>Ga0302271_10000998_pt1 | contig 27677 bp, 7 predicted proteins | sample III_Bog_N1_1_FD_198767 | JGI IMG/M metagenome (GOLD analysis project Ga0302271, IMG submission 198767) | Peat permafrost microbial communities from Stordalen Mire near Abisko, Sweden - III_Bog_N1_1 | ecosystem: Environmental > Terrestrial > Soil > Wetlands > Peat | place: Sweden: Abisko... | reverse complement strand
ATTATGCCTAATGCTGTTAATTGCTCTCATTGCCAAATGCCTTTTGACTTGCTGTTGCACTAATGATATTTGATTTGTTGAAGTTGCTGCTAGATATATTATGACTGGCTGGTTTGTTGTTGTTATTACTTGTGGATGTACTTGTATTATTATGATAGAAGCTTCCATTTTTTGAGTTATTGTTATGATTCTCTTATGCGTTATGATCTCTCGAGTTATTCGCCTTAGCTCTATGAACATCATTCATCTGCTGACTTGCAGATCCCTTGTGGTATCTCTACTGTTGGAATAACGATTTCTCTGATTGTTATTATCCTTGCATGCCTCCTATGAGATGTTTTAAATGCGCTCTTGCAGTGCCATTTTCTTCAGTTAAGACTGCCCTTTATGACGTCTACTCGATGCTACCTTCGCGGAGAGGATGTCCACTAATCGACGCAGATTAAGGATTGCGCAATTGTTTCTCTGAGATTTTCTGCAATGCTCGCAATTTCTCTTAGATTCGCAGCAATTCTTCAGATTTCGAACTCAATTCCTCGATTGCTTACGAAGAAAACACGCTATTCTCCTTGTCACTACTGCCTATGTGGATACTTTGCGCGTTCATTATGATGTTGCTGTTGTTGTGATTCGTACTGAGAATGCGGTTAGTAGATTGAGGTACAGATGTAGTGTCTTGTTGGAGTATCACCCCGTTTTAGTTGAGAATTGTAATACTTTTATTTGCATTTTCGTTGCTTGTGTTGTTGCTGTTATGCATGTAGTTTCCTTGATGGAAGTTATTAGAACTATTCGATCGCTTAGGCATGGAACTACTACTACTACTACTTGTATTTCTTTTGGATGGGATTTACTCCTTTCCAAGCTTCTATTTAGTTGGATGGCTTTCATAACTCAGTTAATTCGTCAGGGAGTCATTCATCAGCACTGTTTGTCCTGATTGAGGAAAACCGTGTTGCGCTGAGGGAAATGGTTATATTCTTAGTGCAGCGGTGATATTCTACGATTTCATACTATCTTATGAGTCATATTGCTGTTAGGATGTATTATTAACCTGTTGCGATGAACGAGGATTCTCTAAATTATTCTTAGATTTAGTATGATAATCTCTAACCTTCATTGCAGATAGCTAATCACTTAGGATATCTCTTTCGGCGATTAATTTCGATGTGTCTGCTTAGCTAGCTTCGAGCATTCCCTCGAGCTTCTTGATTTGCTTCGATTGCTCTTCTACTCTGTCTTAGACATTCTCAGCGTGTATTTCAAGCTGTCGCTATGTTCTAATGTGCTGCCTGATTTCTGCTTCGAGCTTCTGCAGCTGCTGCTCGTATTCTTTGCAGTACTTGCAAGTGATTTCTTCGATGCTGTCTTGGTTAGCTGCAGTAGATCCAACTGACGCACTCATGATTTTCTAGGTGTTTTGGAGGTCAGCTAATTCGGATTTTAGATCTACGTTGGATTGAAATACAGCTGAGAATATTGCTTTCAAGAAACCAAAGATCACGGATGATTCGTATTTGAGAATCTTTTCTTTCTTTTCCTCCAAGGGAATCTGTCCGCTTAACCTCGCAGCGAGATCCTGTGTGATGAGGGAAAAAAAGAACAGTCAATTAATGGGCAAGATGATGAAAGCAAAATAGAACTAATTTTTCATAAGAATCTGGAATTGTTGTTGTTATTGTTGTGTTGGTGTTTAATAATTATTATAATTAGTATTTTAAGAACTCAATAACAGCAGACAGGATTCAAATTCAAATTGGGAAAAAAGTGCATAAAGAGACTAAGGAAATAGTTCTTACTTGATCTAATTTGTTGTGAAGTTGGAAAAACAGATCGTATGCAGGCTAGATGTATCTGGAAGAAAAATCTCCCAGCTACTACTGTGGAGGGTTGGGTGGAAGTACACCATGATTTATCCTATTTCTTGATGAAGAAGTGACAATAGAATCTTATTTCTGCTGATCTGAAGAATATCCTTGCTGATGAGGAGGGGGAATAGGATGCTAGGATTGATTCTACATGGATGGGTTAGTGTTTTATGCAGAATGTTATTATTCGTTTTCATTAAAGCTGCTCTGACGATTAAACCCAGATTTCAAAGTCAGATTTCCAGTTATCTGCTAGCTTTGCTACTGTGCAGAGTGCATATTGTTGTGCCCTGACTGACTACTAGGGTTACTTGATGTATTTTAAATATTTTATAATACAGAGGATGCTGTCTAAGATAAAGAAGATGATGATCCTTGTTGTCTGTCTTTGTGGTGTCTTGCTGTGAGTCTTTCAGGGACTTCTGTCCCATTGTAGTTTTGAAGATTATGGCAAGTTTTATCAAAGTTTTGCATCACTTTTCCTCACACAAATCAAAACAAAAATGAGGAACACAATATCTCGAATCTTTTTAAGTGGTTTTGTTTGCTTGCTTTCAGATATGATTGATTAAAGAATGGGAAGTATTGTTTCAAATATAATATTTTCTTTCTTTCAGGCTTTTCCTCAAATTAACCTCAAAAGTGATGAAACCATTCAAAAAAATAGCACTGACACAAAGAAACAAACATCTTCTTTTAGATATTTCAAATGATCTAGATTTTAGAACTTTTTCTCAAGAAAAAAATATGCAATTTTCAAACTCTCTTTAAAAGAAAAGGAAGAGTTAACTGTGTTTAATTGGTAGGTCAATACAAATCCTATCTAGCCTTCATCAAATTGGTTATTAATGAATAAAAGAAAGCAGACAACAATATAATCTGAGGAAATTCTTTCTTTGTTGTTGTAGCTGTACTGTAAGGCAATAAAACACCATTATTCTTTAAATGTCTCTCTCTCTCTCATCAAAAAAGAATTCACATTATTTGAATAGTTTCTGTCATTTTTCTTGTTATTTTAAGAAAACCAAAGAGCATTATTATTTTTTCGCCAGAAATTTAAATAAAAATACACATCGAAGCTAAAGTGACACACATACACAAGAAAAAGGCTAAAAAAGATTGAATGAAAACATTTTTTTCCTCCTTTCTTATTGCAGTTTTATCGATGTTATCTAAAGATCCATGATAGTCGATATCAACCGAAGAGATCACCCATATCCATGTCGGCTTCTTCTTCCTTGACAGCTAAACAAACAGAACAAAGCAAATTAGCAAAACATTATTTTCATAAGAAACTTCAGCATGCTACTGAGAAATGCATTATTTTGGAAAAAAAAGTTTCTCGAATGGTTTTGTTGTTGTTGCATTTTTAGGTTTTTATTCTATGAAAAAAAAACTAATTTGTAGTATAGTCTTACGCTCTTCGACCTTCTTAGGCTCTTCCTTCTTGGCAGCAGCAGCGGGAGCAGACTTAGTCTCAGCAGCGGGAGCACCAGATCCGATGGAACCAATGAAATTAGTGACAGGAGAAACAGCGAGGACTCTCTCAAGGACAGCTGTGGAGGCAGCGCAAGGAGTGACCTTAGCCTCAGTGAGAAGCTTGGTAATGTTGGCAGAGGTGACTGGCAAGTGGGAGTCGCTGAGCAACAAAGTTGCGTAAGCAGAAGCAAGGGCTACGTTGGACATTCTTAGAAGAAATAAGGAATATGAAAGTATTGATTTTTGTAATATTTATTCTTGTTTAGGTTCGGGCTCTTCCCTCCCTTTAATCAAAAGTCCATCCCCTCTAATTTCACTTCCCCTTCATTTCATCTCTTTTTTAGCCTCCCACCAGAGAATTAATTCATTAGTTTTCTCTTATTTTGTTTGAAAAATAAGAATCTTAAATAGTTTTAATGATTTAATGTCTCATTCTTTGCCTTCAAAGATTTTTTGAACTGTCTTTTATGAGGCTAACCACTCATTGCTATTTGTTTGGTTTAAGAGATTATTGTTTTTGCTATTGAATTTTCTTGAAATCATAATCTTTCTGAATTTAAAAAATGGTTGGATTGTTATTGCTTGAGCGAAGGCACTAGTGTTTATTTTCTTATTGGTAATTTGAGAATAAGACTATTTAAAAGAAAATATTAACATAAAAGTATTAACATAACAAGCACGATTAATAAAAGCAGGATATATTTTAATTAGATTTATCTCTGCAGAATGCATTAGCAGTCGTAATTTTAAATAACAGAAAGCTATTTTTTTGAGGATAATTATGAACATTGTGGCTTTCTAGAGGATAATAAATAGTTACGAATGATGAATGTATTAAGAATAGTCAAAATAAGTTGATATTCGAGCTAATAGCATCTTTAAATAAATTAAACAAAAACAAATATTTTGCCTTCGCCTATTATTAAACATCGGAACAAAGGAATTCTCGTCATACAATAAAAATATTGGTGGAACTAAAAGAGAGAGAAACAAACAGAAGAAAATGCTTGGAGTATTAGCAATATAAAATGAATAAGTCTCAAAATTAAACAAAAAATACTGTTTTCATTTCAAAGCAAAATAATGTTAATCAATCATGAAAAAATAGATGTTAAATACTCAGCTGACAAAGGTTCAACTTAGAAATAAAAACATATTTATTGATTAATTATTTCAAATTTATCAATGCCTTCATTCCTTTTGAGCCATTCTCTTGCAGGAATGCTTAATCCAAGAAATTGATTTTTGAGCTTGACCTTCTTTTATTTCAAATTTCTATTTTGATATTGATGTACTCAGAAACCACTTTCCATTTTCAAAACATACTCCTCTACATTGAGGATCACCTTAACAATTTGACTGAGCTTCCTTCAATGAATAATAGGTCTTGCAATTATCTGCGCAGTCATTACTCATTAGTAATGAAGTTTCTTTAAATTTACAAGCCCCTCCGTAAATTAATTTAATAGTATGTTCACTTTTCTATTGGCAAAAACAGCATTTGACGATTGCTCAAAATTTGATTTTCTAGTTCTAATCCCAATTTTTGTTCTCGGGATAAATCTAGTAACATATTAATCTGTAAGGCATTCAGTTATTCCAACGCAACTAATATTTGTTTCACAAAATACTACAGCTTCCTAGTTTGTCTGGAAGGTCATGATTTAAGATAAATCATTGTCAGGTGAATCTCCTTACTCTATTGTGAAATTCCCAAAGAGATATAAATGATCTTTAAACTCTTCCTATTCTGTCAATGTGTTTGATAAGATTATCAAAATGAAAACAGCTGAAATAGTAGAAATAGTCTTCATTTATTAGATTTGTTTTATTTAAATTAATTATTATTCGATTAAGGAGAAAAGAACCTGAATTTAATGGATTGTAAGTGCAAGCAAAAACTCTCTCAATCAAAAAGATTTTCACTTTGTTCTAGCTCGTGCTATTTTGATAATCTCCTATTGATGATGATGATGATGATGATGATGATGATGATGATGATGATGATGATGATGATGATGATGATGATGATGATGATGATGATGATGATGATGATGATGATGATGATGATGATGATGATAAATACACACAACAATTTAATAAATCCAGTAAAAAACTAGAACGAGATATCCATTCTTCAAGTTAATCAAAAATCCTTATTTAATTAACTATGACTTAGTTTTCTCACTGATTTTTTGAAATTGGAATTAATTAATTTGCCCAGTAATCCGGTCGAAACTATTTTTTCCTTCCTGTAAGCTTAGAGATAGTTACTGTTTTACTAAATTTTCAATAGTTTTAGCTAGTACATTACTCTAAATATGTTATTTTAATGTTCTTTTGATTACCAGAATAGGCATTCATTAGAAATTATATTTGTAGAATTCTAAATAAAACAGGGCTTCAATTAATAGAATATGCAATTTCCTAGTTATTGCTTTTCTATCACTAAAAATGTTTAATTTATCTTGATATCAGTAAGAGAAGTACAGAAATCATATCAAATTACTAAACAATCATGCATAGAATAAAAACTTACATCTTTTCCTAAAATCCTTTCTAAATCATTATGTTGCATGAAAAAGCGGGAAAATACATGAATAAAGTAAAAAAAAAACATAATGTCTTAACAATAAGTTGGTTTACAAATGTATGGTTATTTTAATATCATTTAGCTATTTTAGGAACAATTTTCCTATTATTTTATGCTGCTCCTGCTTATCTCTATTGATATCCACTTATCGGGGGAGAGTCCTGAGAAATAGAGTTTAAATTAAATGGTTCGATGCTCGAAATGTTATTTTTGTTGCTCTTTTTCTGATTCAAGGCACTACTGGATGTAGTCGGTGTTTTTATGTAGTACGAAGAAGGTGCATCTGGTTCTATGTAATTCCATGAGGAAATATCAGCAGATTATGACACCATTGAGTTTGGTGAATATATCCTCTAAGAATCTCTCGCTTTTTCCATTGTTGCTATTTGTTTCGCTCTAGATAACAGCTATTATTTCATATTACTTGCTTAGATCCCATTTCCATTTGAAGGAGTCATGTCGCTGCGAATCTATGTGCTCTTAGGAGAATCAAGGAAAAATTTATGAATATTACTTGCATTATGCTGCTGATATTGCTGTAGTTATATTTCAATTGGATTCTACTGATGCTTTTGTTAAGATGTTGTTGTCCTCTCAGAGTTCATTGGTTGTAGCTAATGCATCTATGATAGAATCGAGAATTTTGAAGCTGGCGGTAATTTCTCATTATTCCCACTATTATGCAGAACTATGTTCGTTTCACTTTTTACATGATCATTGCTGTGATATCTCAATGGCTATAAACGATTTCTTGTAGATGAAAGCAAAGCCACTTCTGAGAACACATCATTGTTACTGAGTTTACTGTCAGTGTACAGTAACTTCGAATTCATTGTATTCCTGTCAGGCTCCCATAAATTATTTCCAAGTAGATTCTTACTATTATCTTTCTTCAGTTACTAGAAATGTTTACCTTCTTCAAGGATCAAACTCTTACTGGAAGCACTTGTTTTCTTTTCTCGCGGACTAGGAATAAGGACACTGCTTAAAACCGTCTGAATGTTCTTTTCAGAAAGACCTTTAGAGTTGTTATCTTCATCTTACAATTATTGTTGTTAAAGTGCTTGATTGTAGATTTTTTCTTTAACCGGTCCTGGGCTAAATAATTGATATTTATCATGGAAAACATAAGAGAATTTAACTAATCCATCTGGTTTTAGCTTTGGTTTGAATAATCTAGGATCATCTAAGCCTAAAACCCTTGCGAACTGTTCTGACTTATCCAGCTAAGTGTAAAGTTAATCGTTGTTTTCAAAATACACCGAAGCCATTTTTTCTATTAACAATTAAAATTAATTGAACGAAATCTCCTGGTTTCTAATATCTATAATTGTACTGCTGTGCAATATATCAGATACCTTTGTGAAAAGATTATATAGTGTCTTAATATCCAGCTAATCATTGATGAGATCAAAGTCATGACAAAACTTGAAAAACTTATTTGCTGCCATTTTTAAATTAGCTTCAATCTATCTCTGGAGCTGCTATTTAGCTACTATGCCCATCGGCATAAGATTAGCTTTTTATCTATCACTGTTGTTGTGAGTATCTTTCTTCGTCTTATCATTGTTAGTGTTATTGTTATCTTTTTTATCTTCTAAGACATCAGGTAGACCAGCATAGAACAAGAATATTGTTTTTAAATGCTTGTTTCTCTATTCTCGAAGCTTCATTTACTCGTTAAACGAAATCTCCCCTTGTTTATCCTTTTATTCCTTCTCAAGTTCTAATCTGATTTCTTTTCTTATCCGATTCATTCTTTCCTCGGTGATTTTTCTGTTTTCTTCTTCCTCTTCTTCCTAAGCCTAAGATGGAGCTATTGAAATAGCTGACATTGGGATTATCTGTTCTGATATCAATGAAGGCTGCTTATCGATCTACAATGGTCGAAGCTATGATTCTTCTGTTTTCTCTGGCTAAGAAAAGCACAATTAATAATTATTAGATCTTTTTCTTATTTAAAAGTAAAGTAAGAAGATCTTGATTCTTGCTATATTGTAGTCTTACAATGTTATTCTTGATGCGAAGGATCAGGTTTCTAGCTTGTTCTACTGCTTGAGAGTGCTGTGCTTCCCTCTCTAGGAAAAAAAAGTAACAACAAAATGAATAATGATATTGGTTCAATTATTGAATAATAAAATAATAAATAATATTTTGATTTTTATTTTGGTGTTACTCTGCATGAATCGTTCTGTGTGGCATTCCTATTCAGAATCAATGTCATCATCTATGGCATCTTCTTCTTCATTTAAAGCTGTTCCATCAGGGTTCTTTTTAATTATTCGCTGTTTCGTTGGAAAGGCATCGAAAAGAGCGTTCAGTGGAAATATTACTGTCCTATCTTCAGTCCAGTTCTCTTGCATAGAGAAATAGTTCTATGGTGCCTTAAGTATCTTCGTACCTTCAGAGAGCTGTTTCCCATATAGCTACACACGCTCTTCTTCTTCTATCTTTTTGTGCTAGTGAAATACACTGCAAGAATCAAGAGAAATATTCAATTTAGGGAGAATAAACATCTTTGGTTTCATGGTCTTGCGGTTGTAGTACTTCAGCAATTTGTTTCCATTCAATGCGAGCTACTCCAAAGCAGAGACTAGGTAAATGATATCCGCAGGTGATAAAAGAAAATGGATATCAATAATCAAGGGGCTGCTGTTTAGCTCTTTGAATCCAGCTTCTGGTAGTAATCCGAATTCCTGTAGAATATCCTTCGGTGGGGAAGTAAATCTAAAATTATTTGTTGATCTTGTTATGAGCATTGGTTTAGATAGAATACCAAAAACATCATGGAGCAGTTGCGATGCATTCCTAGCCAAAATAGTAGGATACCCTCTGGATTCTTGTTCTAAGAAATCTTCACTGGATTCTGTTAGGATTCGAACTGCATACCGACCTATCGCCGAAGCTGTCTCAGACAATCCAAGAATATCAATTTTATTCAAAACGGAGATTTCCTAGAGCCGTTAATTAGCAGCTTGGACTTCATCAAAAAATAATTTTGAGTTCAAGTTTCCTTGGATGACTCTTTCATCTACGTGTTCACGGTTATGAAAAGCTAGGATTTAAGCAGTTCTGAAAAGTCCACTTGGGGATTGCTCCGAGATAAGATCTGGGATGATCGTTTTCAAAGGAAGATGAATCAATGCAGTCTTCTTAGCAAGGATAAATGAAGCTGCTTATGATCCACCAAGCATTTTTGAAGCTTAGAAAACAGTGAAATCAAAGGACATAAGAATATCTATCAAATATTTCTTCGGGTAAGCACTCAGCAAAGGAGCACCTTCAACGACTCCGAAAAACACACATTTCGGGAATTCAGTCCTAAGAGCATCGATTTATCCTACGATTGCTTGCAAGTCAATAGGCTATCTGCTAATCATCGAAAGCGCATTGACTTAGATCAGCTGGATCTTAGCTTTGCTTGCATTTTTTAAGACTGCACTCACTAACGAAGATGGTTTGATAGTTCCTGTCTGTGAATCACTCTCCAAAGGAATTATGCGAACTCTTTCAATATTACTTAGCCAAGGGAGAACTCCATCGTATGAGCTGCCCATGCCTAAGTACACATTTATTTTCACATTACTCTTTTCTCGAGAAAGGCTGCTTAAAATCAACTATGATAATCTTTAGTAAGGCTGTAGTTCATTGGCTCCTTTTCCACTTGAGAAAAAACATTCATGAGTGCTACGCTGCACACCAAGCTATTCGAAGATGCTATTCCTTGAGAAATTCTTAACTTCATCACTAAAAGAGCTTCTCTATGTTGAATAGGTACAGAAAGGCCTGACGCATTTACTCAGATTCTTCTCAATCTCTCTCAGACTTCCAGAATCTTCATACAAGCTAGCATTCAATGAAAGAACCTTTCCGAATGGACTTAGCACAGGAAAGCAATATCCTTCGATCATCTATTATAACTCCTACTAAGACATTCCTAGATTTGAGGAAACAGCCATAGATTCTTCTTGATCTTGAAGTTCTTCGGAACTCATCTTGACTTAAAAGAAAAACTAGTTTAAAATATACAAATCAATATAAGCTAACTTGGAGGCTAATAATTTAATAATAGAGTAAATAGACCTTAAAGCTTTAAGATTTGAGCCACTCGCAGCAATAACCGAATTAAAAAGGCTAGTTTTCCAGCTAGATTGGCTCAGTTTACAACCCACTTTTGATAACCCTATGGATTGTCTTAAATTTTAATCAGTAAGTTTTTAATCAATCAATAAATCCTTCAATCATTCACCCACTTTCTCTCTCCTTATATCTGTTCATGTGCTAACCAACCACATCTTCTTGAAAAATACGAATTAAAAGTACTAAAATGAAAAGTTAATTCTCAAATAACTCTTCCTACTACATGTACAAGAAATTCTTGATTTTTCTATCGGAAAATTTAAAATAATAAATCAAAATTGCAATGGTTTTATTTCTAGAAGAAAACATACTTTTAGAAGTTCTTTTTATTAAGAAATATTGATTGATTGTTTTTCATAATAATTTAAATTTCCTTTTTTTGGTTGCCTGATTGCAATTTTACTGGATATTGTTAGACCCAAAGAAAGGAGTTTTCCTTTTCCCAAAAAATAAGGAAAATTAAGTCTTTTCAAGTGTCGCTGAAGGTTTTTCTTTGGGAAATCCTGAAATTATTTGATTTGATAAACAGTAAATCAATCAGTTCTTTCATATGCTTAAACTAAATTAATAAAAAAATAAGCAAATATTAATTAAGCCCATTTTTCTTTTTACTTAACAAGACATATTCAAGCAAAAGAAGAAAAGTAATTATTTAAAAAGAACTAGATAAAAATAGAATATTTCTCTTGAAGAAAATCTCAATCTTGATTCAACTAAAAAATCAAACTTAAATAATTTCAAAGGTAAAAATAATTGACTTCTAAGATTTTTTGATTACCTCCAAAAAAAACAGAATTCTTTTTTTTTGTTTTTAGCAATCTTAAAAAATCCCTGAATTTAGATAGTTTTAACTTAATTCACTCTAAAAATGAATATTATGCTCTCATAATCTTCTTATTTCAAGTAAGAGTGTATTTATTTCAATATTTGAGTGTAATAGACAAAGAAATGCTTTTTATTTACAGCTTTTAACTTATTTTTTTTTTCCCCTTGAGATCTGATAGCAATTCTATTTTTGAAGATGATAATTTGTCTGATAATCAGTCTATTAGGATATGTCAATCTCAGCAATACCTTAATGCAATCATTGGCTTGTTAAAGAATGAAAAGAGTTATTTCATTGTAAAATATAACTAATTAGTTCAAATATTTTAGATGTTTGATTGAAAACAAAAATTAAAGATAATTATTCAACAATAGGGATCAACATAAAATGGAGGTAATAAGTTAGATGAAATCAAGACATTCTTTTGATTGAAAGACAATTTATTTATTTTTTTGTGTTTTTATAGTGTCTAATATTCAAAAGAAAAGTGAATCTTAAAGCAGCTTAGAAAAGATAATGTTGATTTAGAGCAGAAGCTGAAGTGTGTGTGATTAAAACAAATTCCTAAAAAAGAAAGCAAACAAAGCAATAACAAAAAACAATAAAAATAAGAAAAACACATGGGTGAGCATTTAGGTCGTTCTGCTTCAGACTATGAAGCATTAGTGCTGCAATAGCTTTCATCACTGCCAGGAAACATGTCAGCGATCTCTGCGATCACCAACATTCTTGAGGATATGGAAGAAAATTTCAATGTATTGCTTCAAATAAATAGAAACTCTATCTCTTAAAAAATTAAATGTCTTCTTTGATTATTTATTTGTAGATTGCAATGAATCAGGTAAGTAAGCCACTCTAAGCCATATAACTTATGTGCTATATGATCTAATTAGATTGGAACAGCGCTAAATTCTTCTGGATGAGGCTGCAAGTAACTTTAGAAGGATACAACCATCACTTTATTTAATTTGTAGCTGATTCTATTTCTCATTTTTTAAAGGAGGAATCTCGTGGCGAAGAGCTTTTGAAAATTCTCCATGAGAGTTTAACTTAGATTTGGCAAGGCAAACCAAACAAAGCATTCGCATACATCGATGTTGTCTACAATTCTAACTAAACCAACTAAATAGGAGCTCTAGCTTTGTTGCTACGACATGCACTAACTCAACACATTCTCCAAGAAATCACACTCAATTACACCAATCTCTCGAATAAAGAACTGCAAAAACTACTTGCCATTAAGTAATCATATTAAAATAACTCTAAAAGAACTAAGTATTTTGAATGATTGTGCTTTCTTAATAATGAATAACACAAATTGTGCTTTGCTTTACACAGCGAGGTTGATCTCTAAAAGATGATACAAAAGTTGAACTGGAGAGTGGATGAAACTGGATACGTTTATCCTGATACTAAATACCTCATGGACAAGGAGCGGTTCAAATAAATAAATCAAGAGCAAATTGACCAAATTGTTAAGCTCACTTCATTTTTAGATTCATTGTAGTGAAAAGCTAGAACAAAAGAGCAAAAGAAATATTAATATTAGTAAAAATAAACAAACAAGAATGCATATTGCTTGTTTAGTTTATGATGAAAAATCAAATATTATGATTAAATAAAAAATAGTAGCAAAAAATACAACACACACACATTGGTGCTGAAAAGGCATAATTATTAATAATCAGACATTAAGAATTCTCAGAATATTTTAATATTTGAAAATTCATTGTTGGTACATAGAGCATTAACTCATTAACTTTCTAAAAATAGTTCTGTCATGATTCATAATAGAGTGATATTTTTAGGCCAATTATATCATCGTAGTATACTGGATCGGAGATATCTAATACTTTAAAAGGCTAAAATGGCTAGAACAAAAATTCCTTCTCACCTTTGAACTCTGAAATGTCCGAAATAGACTTTGGTCTTAGAGGATTGTCTATGGAAATTTTAGCCTTGATGGTAATAATGATGTTATAAACGTCTCCAAAGTCAGCATTCTGATTGATTTTCTTCTCTTCATTTGAATTAATCCTTTTTTTCTCGACATCATTTACCTCTTAACATCTTATTGCAAGAATCTAAGAAGATACTTTCAAGTCAGTTGTAGTTGAAGCGAATTAAGGAAGCATGATAATTGTTGGATCTCCAGTTTTTTGATTGCGTTTAAATGTATTCCATAGACTTTTATATTGGTACTGTTAAATTACCGCTCCTCTGTAGAGATTCAGCAGGGATTATTAATTCTGGTCCTCAAACAATCTCAAAGCAATTGAGAACGTTTGATACAGACAGCTCATGATCTCATAGACTCTGATGTTTGCTGTATTAAGGGAATGATTCAATATCTTGTAGAAACAACTTTCCTTCGAATAAAGGTTGATGATATTCTTTACAAGAGTCTTCAAATTGTCGTTTTTGGAAGCAATCAAATGATCACAAAATTGTTTTCTCAAATTATCCTTGAGAAACAAAAGCAGTGGAGTTTTTATTTCTGCCTTAGCCACATATTCCTCGAGCTTCTCAATCGCTCCCTCCACTTCTTTACTAGAAGGAAAATATGTGATCAAATCTGAAGGATTCTTGAACCTGGGAGTGGATTAAAATGAGTCTAAAATGACAGATGTGTTTGAGCCAAAGAAAAAATCAATTTTCTGAGCAATTTCAAAAGAACAATAGATTCTATTGAAAAGCATTTTATCCAAGGAAATAAATAGCTCGTTGAATTGAGTACATATTTATGTTAAGTAATGATACTTTTTCTACAAGATTGTTAAGGACCACTTATTCTTTGCGACTGTTTGATCACTTGTGAATAAGAAAAAGCCTCTTGAGCGAATGGCTTATTGCTCGATTTAATTATCCAGCCAATCAATATTTTGTTTGCCTCCATACTCTGTTAGGGCAAAGGTACCACTAATGATAAACATTAGATTGCAATCCTTATAAATAGATATTTAGTCTCTAAACATTTGAGATGACCTGCAGCAAATAATTCGATTATTGAGAGAAGGATATCGAGCAGGGATATTCAGTTCATTGTATTTTCCTTCATGTTAAAGATTTGGATCTCCCCAAATCAGCAAGGGTGTAGACTTTTCTTTGTCGAACAAAGGAGAAATAGCAACCCGAACCTATTCTCTTAATAGGGAATCCTCATTTTCACCTTGAAACAGTCTGAGAACAGAATTTTAATACATTTTTATTTTGGGTTCAATTTTATTACTTTTATTGATAGAACTGCAACAAATTGTTATTTAAAAGTTTGTGGAGATCAACTATTTCAATTAAAAAATTCCCTTCTCGAAATCTCTTCCTTAGTCGATTTTAAACTACTATTTTTCTTTTCTCTTTTTATTTGTAATAAAAAAAAAGAATTGAGTGGAGGAAAAACCACTCAAATGCCATAAGATATTAGCTTCTCAAGCAGCCAAAACCACATTGAGACTGAAAACAACTGGAAAACATTGTGTTTCTTCAAAAAAAAAATCAAGAATGAAAATGTTTGTGTGGAAACAGTAAACCCAAAATGTTGGTCTAAACTGCATGTTCCCTATCCCTAAGTTTTCAAATTGATTTTTACAAATTATATTTTTTCATGAAAGTTTTTTGAATGTGTTCGATTGTCAGAATTATTTTCTGTAATCTCAGCTTTTAATTGCTTTTCTGCACTAATACCTTTATTAATAATCTTTAAAAAGCTAACAGATCTCTTTAATTGACTAAAAGTTGGATTCTATTTAATAAATAAATCTCTATTTTTAACACCATTATTATCCACTACTGCAATTGCTATTTCTTTTTCAAGGGAAAATATTAGCCTAATCTGAAATTCATTTCACTTTATTTATTTTTTTAAGCTACAGAACACTATCAGAAAAATAATTGGAATTTTAATCTTTTGCAGGCTGTGGGGTGTAAATTAACTTATAATAACTCTTGATTTTTCTCTTTTTGTACTTTATATAAAAGATATGAAGAGATCGGCTTACAGTTTTAATGAATTTATATTAAGACTACAAGAAGAGAAATGAAGAATTCCAAAATATTTAATTAATAATCAAGGGAAAGAGAAGAATCTCAAGATTTATTATTTTTTTAATTTTTCAATTTGCCTTACAGCTCTTCTTCTGTCCACATGAATTCATTGATATTGTAAGGGATCCTAATTATTTTAGACTCAACGTCAGTTTATGAAACGTTACTAACAGCACTGACATCATCTTGGTGTTTAATGTTGAGAGAACTCTAATTAGCAGCCTTCAGATTGCCACAATTATTGATCTCTTATGTTTCACTATCGAAAAGTTGATTTTATTCTTTAGATTCTATTTTTTTCTGCTCAGACTACTGCTCGTTGCTGGCTATCTATTGGGAGTTTACATTTTTCTGATTACGTATGCTTGTGGATGATATCTAAGATACTGATGAATTTCTCACAAAGAAAAGCTCCTTTTTATCTTTAAAACTAATAGGAATAGGCATTTAATCTCTCTCTATAACTACAAGAATATCTGTAAATTGTTGGAATTCATTGTGGATATTGTATTTCATCAAGTCGCTTCCAACACAGTAAGCAAGATGGATGTTCATTTGATTGAGCTTCTTTTTGAAGAGATCGCATACGTAAGGATAATCTAAAAAAACTGGAAGTTCACCTTCGAACTTATCCACAATGATTCTTTCACTAAAATCATCTTTTCCTTTATTGATTTCTTTGAACTAGTTAATGAGGTTTTCAAGCAATTCAACTCTTTATGGAAATGGAATAGCCTACTTCTTCAGCTTACACTGCACATATTTATCTGATGCAGGAGAAAAAATTCCCAAAACAACATTAATATTTTTTGTTTTGAGATAACTGGCTGTTTTTCTCATCATCTCAAAGTGGCCATAATGAGGAGGACAATAGCTTCCAGTGCAGAGAATGGCAACTGAGATCTTATCAGAGGTACGTTAATTTAAATGTCCTAGAAGTGTATTGTATTTATTGTCAAATGTTTTATTGAAAGATGAGTATAAGTTGTTATTATTCATCTGAATTCCTTTTGTAGTTATTTTTCCTTTTCCTTTTGCTCTTATTTCTTTATTTTTTTTGTTGGATATTTTCGATTGGGATAATAATACAAAGATCAGAAAAAGAAACAAATCTGCGTTGGATCAGGATCATACTGATATTGAAATAATTGTTTATTTCTTATTTTGCAATATTCCTTATTTAAGTGAGAAATAGATAGTCTCTCTTAAATAATTATAAATATGAAATAATTTATTTTAGAAGTTTGGCTAATGTTGTACAATTTGGTTAGGATAAATTCAATCATGGTGAATTATAATTTGAGCATTCCTCTAGAAAATAATGTTATCAATTCGTCAATTTTCTTATTGATATGCAATTCGTCAATTAAAAAAATATGCTATGTGCATAATATTTCTTGTCCAAGGTTAGATATCGGACCAGGTACTACTTATTCCATTTGAAATTGTTAATGTAAAGGAGATGGAGGTATGACTGATAAGTTTTATCGTTTTTATGTTGAATGTAAAGGAATTGCACATGATTAATGCATAGTTATTTTTATTTTAAGGATGTTGAAATACATATTTTCCTTCAATATTTTCGAGGAACAATTTTCATAAGGAAATAGGTAAATTTGCACAATAATTATTTTCTGAATCACTATTTATTATCTTTTGAATAATAGTGAGATAATTAGGAGTTTTACTTCGAAAAATATGAGATTTGTAGATTCATATTAATTCATGGCTTAAACTCTTGAGAAAATAAAATATTTTCTTACCTATTAGAGTAATCAAGTAGCAATGAGTTATCTTCAAGAAAGATTCTTAGAAAAGATATCTTAATAAGAAATTGAAGAAATAATATGTAAAGGATAATTTCTTTATTTTAGATTTGATCCACGAGAGAAGTTAAACCAACCAAAATTCCCTCCTATGTCCAATGGCTGCTTTCTTCGATGACTTACTAAAAAGCAACTTGATTTTAAAAAGTATGAAGTAGTAGTAAATTTTTATTAAAAAGTAGAGTTTAAAATAATTAGGGAATGGATTCTTCTTTATCAAACTTTAGACATAAAATCCCTCTCTGATTTGCCTTAGTTTCAATTTTCAGTATTAATTCACTATGAAAGAGAAAGGATATAATTAAGCCTGAATATGAAATGTCCTAAATCGAAAATACTCTTTTCAACATAAAAAAAAATAATTATTTATTATCACAAAATTTGATTTAGATCTCAAAAAACTAAATAAACTAGAACAATTACTCTATTGACTAACATCAAATAAGCAGGTTTCTGATGAACCAAGTGTTTTAGTTTTAACGTGTGATAGAGTTCTTCTTAGCACCTGTCTAGGCTAATGGATTTGAGATCAGCTCGTCTATTTCTTCATGTTCAGTTTCATTTCTTTCACCTTGTTGCCCTTAATTATTACTCTTATCCTCCTTATTCTTGGAACTATTGCTGGTATTGAGATTTTTATTAATATTTCCACTTTAACTGTTTTCTTTAAGTCTTTCTTCTTCAGCTGCGATTTATGCTCTGATTAATCTTTTTTGTATTTCATCAAAGGCAAGGAGCAGAATCCCAAATGGAATACCAAACCAACCATAATACCTAGTGAAAACCAATAATAGTAAATTAGAACTATTCTTAACAAACAAGAGGCTAAAAATAAAACCTATTTCCTTTATTTTAAATCCTCTTGCTTACTTGAACTCTATGTATCTAGTGTTGAACGTCTCATGTAACTAAGGCACTAATGTAACTAAGCAAATAGTCAAAAGTTAGGCGAAAACTCCACATGGAATAGCTAAACACTCAAGTCTGTCTGTCACAATACTCTGGATACTCGTCTTATTTGACAAATACATTAGAATGAAAACTGCTGTTGTAGAGAACATGAAAGCAGTGGAGGCAAAGCAGAATGCTTCTGTAGTATAGCAATTTGGACGAGTTTCTGAGTAGTTTAAATGAGGGTTATCACACTCATAGTAATTGTTCGTTGTGACTTCGTGAGATAAAAAGGAAGATGACCAATGTCCCTAAAATAATAGGAATAATTAAAATAAAGAAGAGTATTTTATAATTAAATCTCCAAGAATTGAAAATATCAATCTCATAAAAGCAAAAAATCTTTACATTTTCTGTACAAGTAACATAAGCTAACCTAAGATCAAAATGAGCTTGAGTGTTGAAGAAATAATCTGGAATAGTAGAGAATTGAGAGTAATTAGTTTATCCATTGCATGGAAACAAGTTTTTCAAGAGAGAGTTTCCAAGCCAAGGACTACTTGGATCGAATTCATCTCCTGGCCTTGGGATAAACATATTTCTACCAAGTAGACCACGCACTTCTGCATACGTCAACCCGAAATCAGTCAATACCGCAAAATATGCAAATACACCTGCCATTAAAGCAAACCACCCTTTCACTATATAACTTGATATAAAGATCTTTCTATTGTTAAGTATCATTAAACAAACAATTTATTAACAACCTATGATTGCAAGAAATAAGTTATTTTTACTTATTAATTTGAGGGCTTTAGGCAATGTTAGCATTGTTGTTCATGGGTGGCATCTCAGGCATCAAGTAAACATACAAAACGCTTGGGATTGTTACAACTCCAATCTGCAGGAATAGCAATGTCAAGGATGATATTAGAAACGGTGTCTAGGTTAAGTATGCTAATAGATGTGCAGCTGATAATGCAAGAGAAAAGGGAAGAGTGAATGACAATGACTTCTTAAGGTTCAAGCACATCGCTTACCCTTCTTCAATTCCCTTCACTAAAGCTATGAATTAATCGTTTTTCAATACAATATCACTACTCTCTTAAGCGACGATCTCCCCAGAAACTCCAAAGCTTACTCCTACGTCAGCTTATCTTAAAGCTGCTGAATCACGGATCCCTAAACCTGTAGAAACCACCTTAATCAACAGGCAAAGCAAAATAAATAAAGAGATGTAATTATTAGTTCTTGGTTATTTCTTCTTCTTTTGTAGAACTAGTGTAGTTATTGTTACAATATGTCCAAGTTATTGTAAGGCTTTGACAATCTGTGATTTATGAGCTGGCTGTACTCTAGTGAAGATGATTTCTTTCTTTCTAAGATATTACTAGAGGATAGTTCCTTTGTGCTTTTCAGGGAGTCCTTCTTCTCTCGCTAAAATTTTAGCCACTTGTTCTCCATCGATGACTAGACAATCTGAGTCTTGAAATGCTGTTTGCTCGCATACGTTAAATCTCTTTTGCATCTGCAATTAGCTTTGTTAAGTTATAATATTGCATTCCCGAGCTATCTGCGTAGAAGTGAGACTCTCTTCTCCAGTGAGCATAATCACTTTAATTCCTGAATTCTTGCATATTTTTACCATATTTGCACTTCGAAAACTATTCAATAACAACAATAGGAAACAATAAAATGACAGTGTTTATATTTCCATATCTGCTAGTGCTTACTCAGGAGGATCTAATTGTGAAATGAGTCCAATAAAAACTTAGCTTCTTAAAGGAAAATCTGGGTTGTTCATGTTAAATTCGAAACCTTCAGGGTACGTCTAGTTTCATTTTAAAAAACATTAAGTCAGAGATATTAGCTTTTAGGCTACATTGTAACCACTGATCACTGATAAATTATCAAAGTTACTTCGATAGGTAGATCCAGTTAAGCGAAAGCAAGGACACGTTCACCTCTTTCTCCATAGAGTTCAATGATCTTTTCGAATTTGATTTCCCAAGTGCTTTCTTTTTGTATCACCTTTCCCTTGTACATCACTTTATCACACATGCTCCATAGCACAGATGGGGCTCCCTGATTTCAATTTAAAAACAAAAATACTGGTAAGATACCCATTGTTTTTTATTAAAAAGAACATAGTTAGCGTTTTGTAGTGGAATTACTTTTGTGTAGAGTGTGTAAAACGAACCTGGTTTGGAATTTTAGCAGATAATTGCTGAAAATTTAGTTGATGATTGGAATTGTATTTTCGCTGTGTTTTTAATGAAATCCCTAGCTATGGGGTGCTGATTCCGTAAGACTCGGATGTCTTATAGAGGCTAGAAGAACTTGATAAGTGCAGCTTCATTGGATTAGCCTGCAATACATGGCCAGTCTATCCAATCTTTTTTAGATAATTCACTCAGATATTGCTTCTGTGCTTTCTAAAGTGCTTCTTTCTTTGCACTGAAGAACATGCCATTGTTATTTGCTATCTTCTTGATCTATTTTAAATTATTTGGAAATTAACTATCATTCCAGAGATTAATAATAAATGTGTTTAACTTCCTCTGTTGGCAATCTATCTGAGAAATTGGAGTCATTACACAAGACTGCACATCGCATAAGTTCTTAGAATGTCTTGTCACTTCTGTTATACTGCAGTTTTTCTCCATCAAGAGCTAACTATTTATTCTTCCCGATGTGCTTGTTTTTTCCAATCATTCAAAGAAAAGATAATAAATTATCCATGTAGAACTACAGTATTAATTCTACTTACTGTGTGGTCATCATACCAAAGATCTGAGACTATTGGCTGGTTGAGTGTGAGGGTTCCAGTCATGTCAGTACAGATGCAAGTAGTCTATCCAAGCACGGGGATAGTTTCGAGATAATTCACTTCGATATTTCGGTTATTCAACGTCCCACGGATCACTAGTAGATAGAGAGTCTTGAGAATAGGCAGTCCAATAGGCAGAGCGCTTAGAATAATTGATGTGAGAAGCTAGATTTAAACTGATGCATTCACAGTTGATAATTGAGAGAAGCTGATTAGTACTGCAAATACCACTACCAGCACAACTACTGCACTTAAAACACTGAGTAATTTCTCGTATTGCTCTTTCAACACACTCTCACGGAAGTATTAGCCTTCATTACCTGAATTTATTTCAATGTAAAACAAGTTTGGAGAAGGAAAATAATGCATGTTACTACTTTCTGTTTGCTTATTCACCGAAATTTGTGGTTATGTGATGTATATTGTCTATTAATTACATTTGAACGCAAGGTCTTAGAGGAGTGTGTCGCTACCCGTGGAGATAACTAAGCCTTTAGCTTTTCCTTTCATGACTCTTGTTCCAAGGAAGAGTAGGTTCTTTGTATTCAAAGGGTTTTCCTTGTTCGTACATTCAGGATGCATGTAGACTTCAGTAGAGCTTCCTGTGTAGATTTCTTGGTTTACATAGAGATCAGTTGAAGCAAGGATCCTTAGGTCTGCTGGGCATCTCATTCCCTCATTTAGTTTGACAATGTCTCCTGCTACAAGCTAAAAGAGAAACAAAGAAAGAAAAAAAGATACAAATTTGAAGCATTTAGGACTAACAAAATAAATAAAATGCAATTTGATTTGAGTAATAGTGTTAGAGTAAGTACATGATTGGACAGCAGCCTCTTCTCTTTGCCATCTCGGATGACTAAGCAATTTTTCGGGATTAGTTAGCTTAGATTCTCCATGATATTGATGCCTTTTCTTTGTTTCAGTTGACTTATCATGGAGGATACAACCACAAATAAGAACAACCCAAGACTTGACAGTAACTTTCAAAAGAAATCAAAGAAACAAAAACATCAATTAAGAATTTAAGCTTAGTTTTCTTTACAACTCCTTATCTTTTACATGCTGGTAGTGTTAATGCAAAGAATATGAAACCAGCGATAAGATTGCAGCAAGGATGATGACTATGTGGAATGGAGTAAATGCCTCTGTGATAACCTTCTGAAATAGACTGTTCTAAACAACTTTAATAAACTCTTTAGCTTTTTGTTTCTTCAAGAACCTCAATTTCGCATCTTTTTCACTCAATCCACTGTAAATGTCAGTTTCGTACCGTTCTATGAGCTCCTCCAACTCCAGTCTGTGAGCATCCTAGAAAATGGTGGTTCGCAAAAAAACATGATTAATAATCTTAATAATGTATCATTTCTTCTCACTATGAATCGATAATTTTCTCCAAGTGTGAATTTATTTTATGTGGAGTTGGAGAGAGATGAAAGCTGCTTATTCCTCTTTAAGTTCTGCCGTATGGCTGTCTTTTTGAACCCGTCTGTTAAAGAGTTCGTCTTTCTTTGAATCTCTTTTTGCTGTAAGTCGTTCCTTTTGGAAAAAAGAAATAATACTAAAAATAACAATTGAGAAGCATTTCAATTAATGAAAATGTTTGAGATTTTTGGATATTTACATGTTTTAAGTGAATGCGCTGATGATCAAACTGCTTAGCTTTAAGCCGTTCTTCTTGCTTAACTAGCTGTACACTTCCATTTAAAGGCTAACAATCAGTACAAATGATCTCTTGAAGTAGAACTTTTATGATTTAAAAAATAATTTGATTGGCTTAGATGAGTTATTATTATTTTTGATGTTTCTTTTCTTTTTGTTTGGAAGAACATTAATAATTATCAACCAAATAACAAGCAATTTATTTGTTAATGATGAATCTTAATCTCTCTCTATCTTAATGAACTAAGCTAGTAGAACTAAATGCATAAATTTTTTTAAATAAATAGTGTTTTCAATTTATGCCATTGATATGTAAAACCCCACACCGTGCGATATTACTATCCAGAAAAATAACTAGTTTATTAGTGCCTTAAAAAATTGCTTATCACCTCAAAATCTAAAAAATAGCTGTTAAGAAATAAGTAATAACTTTTATGAAAATTTTTATTAAAAACGAACAATTTGCTGAAACCCCCTTTATTTTTGAAACTTGTAAAAATAATAAATGATACTTGGTTTAGTTGTGAGGGGGTGGGGGAGGGGGGAATTAAGAAGCTTTTCAATAAAGCTAAAAAAAGTTTGATACTCTTAATTTCTCAACAAAATATGCTTGATTTATGATTTAGCAGAAAATCTGAATAATTTTAGAAATCCTACTCGAATAATATTAATTTTTCCTTCAAGCAAAACAATTCTTTGATAAAAATCTGACAATCAAACCAATATATATTTCTAAAAATGAGTGCACCCTCTGATAAAATTGCAAGCCAAACCAAAAACTGTTGCTTTAGCCTTCAGTCCATAGCGAAGTTTCTATCCTTGATGGCAATCTAGTAGACAGAATATTCTGACATCAGCTACAAAGCAAACGGATCTTTCGCGCTAGTGCTCAGAGCTTAAAAGAATGGGATTGCAGAGGTGGCTCTGAAAGTACTTGAATGCACCGATAAGACATATTGTTAGATTTAAGCAATGGAGAGAGAGTATGCCATAATGAAATAACTTCCTTCGAGCGATTACTTTATGGCTATTTAGAATTAATTCTACCTCACAGAAATCGATGAAAGTGCTGAAATGGGTAAAAATGAGAATTCAAATACTGCTCGGAGGATATATTTTGTGTAGCAAATGGAGATGTGTCAAGGAAGTTTAGATGATACCATTGAGCATAATTCTTAGAAAAATAAGGATCCTCCTTCTGAAACCTTGAAGGAATAGTTAGCGATTTAAATGTTTGATGCTGTGAACCTGCTGCACCAAAAGCACATAGCCCACGGAAATATCACAATTCAGCACTTCTTAGTCTCATCGAACTATGACTATCCGGTTATCCTGAAACTGTGCAATCTTTGGTTTACCTCTCCTGTTAACCCTAGAAACCCAGCGAATTAGGTATCTGGAAATTAACCCCTGAACCGCGTACCTCCTATGGCTGAGATTCAAAAAAAACTGCCTTGAATAAGATCTTGTTTCCTTGGGGAAAGTTCTCCTTCAGTTGGATATTATTGGGACTAATTTTGATTACTCGACAATTGTTAATATTGCACTTGCTTAACCTTACATAACAACCATGTTTGAAACCCACCAGCTCAATCAGGGTACTTTGATTTACAAGATAGCATGTTCTTTATTGAGTAAACCAAGGGGAAATAGCAATAGCGCTCGCTCAATGCTGCTGTTGCTTCTTAAGAAACAAACAGGAGCTTTGAATTTTCGCTTATTTTTAGTCGTTTTGAAGAGCCATATAAACTCTCTCCATCTGCCAATTCCTTCTAAAAGGATAATGATTGATTCTCTTGTATGGTAAACGAGTAGACAACACAAACTCAATAAAATATCTAGTTGGTTTTATGCCAAGGGATAAAGGAAAACCTAGTTAACTGTGGATTTACTCAAGAACGCATTGAACATTATGCTAGAGTGGAAAGAGTTTAGTGAAGTATATGATGTCGCAGGAGTTGGAGTTGGTGGAATCGTCTTCGGAGTAGAAAACCTCAAGGAAAAAAGGAAGTCTGCTCTCAAACTCTCACTGTGCACTAACAAAGCAGAAACCATAAGAGAAATAGGCATTAGGAGGATCTGCTAAGCTCCATGCATTGTGAAATTCTACGGGTGCAAGTTCTTCAAAGATGCTAATGGCAATGAGTTTGTAGTCTAAGAACTTGAGAAATGTAACCATTCGCTTAGCCATCACCTGAAATTACAGAGAATGTATGGAGAATACTCAAACGAATAAAAGAATCTTTTGACTCTTCAAATTATTGACTCAGTTAGCTTCCTTCATGAGAATAGAATACTTCACAGAAATATCAAGCTAGACAGTTTTTTAATCTCAGAAAACGAATCAGGATAAGTAGTTGTTAAGTTAGGCAATTTTAGTCATGCTGTTCAATTACAGGATAACTTCGAAGAATTATCAACTTTAGAAAATCAGCTATTTAAACGGGAATATTAATCACCTGTGAATTGTTTTTTGTAGAGGCATAACAGAGAATCTCCCTTATATTTTGTACCAGAGAGATGGGACAATCCAGATCTTTCTACATACTTGAGTGATAGCTTCTCAGTTGGCCTTTGCATCTTTCTTCTTGACAACTAGCTTGTTTGCTCAGAGGAACAACTTGCTCTAAAGTTGCTGTTAGTTCCTCGAGGATCTACTGAGATCTGCTTGGATATGAACCCACTGATTAGCATAAAAGTGGGTTTTACAAGAATAGATAAACAGCTCCTTATGTTGTAACCATAATAAAGAAAATCTCTTAGATAAAAAAATGAGAAGGGCACTGCATTTTGGAAGGAAAATAAAGGAATTTCTAAAGATTTAGATGAAAATAATTTTCAATAGCAAATCATGTTAACTATCGAGGATAGCAAGGAATTAGAGGATTTTAAATAAGCTCCCATGAGATTTGCTAGTCTTTACAGTGTTTGTCTCAATCTAAATAAAATAAAGATTGGGGATACTGAGACAAAATCTCTCTTAAATTAAATCAGTAATCTTCTCAGTCTGTCAAGGATATCACTTAATTTAACAAGAAGTTCAATTTTATCTTTTAGAGCTAAATCTCTCCTGTCTCCCTTAGCGAGGTTAGTCAATTTATCGAGCTTCTCACTCAACCTCTATGATAATTCAATTAGAGACATAGGAGCTTAATCCCTGTTATCTCCCTTAGCTAATCTCCTTAATCTTTCAAGCCTAACCCTAAATCTAAATAACAATCAAATTGGAGTGATAGGTGCGTAATCTCTGCTATCTTCTTTAGCGAATCTCCTTAATCTCTCAAGCCTAACCCTTGATCTAAATAACAACCAAATTGGAGACAAAGGAGCTTAATCTCTGTTATCTCCCTTAGCTAATCTCCTTAATCTCTCAGGCCTAACCCTAAATCTAATAAGTAACCAAATACGAATACGAATACATATCATATAAATGGCAAAACATACATTTGCTTTCTCTTTTTTTATCATCTTTTGTTTGTTTCTCTTTTGTTTGTTTCTTGTTTGTCTTCAATTCTTCTTGTGTTCTTTATTAAAATGTTTTTTGGGAGAACAATTCTCTCGCCCTTTTTAATTCGTTCCTCTTTCTTTCCTTACTTTTCCTGTCTTGAATTAAAAAATTTAAGGAAAGTTTTTTTTAAGTAACCAAATTGGAGAGATAGGAGCTTAATCTCTGTTATGCCCCTTAGCTAATCTTAATCTCTCATACCTAGCACTAAATCTAAATGACAACTAAATTGGAGAGATATGTGCGAAATATCTGTTATCTCCCTTAGCTAATATCCTTAATCTCTCGACTCTAATCCTAAATCTAAATATCAACCAAATTGGAGAGATAAGAGCTTAATATCTGTTATGCCCCTTAGTGAATCTCATTAATCTCTCAAGCCTAACCTTAGATTTAAGTTACAACAGAATTGGAGACATAGGTGCGTAATCTCTGTTATGTCCCTTAGGGAATCTTATTAGTATCTCAAGCCTAACCCTAAATCTAATTAACAACCAAATTGGAGTGATAGGAGCATAATCTCTGTTATCTCCCTTAGCGAATCTCCTTAATCTCTCAAGCCTAACCCTAGATCTCTCTGTCAACCAAATTGGAGAAATAGGAGTGCAATCTCTGTTATCTCCTTTAGCGAATCTTCTCAACCTCTCAACACTCTCCCTAAATTTAAGTTACAATTAAATCCGAGAAAAGGGAGCCTGTTCTCTTTTCTATCCCCTCTCCGACTTGATCAGTCTTTCAAGTTTAGACTTGAAACTTAGCAACAACTTATTAACTAAACTAATAAAGCACTTGTTTAAACATTCATTCAAAGATAATAAAGTCCTTAAAATTGCATGATTGAATATGTATTTACTGCATATTTTCTGTTATTTAAACATGGCTAACTAATATCCATCTTTAGAAGAATCAATGCAATAAATATTTATCTCTCTCAGCTTTACTTTGGAATTTGATGAAAGTTATCGCTTATCTCTACCTTCTCTAATATAAGATTTGTACTTACTCAATCTAATTGTGCTGTGAGTGCATTAGAATTAAAAAAAATTTCAGTTGTTTAAAAAAAGAGATTAATACTAAAAATTACTTTTGTTTTGATAGATTGATGAATGTAGCTAGTAGGGAGAGATGACAACCAAAAGAATGAAAATTATTGTTTACTGTTATTCTTTTTTTTATTTTTTTAAGAAATTACTCCAGCAAGATTTCCTGAATTAAACAACTTGCAAATTGCGTTGTGTGACAATTATCCTGATGGCATAATGGTCTATATGGATTCATCATCTGTTGTTTCCTTATCTACACATCGATTTAGTTGCTAGAAATCATTGAGAATAAAATATTCGAAACCGCCCGTAATGACACACTGTAGTGTCAGCATTGATTTGTAATTGCATTATTTCATCCAGTTCTAGCAATTCTTTTTATCGGGGTATTACTCTGTGACAGCATTAGGTTTTTCAGAGCAACATACCTTTTTGTATTGAGTTAGTCTATTGTGCATCCTCGTTCTAGCTTGTACAAGTGTTTCGTCTTGTTTTTATTCGAGTTTTATGTAATGGAGAGAGTTACGACATATCAATCTTATTTGTTTGTTTTTGAAATCTTTTTCTGTGAAGCCAGAAAAAAATAGTTTTTTGTTGTTGTTTTATTATTTGAACTTCAACATTTTTTCTGAAAAATTCTTTGAAAAATAATTTATCAGATAATTAATTGATCCTATGAAAAATGAAGAGATTAGTGAAATTATATTTCAATAAAAGATTGATGTGATTTTGAAGTTAATAAGGGATGATTCATTTTTATGATAGAAAAGGAATAATAATCATCTCAATAATAATGTGATGAAGCATTTAAAAATAAGGATAGTTATGTGTTTAGTAATAGTGTTTGTGGTCTTAGTTATTTTATAAGAAACTAGCTCACAAATGAAACAGTTCATGATGATTAAATGTGGAGGGGGGGGGGGGGGGGGGGGAAAAAAAAATTTAAATGAATTTTTGGAGAGTTTATTTTTAAATA
>Ga0302271_10000997_pt1 | contig 27688 bp, 15 predicted proteins | sample III_Bog_N1_1_FD_198767 | JGI IMG/M metagenome (GOLD analysis project Ga0302271, IMG submission 198767) | Peat permafrost microbial communities from Stordalen Mire near Abisko, Sweden - III_Bog_N1_1 | ecosystem: Environmental > Terrestrial > Soil > Wetlands > Peat | place: Sweden: Abisko... | reverse complement strand
ACACTGTCAAAGCAACAGAATGTCAAATTAGAGCGGGCAATTTTAGATGTGTGTGTTGCCATTGTAAATTACATGGTGGATTGAATCAAAAAGAGTTAATTTAGTTTTGAAAAAGCTAGAGATGTTGTTTAGTTATGATACACAAAACAAACAAAAATCAAAAATCTAGCTTCGAGTGAGGAGGGGAATAGAAATCAAAATTATCATAAAAACTTTCATTCAATTTTAGCACAAAATAGACACACACACATACTTGAAATGGGCGATAACATCTACGAAGGAAATGCAAGGACATCCATTAAGTGGGCTAAAGTCTACAGGACTGTCTGTGAAATGGCCAGAGATAGAGGTAATAACTAACAGTCCATTTATGGGGATATCCTGATCCTTAACTTAGCTTGTGCTTCATATTTTTTCATTCATTCTCTCTTTTTGTTCTCTTTAGGATATGTAGACGATGCAAATGGTTTGCTAAAGGATATAAATACCGAAGAACTTATGCGTGTCTGCGAGTAGAACATGGAAAAATATGCAGGAAGCTCCTAGAACATTCCTTTTACGCCATTTTCACATAAACTAAATGACGATGATTTCGTTTAGAATAACCTCAATATCTTCTAGTTCTTGTATGTCTTCCATTGCACAACTAAGCCAACAGTCGATACCTTGAAGTTCTACGATACATCGATTGAGAACCAACAACTTGGACTGATTGAATCAAACCCCTTAGCTGTGATTTTTGCGAATATCATTGTCCTTGTTCAAGGCGATCCAGAAGATAAGGAAGTCGTCTCCAAGAAAATATAAGATGTAAAAGATAAATACATGCGTGGATTCATTTTTGGAAAAATAAATAACTGGGATATCTCAAAGAAGTTAAAGAATGAGGAGTGGGAATGACCCATACAAAAGGGTTTTAGATGGTTAAATTGGGATTTCTCTTTGAAACTACCTCTCAATTCCAAAATAATTTGATTTCATTTTCTTGGCGGGTCTATTTAAAGTTCAAACATTCTAATATTCCTTTGCTTTTCCATACAATTCAACGCAAAGGTGGTGCTAATCTCTAACAAAGTGTTCAAAGACGAAATCGAGTAGCAAGAGAAAAAGTGGGTTGATTTGAAATTCCCAAGCAAGCGAGGAGCATCATCATCCGGCAAACCACGCACAACATCAAGTCCACATATCTTCTGCAAGTATGAGATCTTCAATATTGATGATTTAGTCATCAATATCACGAAACATCAGCTAGTTCCAACACATGTGCCTCTCGATTGCACTGAAAAGAGAGCTCTTATGGATAAATAGTAAACATTTAACAAAAAATACCTGAGAAAGAAATTAATTAATTATAAATGTTTTTATTGTAAAAAAGCAATATCAACGATGCCCAGCTTCCTAAGATCCTCATAACTGATCCCATAACTAAGTACTTTGGTCTTAGAGCGAAGCAAGTCTTCAAGATTGAGAGAGACTCCGAAACAGCAGGAAAGTACATCACCTACAGAATTGTCAACTGAGAATATCGAATTAGTTAATCTTGATTCATGTACGTATCTCTGTGCGTGTTTGTAAAGTTGGTAGAGTATTTTTAAAGGAGAATAGCGGTTTAGTTCTGAAAAATGTTGTAATATTCAATGGATTTATCATTTCCTTTATCAATAAAAGAAGCATTACCATTTGAGTTTTCAAGTATATTAAAAGCATTGTGCAATTGTATTTCCAAAACTAAATTCACATTCACATAAAAAAAAAACCAAAATCTCTTGCTTTTCACTTTCCAATTACCTACTCTCCCTTCTCTCAAAAATGTTCTTTATTCAGCATAATCTATTTCTGTCTCTTAAACAAATCTTCATATTTCTTCAATGACTTATACGCGAACCCTTATTGCTTATTCTCCCCAGTTTAGAGTTTCTAGCCTCCTCCATAATTCTTCGTTCCATGGAAAGACATATTTTAATATTACTCGCTAGGTAAATTATTGCTTCCAGCATTCGACAAACTGTTATTAGTGAAATTATGATTATTATTCCCATTCAATCCAAATCCACTGTTATTAATGTTATTGTTGTAATTCCCTGCGTTCGTATTCCCCAAATGACTGCTATTCTAATTGAAAAACGCATGAAGATTCCCCGATGAAGATTGCTTTTTGGATTTCGCAAATTTAGGTAAACCATTCCCAGCAGTCGCAACAGTTGGGAGAGCTGCGGTGGAGTTGGGAGGGTTTGAAGTGAAAGATATGAATTATTATTATGGGGATCTATCTGATTTCCTGGATGCTGTAAGAAACCTCGCTGTGCTGGCGTGCGTATCAGTGAAACTGCTTTTTAATTCAGAGGAAAAGCTCCCATTCGTTGCGCTGCTGTTAAGAAGCAAATGCGAAGAGCGAGAGGATCCTGAATTAACAGGGGATTTCTCTCTTCGGAGAGTAGTGGTATTCTCCTTGGATATCTTAGGTTTGAATGCCATTTTTAACTCATATTATTTGTCAAGTTGTTGATCTTTTACAGCTTAGAATCGGCTTTTCATGTCAATGTCTCTATTCGTGTTGTTGCTCCCTAGCAAGGAAGTGTTAGAAGTCGATTAATATATCTCATTTAGAATACTGCTACTGCTTCCATCAATTCTACTTGAAACTTATCCACCTCTTCTGGGGACAAACTGCTACTACTGCTATGACTACAATTACTTCTAGGTATCCATATTACTATGACTATTAGTGCTATTATTGGCGATTTTCGCTGAAGTAAATGGAGAATTGATCCTCAACGCACTGCAAGCTGCGGCGACTCTGGAAGCAATTTCACTTTGAGAAGAATTTGATGAATGACTGTTCATGGATGATATCTTTCCTCCTTTTGAACTACTAAAGCCATGAAGTTAATGATTGGGCTTTAAGAATCTACTTGGCGATAATCTGTCTTTATCTGGGAGGATGCTAGGAATGCTGCCTGTTTTCTTGAATAGATCTGATATCATTCCAGTGCTGATTTAAGAAATCTCTCTTGGGATATCAATGAATCCTTCTTGAAGTGTGCTTTTAAAGGAATTAAAGGACTTATCGATCATCAAGAGGTTTTTATTTAACTCTAATTATTGCTGATCGAGTCCTGGGTATTTCTCTGTAATCCTCACAGCTTAATGATGGTGGTGGTTGTTGTTGTTGTTTCCAGGATCAGTTTTTCTATGGATTTTCGATTCCTCCGCTAAGGCTGCTAGATTCTGATGGCTGTTCGATTTCAACATCATCATAGCGATCATCTCGCTAGCTGTTTGTTGTTGTTGTGTTGAGTGCTGTTGTTGCTGTTATACTTAAGAAGAGGTCCCTGTGTATTTCTTCTAATCCGCTTACAAGGAAAACAACTATTATTATGGTTATTATTATTTGCTTGTTTGTTGTGGATTCTTCAATGCATATTCAGACTATTACTGCTAGTTCTTCTTCTATGGCATTAAAGCTTCATTGAATGAATTCGGATAATTATTGATGCTTATTTTATCAGCTGATCTGTAGAAGAATGGTGCCTTACTAACATTCTTATCCTTCCCAAGATTATTATTATTATTCTTATCCTCACTTGGACTCAAACTACTACCTGTTTATTGCATTGCCCCTCTTAGCGCAGCTTCAGGAAGGATCTCCTTGTTTAGCTGGAAAGGATAATCAAATAATTTGTTAACTTGATGCTCTTCCTGCCCAGCATAGCCTTGCCAAATTGGTGCAGGTTGATTTAGTTGCTAAACATTTTATCTGTTAAGATACATTCCATTCGACGGAAGTTGCTAAGTTGGTAGATAAGAGCTAATGATTGGCTATCCAATCGATGGATTATTTTAGAATAAATAACTAGCTGATTTAGTTACAGGTTAAGTGTTGCTATGATAATCATTCGTTTAATGTTGCTAGTTCTGTTATTGCTAAGATGAACGTTTAGGAGCACTATCATTATGATCAGATTTAGAAGAGAATTAGAATTACTACGAGCTACCATGAGGATTACTAATATTACCATTACTATTATTGTTGTTATTTGCATATGGTGTTTGCATATTTCTGTCATTCAGTTATGGCTATTCTTAACGAACGCCAGAGCTTCTGTTATTCCCTTGATTGCTATTAGCAAATGAACCTTCATGAGGAAGAGGATGAGGAGCTTAGCCCAAGGATTATTCGGATATCCTCAATGAACCTTACAACAACTGCTACTGCTGTTACTCATTCTCATCTTATCTTTCCTTGTCATTTGATTGAATGAGTTAGATCTAATCGACTAATTTAATAAGCTCTTCAATGCTATTAGTCTACTCAGCATTGCCTGTTTATTTCCTTGATCCAGTTGATTATCCAAGCTACTTAATCTCCCTTTATTATTATCCAGGTGACTATTCCTCGTCCTCTGCATTCTACCTCACAAGTTACTCTGAGTTCTCAGCTAAGAACCCTTCGAAATACTGCTAGTATCTCGAATATTCACTGAATACCTTCGCATAGACATTCTTCTTTCTACTGCTGTTACTTCCATTGTGATCTACACTGCTATACCCATGAATATTCAGCTAATCTTAAACACTATTAAACCCTCCAGCTAATTAACTCAGCACATCCATCTTCCCTTAGGTTTCTTCTACTCTCCTATTGCACTCAGCATCATTCATTTCGATGACTCTATCAGCTTCCTTAAGTAGCTCAGCTTATTTCTCCTGCAATCGCTGAATCAACGCAGTCATCTACTACGCTATCAACGCACTGCTGTCTTTCGCTCGCTAATTACTTCGTCTCGTTGTTTCTTCCTGCTTCTATATCCCTAAGTTAAACAGCTCATTGCATAACTGCAATTATCTCTTCGATTCTGCGATATGCTCAGTGATCTACCCGAAACCAGATTCATAGCTGACAACTTCTTCATGCAGGAGTTATCCGCTTTGGAGACATCGCAAGCATAATGATTTGTTTCGTGAGAAACTAAAGAAACATAATTCCTCGGAAGGATGATCTGGACAAGCGTCTTCGAGTTGATCATGCCGATCACGGGAAGATTATGGCTGAGATTCAGATTTTCTAGGTTATTATGATGAATCTTGTTCTTTGGGAAACAGTGATTGATAAGATCTGGATTGCTAATATGACGATGAATGGTAGTATTGTTGTTACTGCTATGATGATGGCTGCTTAGAGTTGGATTCGGATTAGCTCGATCGATAGTAGTTAGTATCTTGAGGGTTGTGGTGTTGATCTCTAGAAGATGAAGAAGAATGCTGTTCATGTTGCTATCGATCTGTACTTAAACTCTATTCCTAATAGTCATCGCAGTCATATGGATTGTTAGGAATGTTAAATCTATGTGGGATGTTCTCAATGTTATGGTCTTCTGGATGCAGATATTGTTGTTAATGTTATTGCAAGTGTTGTTAATCTTCTTCTTCTATTTCTTGATCTTCACCTTCTAAATGATCTTCTACTGCTTCGCCTTAATAATAGTATTGCTATTACTTAGACTATTATTATTGCTAGCCTGCTTGTGAGTTCCAAATAGGATATAACTACTACTACTAACCTATCCCTTATTCTTCTCTGAGTTGGTTTGCATATGAACTGATGAATTGCTGATTAATTGGATTGAACTACCCTTCATCATTCGTCTCATTAGCAATACCCGCTGCAGTGGTTTTTCTCCAATTAGATCCAGATGATCCTTTGCTGCTACTTCTAACCTACTTTTCAGCTGCTAACTATTACTATTGTTGCTATTACTTGAGGCTCTACAATGATTACCCGAAGGAATGCGTAAACTCCGACGAAGAAGCAATCCCGATTGGTTTCTTTTCTTTTGGAATATCTGGTGAAAAGCAAGCAGCTGCAGCAGTGGCTGTAGACCCAGTGAGCTATTCACTATTGTTGTGTTGCTATTATTGATTATTTGGCAGATATTTGTCTGCATTAACATTTCTGCTACTATTGCTATTTTCAGTGTTAATCTTGTTGTTATTTTAAATGTTCTCACCGGCAGGGTTGTAAGAAGCAGCATTATTGTTATTCAAGTTTTATCCTTTACTGCCTATGTTACTGTTATCCTTATTACTTTAATAGCTATTCGTCTACTTATTCATAGGTAACTCTGAATTCACAGCATTATTATTATTATTACTACTACTACTTGCATTTCTTATTATCTTCTAATCTTTACCTTCATCGATCTTCGCAACAAGCTATCTCAACCCATCTTTCCCTTTCCATTAATCTAAGCTCATCGCTGATGCTGCCTCGCTGCTCTCAGAGACATTCCCAAAATCTTCATAACTTAGCTCTTTGTTCTACTACAATTATTATTACTATTATGCTATCTACCAATCATACTACTCACTCTGACTTTTGATATCTTTCTGATTCCTAGCAGGATTGCTAGAGTTACCAACTAGACTCTTCTTCTTACTCGATGGCTAGGACACAACAGAGCTATTATGATGATTAGTTTCTGACATCTACGAATCATATTAACCAGATTATTACAGCTGCAACATCTGCTATTATTACTATTACTATGACATACTTAGACCTAACTGGGGCTACTGCGATCCAACTGAGCTAGTGAATGCTTGCACCAACGCTGATTATTGATTCTTATTGGAATTCGGTGACAACGACACACGCATAGATACAAATTCAACACTCTAACCACCAGATGACTATTACAATCCAGGGAGGGACTGCTAATGTTGTTATTGTTAGGACTATGTTAGCTGCACTTGCTGAGACTCTTAGAATACATATTATTGATCGTCATCATGTTCAGCTATTCCCTCAGATTCAGCATCTTCTTGTTATGCTACTCCCCCCATGTAATCACCTTGATCTTCATTTACATCATGTACTTGCACTTCTTCTACTTCTTCATCATCATGATACTCTTATCCTTATGACTACTATTAAACAATCTCTCCTTCATATTCTTAGTCTTCTTCTTCCTCTGGACTACCATGTTCTGCCACATGCTCTAAGTAATCTTCGTAAGTTCCTTATTATAACTACTATTAATTCATCTACTAATGTTCATGATCACCATCATCATACTCCTCTTCAAATTCCTCACCTGCATCATTACTATCCTTCTACTTATCCTTCCCTTCAATCTACTATCTCGTAGCTTAATCAGGTGAACTCATAATAGGATATGCCTACTGATTCAATAACCCAATCGTAGGTTTCATCTATTATGATGCATTCTAACCACTCTATTACACAAACTATTACTACTGCTACTGCTATTATGGATTGATTCTCCTATTGTGATGTTTCTTTTATCCTTCTTCATCATCTTCTTCTTCAGTTTCTTCTTCCGTTTCTTCAGCGATAAGCCCTCCTTCTCGTTGTAACAACCCTTAACCAGCATCTTCATTGTGTTCTTAATATCCCTACTCCTAATCATCATGAACATCATCTTCAATATTATCATCTCCTCGCTATTCATTGATAGTTCTCCTCTCATGTTGTTCTTCTCCTTTATCCTATTGTTCGTCATCATCATCTTCTTCTTCTAATTGCTATTACTACTGAAAGTATAACATCGACATTTATGTGATGACGTGTTTCACAGCGTTAACCGAATCCGAATCCAATAACGTAGATTCCTCGCATAGCAAACATCTCACATCTACACTGGTGTCTTCCTGTGAATTCAGCTGTAGGTCATCTTGTAACTGCAGGATCTGTGATTCAGATAAGTATCCTTCTTGCAAAAACCACTACGCCATGCATTCCAGACAAAATGAATGCCTGCAGTTCAACTCAATGTAGTTCACTGGAACTTACCCGCATTTAGCGCACATGATGGTCACTTCCTCACCGTTTTCATGACCATCTTCTTCCAAAACTGCATTGATTTCTGTAGAATCTTGAATGATGTCTTTCTTAGGATTTGCATATCCCTGCATATTTGGTACTTCAAGAGCGTTGTTGTTGCTATTAGGTTACTGCTAATGATTCTCATTTTGATTGTGCTAATCGTAAGATCCATATGATTAACGCTGGAAATCTTCTTATTATGCGGAAATGTTCTAAAGGAGCTACTCAAGCACAGCTGGATCGATATTCTCATGACCATGCTATCTCAATAGACTCATCACTTAGTCATAGTTCAACTGATGATTCTCATTGAAGTCTCCTTCATCTTGCTCATCATCACCATGTGCTTAGATATCCTGATCTTACTCAACATCCGGTTAATGTTATTCATAAAACTCCTAATTCTCATGATCAACTTCAGCAAAATCTTACTGTGTTTTAGCTTTTTAAGGAATTCCATATTAACGTTGTTCTCCTAAAGCAGCCATCTGTTCCTGCTGTTGTTGTTGCTGTTTCTATTGCTTTTGAGGGAGATGCTACAACTAATGCTATTGGTACTGTTACTGCTGTTGATACTATTGATATTACTAAAGTTATTATTATTGAGGCTACGGTTATATTGTTGTTTGCGATAAATGCTATTATGATTGCTATGTTTAGCTTAAAGGTGAGTGCACAGCTTCTAAGTTGTCTTCACTGTTCTCTTGGAATGAATAGAACTGCTGCCTCTCGATCGCTTAGGGATTTTCGACATCTTGCAAGAACACTCGGCCTAAATCTGAATGTCCTTCTACAAACTAACCTTCTTCTTCTTCCTCTTCGCCGTCATCTATTTCTTAGGAGTGAACGTCTTATTAGTGGTCTTCTTCGTAGTCATCGACATCGTTGTCTTGTACTTGCTATCGTAGTTCTCCTCCTTCTTTTCCTGGAAGAGATTTGAAAGCTGCTCCGGTTTGTTTCCAGGCTAATTGCTCGGCTGGGTTCATCGATGGTGATGATGGTTTCTTGGTGCTTTTATTCGCAGAAAGAGATATTAAATTGAATTTTTTTATTTAACTTTCTTGATAAAGAAAAATGCTTATTGTTTCTCTGCTTCTTTCATTTAGATTTGATTCCCCATGAATCAAAATCGGCGGGTGATCATTGGAAACAAGTGATTATTTATATATATATTGTTGTGTCATTCATGTTATGGATGATATTTTCAAATCAATTTTCGAGGGGGAGGGGGGATAATAAAACACTGGATAGGAATATGGGAGATAAGAAACAAAAATTAGTTTTAATTATTATGTTTGAGAGCACTGGAATAATAAAATTGTTTGAAATTTATGTAAAATTAAAAAAACTCTCAAGAACACATAAATAAATGGTGTTGTGTCGCCATCATTTTCTTGGCTGATTTAAAATTGATTTATTTGAAAGAGCAAATAACAATTATGTATTATTTTGAAGATATGTCTCAAATCATAGCATACAATCTTGTCCATTCTCTGCACTTTTCATTGTATTTCTCTCTATCTGCTAGATAAAGAGCACCGATAGATGGGACCAAAGGATTCTCAGGATTAGGATCTGTCAGCAGAGATTGAATGCAAAGAACCACTGTTTTAAAACAAACATAAATAACCATTAGAGTTTTTTTATTGTTAAATTAGTATTTTTGTATTACTTTTATCAGGTATCAGCGTTGGGCTGTATTAGCTGTGTAATAGATCCAAACAAATTTATCCATGTGAGTTAATATTTGGATGGTAAACTTTCGTCTTGAATCTTACCTAAAAATTTAGTTATTTTGTTAGATCAAGAGTCAAAAGAAATATCAATAGTTAAAATGAATTACAATAGGAGGTTTCAAGACATCCATGATCGTGTATTCAAGTTTGAACTTCCCTCCTTCATACACAGAGCCGCTCTGCAAAAAATATTATTATTTTTTTAAATAAAAACCAAACAAAACTAAAATCCAAGAATGAATTAATTACCGGTCCATCAATGACAGCATCAAGCGTGCAGCGTCCGTCTAAACAGCGACCTAAATATTCAGATAAAAAAAATCAAAAACAGCATTAAAATCATCCAAATTGTTTTTCAAAATAAACAATTTACTAAAAGTTATTCCTTCGAGATCCTGATTAATTGCTGTGTTAATCCTCTTTTCAATTCCAAGTTCCTATCCCTCAGGCACTTAAATCTAGGATGTCTATGAGCTGCCAGTCTCAGGATAATAATTTTGCATGAAGAATTTCCAAGACAAAAACTCAGTAGGTTCAAAGGTCAATTTTCTATCAAGAATTTCGAGCACAGAGGATTATTCCTAATATATCAAAGGATCTGTGAATGAGCTTTCTTCTGGTTCAGGTTCTATTTCACTGGAATCGAAGTGTTGAGTTATTAGGAGCACGAAGTCCTCACTGATGTAATGACTAAGATACTTTTTCTCAGCAGCAATGGTCTTCTGATACTCTTCTCTTTCAGCTTGGTCTGAAATCGGAAGTATTTAGCATAATACAAGTTTGTTGTCGGTTGTCTATGCTACGAAATCAGCGAAATAAGATCTATACCCTTATTGTGGATCCATGGTTCTCTTTTTCCAAGCTTCTTCTTTCCAGATTCTTGGTTTGAGTTTCTCAGTTAGAAGATAAGGAGCTATTTATTGCTTCAAGAGATTCTTCTCATTCTCATCAAACCCCAACAGTTGAAGAATCAAGATGTTTTTCTGTTACTCTTTTAATGAAATTGTATCAGTATTGTCAGCGTTATCTGAAGGTTTTGAATCCATTTTAAAATTCTTATTGTTACTATTATTTTTGTTTGTTTAGTTGTTTTGAGAAATAATTAAATGTTGCTTTATTGCGAATCTATTCAGGATTATTTCAAGCACTAAATATCAATTGATTCTATCTTTATTCTTTCTGGTTGCTTAATTTTACTGCTCGTGTATTGTCAGAATAGAATCCTTAATCTTTAATTAGATTGTTATTTTTTACTTATCAGTTTGTAATTAGATTTATCTTATTTCTTTCTTTCCGCTTTATTTTTCTGATCGAAATATTTATTATTTGCATGTGTCTATCTTAATTGATTCTCTTTTAACTGAAATTATGTGTGTCTTTGCTCATATAAAAATTATTCTACGTAGTGACAATTAATGAGGAGGAGGGGGAAGGATATCAGTAAGATGAACAATATTGAAGTAAAAAAGACTTATTTCTTTTACTTTTCTCTGTATTTTCCAAAGTACAAGCCTCCATTGGATTATTATATTTTTCAGGTGAGAAAAATTGATAAATCCAGTTACAACTAACTAGATACAAATTGTATAATTGTGGGCTAATCTTCAAAGATATTATGAAAATTAATTTCATAAAAGTGATCTGTTTTAATAAAACTCATGATCTTTTATAGGAGAAACTCCTTAAATTCAATACTATTTACTCTTTTTTATCTTTACTAATTATTAGATTCTTTTCAAAATACAATCTAGAAATATAATCAACATAATCTAGCAGTTTGTTAATTGAAATATTCCTCTTGCGGTTTAAGATCTGAGGATTTCTTAAAAATCTTAGTAATGGATGCGGATTGGACATTCTTTGAGGACAATCCTTGAATTTATTAATTTTAGCCTCTTTTATTATCTATCCTTCCGTTCTTTTCTTCTTTTTATCTCTTCACAGTGCTTGAAACGGCATGGCTAAAAATATCCCTACCATAATTCCAAATGTCAACGAAAATGCCATAATAAACCCACCTTGTTCTTTATGTGCTCCTGTTTGCATCTTCTCCGCAGCAAGCACAAACAACGCTCCATCTGTGTATCCAGCACTGAACGAAAAAACTAGAATATTCAGAATAATAATCCAATTTGTTGCTAAGAAACTCGTCGTATCACAGGCATTAACAATGAATATCCCAAAATGTAAGAATCTTAGCACTATCAGCACGTAGACCTGCGTTTAACTGTAGAGTACTCTAATATTCGTGAGGAATTTCCCAGCTACATTAGCGAAGTTATGCAAGAACACAATCCATATGCAAGACCAAGTATAGGAAATTCCACTGATTTCCGATTTCAATGATACAGCTGGGTACATCATATTTGCACAGATGTTGCTCAGCATCATGAACAATGGCATGTAAGATAGATTCTTCGCTACTTCTAATTGCTATCCGAGCTGCTCAGTCAGTGTTAGCTTTTGCTTAGGATAAGTATTTGGGAGATTAGAGGGATCATCAAGAACAAGTTGAGATGTTAGCAAATCAACTGATTTTATTGATGATGAATCCCTATTCGGTGAGGAAGACGAAATTGGACTTTGATTTTGTTAACTTGTATTTGAGGAGAGTCTTTGTTGCATGGAGGTACCTTGAAGTTACTACAAGGACTAAGAATTTTAATATGTATTCGTTCTTGAGGAAGATTACGCTGTTTAACGAGGGTTGTAAGATGGCAGAGAAGCTACTGCAGGCATTTGTTATGGTTATTGCTGTTGAATTTGAAGTGGAATGACTTACTCCGATTAAACAGACGATGGATCTATGAAACTTAACGGATCTTCACTGGTATTCTCTTCTTATTAGAATATCTAATGTGGCAAGTGATGTCTTGCACAAATCTCAAGGATCACTTAATAATGCTTGCTTCTCAAAAACGCTACATGGAGAATCGCAGCTATACCTGTCAGTAGCCCAGCGGAGAGAAAATACACTACAGCTGAGTCATCTGTATCTTCGTTGTACACGAGAGTCGCAAAAATACGAAGTAAAATAATTATTATGCCACTTGCGCTGCTTCCTATGTTGTAGGATATGATATAGCCTCGGTTTAGTGTCGAAGCTAATCCGAGTAATGAACTATTGAAGATTTAGCCGAACACACCCCAGATAAGAGATAGGAGTAGAATAGCAGTGAATCCAATTCCAGATTGACTTAGCCAGACAGTTACTAAAGGGAACAGCACGACGATTGCGAGCATACAAATCAAGCAGAGACTTACGCGAAGTGGAAAGGAGATGACTCCAGCGATAGATGGCATGATTAATGAGATTATGTTGAAACTCACCATCGATGGGAGTGGCAGATAGAAATATACATTGTAGGCTGAGAAATTACCTGCGAAGTAATCTAAACTCCCGAGGATAGCGTTGTAACCTAGAAGGGATGTAATACCCATCCAAAGGAAATAAGCTTTAACCAGAGTAGAGCTGGAGGCAGATTCTTTATCTTTCTCGAGGATGCCCATGGATGGTTTAGAGTCGCTTTTTGTAGTGAGTTGTTCCTATATGAATATTCTTGATAAGTTCAACACAAGAGAGATTAGGAGAAGCTTTTGGGGGTTATTGGATAACAAATTTAGAAAAAAGAATATCTTCTCCTATTAATATGCGTGCAATTCAAAGATGATTTTGATTCCTCTTTATCTTTTTTGCTGTGTTTTGATTTCCCAAGAAATTAAGAAGTTGAAAGTTCCTTTGTGAAGATTATTTTCTTAAGGAATCATTAAGAAAAAAGATTACAATTACCATTCATATTACACTTATGAAAGAGTTCACAGATAGGCCTTTGATATTCTTTCATTCTATTTTTGTTCCCCCTTTATTTGTTGATTCTCTTTAAGCTCCTTTTTTGTTTATCATGCTATAGGTTGTAAATTAGCTGTTTTAAAACTGTTCATTAATTATTTAAAAAGGAAAATAGAAAATTATAAAGGGAGCCGTCAATCAAGCCTTTCACGCACAAGACAGACACTTTTGATCCTTTTCCCAGCTTACTAAATCGACTTTTTAAATCAAACAATTCTTCCTGCATTAATAAAATTCACTACAAACAGATTTTTACAAGCACAAAAATATAGATTCATTGTATTAATCTTGGTGCAATTATTAAGGTTAACATGAGAGTGATGATATCAATGCTGCGTATTCCATTGAGAACACAGTAACACTAGCCAGTTCTGAATAAAGATATTTGTTCTCATGGTTTAAAGCTCTTCACTGATGGAAGTTTTTATCGATGCGCTGGCAAGTGTCTTCAAGGAGTCTGATAAGGGAATCAGTGGTTGTCTCTCTATCGCGCTTTTCTTGCTAATTTTACAAATAGACAAATTTCAGAAAGAACTAAATATTATAAGCAACTAATAATTAAATTACAGAAAGTTCAGTTTGTAGTTTTCCATGGATATCTTCAACCATTCTGTAGATCTTACTCTGTGTCTCCTCTCTGACTTTCTTCTCGATCAAAAGCACATCCTAGAACTTGTTGAGCTCAGATTCAATCTCCTCTGTCAGCAAGTTAGTGGATTCCTCTCTTAGAAAAATAATTTACATTTCAATAAACGAACACATAAACATATTGTTCTTCTCTCCCCTTCTACAAATCCCCCCCATATTCCTTCTTAGCTTTCATTTAAGCACATCATTTCCAAGCATAATTACCTTTTTCTCTTCTCAAGATCGATTTATTCTTTGATGAAAGCAATCTAAGCTTGAACTTCTCTGATTTTCTACTCAGTGTTCTCTTCGTAAGCCTTGTTGTTTCTAGAAAGACTGAGGTTCATATTTGTGAATTTCTCATCAATCTACTTCAATAAATTGCTCTCCACAACTCGTTTGCTCTAATAAAAAAAATAAATAAACTCAAATTACTACATTAAATTACAATTTCCTCAGAAAATCCCTTGTTTTCCTATGACTTTTCGCTGATAATATCAACAATAAATCCCCTTTCGATTTTCATTAAATATCCTCTATTTTTGAATAATCTTTTATTTTCCCTACAGATTTTTCTTCTTCGAGTAAACTGTGCAGATTTTCATCTAAAATCTTAGTTTCCTTGAATTTCTTCTCATCAAATGCTTCCCTCTCTCCTCTCTCGTCTTCCAAGGTGTTCTGCAACTTCAATACTTGCTCCTTAAGGATCTGGACAAAAGCAAAGCAGAAAAAACAAAAACAAAATTCAAATTTTTAGCTCTCACAACAACATTACAAAAAAACACTAACCTTGAATCTTTGCTCATCGTTGGGTCTCTCAGAGGTAATTTTATCTTCAAGCCCTTTGAGTTTGTCTTCAAGGATATCCCTGCGATCTTACTTTTCTTTGTCGATGCCTTGGGTAATGTTCTACCACTTGTCACTGAGAACCTTAATGCGCTATCTATTCGGAGAATCTGCAACACAATCAAATAACAAACTCATCATTTACAAGCTATTCTACAACCAATCTATCGATTATTTCATGAACATATGATCCCTAATTGAACTTAATCCATAATTCTCTTTGTTTGTACCTTCTTGCTATCCGTAGATACGTGATTGAAATGCTGAAGAAGGTGATGCCATTCTCTAAAAATATTTTGTTGGTGTATTATTTGTATTGTCTGTTTCTTTTTTTCTTTTGTTTTATCTCAAAACCTCAAGGCTGTTAAGTTGGTAATTAACTCTAAAACCTTCTTCCTTCTAATTTCTTATTTCCCCTTCTTGCATTCCCCCATCTACATTTAATCATCGATATTTTTTTTTATTTTCATTTTATTCTTTCAAAATAATCATTTTTATTACTGAATCTTTCCTATTTGCACTTCAATATATCTTTCAAATCTTTCTTTCCTTCTTCCATCCAATCTCTCTAATCCCTTTATCTCCTTAAATTATCTATCAATCGCAATAATTCCCTTTTAACTCTTATCTTAATGATATAAAACCGCATTCAAATTTACATTTCTTTGAAATAACTAATTATTATCATTTTATCAAAATACAACACGTACATATACATTTATTTTCAGAACCATTTGTAAATCAGTGCTAGAATAAACAATCCTACAATTACATACAACAAGAGCTGGATATTTTTGCTTTGATTCATTGAGATGCTATTCCTATTGATTTAGTCTTGAGCTAACTATTGTTTCCTGTAGTTGCTTTCAACAATCGCTCTATTCTACAAATCTTCATTTTCCTTGATAAGCTCCATTTTTTCTTACAGCAATGTCTCCATTTGCTAAGAAAACTAATTCGAAAACAGTATCTTCCCTAGTTAAAATCGTTTCTCAATAACTTTGCTGTCATCTTAATATTCCGCTAACTTTACTCTGAGCCTAGTTATCTTTTCATCAAATGATTGTTTCTGTCTCTGCAGCGCATTAAAGTGCATCTATGCTTAAACGTGCTCTTGATTGTTCTAATCATTCCCAGCTTGTTTATTCCTTTTACCTTCAAAACTTAACTATTTCTCAAGTTCACTGCGATTCCTTTCAATAACCTTGATTTATTCCTTTCTAGATTCAATTCTCTCCTTGATCACCATCAGTTTTGCTTCTTCTTCTTTCTAATACTACCTACTCCTATGAATATCCTTGACAATTTATCTATTATTTTCAGTACTTCTTTACACTTTCTCCTCTATTGCTGGTTCCCTCATATTCTCTTCTTCTCTTCTCCTATCATATTCTTATCTTGATACTTAACATTCCCTAAGTATTCCATTCAAATGCGTATCCATTTCATAATCATCAGTTCTAAATACTATTTCTTATTTTCTTAACTAACTCTACAAGTCAATTATATTCTCTGCAATGTTCTGATACTTTTCATCTATTAACTCTTCAAGTGCCTCACTGGCTTCTTTTTCTTTTTACTCGATTTCTATTTTGAAATTGCTCATAACAGCACTATATCCTTCGAATTCTTCGAGATTCTCTTTTTATCTCTAGACTATTTTAGTGTAGATCTTAGCTAAATGAAGAGAGAAATCATCGTCACCTGTGATTTCTTCTAGTTCCTTGATGCTCTAAAGGTAATAATACTCTTTCATTTGCTGATCTTGCTCGTTTTACCTGAAATATACTTTCTCAATGAATTCCTTTAACTCCTTGATTTCTTGCTTGTCCTAAAAAAAAGATAGCATTTAACTATGGAGAAATTCAATGAGAACTATCATAGCAATGTACCTCAAGTATGCGAACATTTTCATCTTACAGTTTTTACATCATTTATTCTAAAAAACAGCAGCACTCTCTTCCTCTAATTTGTTCTCCTTCACAAAATCTTTGTTTATTCAGCTTTATCTTTTTATTTTGGTGGGTATTTTCCCAAAAAATCTAATTTTTTCATGAATAGACTAAAAAATACTCTAAATCTAGTCCTCCCTCAGCTAACAAAATATGACAGACTCATTTTGATCATCAATGAAGTTTTTTTTCAAGTGAATCTTGGTACATTTAATCATAATATGAAATGCAAAATTGTTAATATTTCTACACAAAAAATGAGGAAAAAAATACTTATTCTTAAATTACCCTTAACACAACAATCTTTCATCACCTTCTCCATTTTATCACCTTCTCATATTCTTGCAAGTTTATGCTAGAATATTGATCTTGATCCTTTCTATTCATCTTACATGAGTTCATGTGAAAAAAGTTTTTTATTATTAAACTCATCTTCGATTTTGATTTAATTAGGGTAAGAAATCACAGCATCTAGCAGGTTAATTGTGCTATTAGGAGTCATCGCAGTTGATGGTTTCATTTACTAATATTTATCAATCACTAAAATCGACTGATACTACTACTAATTTGACTATTCGATGCTTAGATTTCTTGGCGAAATCATTTTTTATCTCTTTTTAACTAAACATGTTGCTGTAGTTGGTTTCATATTAGTTTCCCTTCCTGAGTTAATTATCTCCAAGACATTCTAGCCAATTTCATGTCTTGGGCTAAGTGATCTAAAAGGTGCATTCATGAAGTTATACTAATCAGATTTATCAGCTATGAAAAATGGCAGCATGTTTGTTTTTTTAGACAATTATTTCGATTCATTGCTTCTCCGTTACAATGTTTAATACAAAGGGTTTTTCTTCAAGGAGCTGTTGATGATTGTAGCCTTGTAATTACCATTGTTATTCTAGTTTCTGCTGTGATTCTGTCTTTAAGTTGAATCTTCATTGTCCGTTGTTGGTGATTGTGAAGGGTATTTATATCTTTTGGATCTTTAATTCCCAAAAGTTGAAGAAAACCTATCCATTCTAGGCGTCAATGAAGGCTTAGCGTTATCAATAGGTGTTCCAAGATCAGTTTTAGCTATTGGAAGAATTCCTGGTTGTTTATCAGTGATTGTGTATCCTCCTCCTGATGCTGCAATAGAATTCCATCCAAAAACACTACTGGATGCATTATTTACTGTTGTAGCGAATCCTGATACAGTACTACATGAAAACCCACCAGTTGTTGTAGTTGTCACCGCTGAGCCTATCGGTGTAAACGTCTTCGAAGCTTAATATTACGTATACGAAAGAGGAAGTTTTCCAGGGATAATATGATTCTAATTATTTGTAGTTTAAATGCTTGAAAGATTTAACCGTGAGGCTACAATATTCGGTTTTTCGCCGCTATTTTAAAGTGACGTTCTAGCCGAGTAGCAAGGATGACTTACACCGCACGCAGAAGCAATTTAATCGCGAGAGGAATAATTTCCATGATCAATTGTAGAAGAATCTCCTCCTTAGACAATATAATTTGTTGATCGAATGAGTTTTTCACTCTTTCTCTGTGATTATTCGAGAATCCTTTAGATCGAAGGAGCTGTTCCTAGAAGCCGTTTTGGTTGGAGAGTTTGAATTGAACTAATATTAGAAATGTTATTGTGTGTTGTTGCTGCTTCTCCGTTAAACTAATGTGATTCGATCTCAGGTTCTCTTTCTCTACTTGTAGTTTCCTTTCTGCTCAATAACTCTTATTTTTCTTATTAAAATTACTATTAATTATACATTCCTACTGATCTCTCATTGGACTTTTGTCTTGCCGTCATTGCTAAATGTTAATTCAACAAAGCAAATCCGCTTGGCGAAGCTGGTTAATCCTTTGCTGATAAACTTCCTAATTCTTATTACTACTGTTAATCTTAACCTTACTGCAATTACCCAAAAGAAAGTAGAGGGACTTATTGTCGTCTTCTGGATGATGCTATTCCTGAAATAGGTAGGAATGATATCGAAGGAGACAGCACTGAGATGCTTTTATCCTTTTAAGCTAGGTTGTTTCTCTCTCTCGATTTAGCAGCCATATTCATAATACGAATGCAAGCTGTGTTAGGTTTATGGAATTATGTACTAGTCTGGTAGCTCATTCCACGCTAAATTGCACCTGAGTTTGTATGGAGACTCTAAGAATAAACTTAATGTTAAGGTGTTAAATGGGAATTTTAATTCGTATTCCCTGTATTGCCGTTCACATTAGCTCCAGTATCTACAGCCGCTTGTTGTGCTAGCTGAGGGTTAGTAGATTATTTAAGGTATCGTTTTTATTCTGACGCCATTGCATTCTACGGTGTGATTTCATTCAGTTTGCTCTGTGAATCTGAATGGATCATTGGTGCAAGTTTTTTAGCGATGATTTTCGATAAAGGGAGCTCAGATATTTCTTATGGGAGATATGTTTGCGGTTTTCTTTGTTTCAGTTTATCGTGCTCTTTGATAAGAGTGTCTTTCGTTTTATTGAAATCTTTCTTGGAAATGAATTGAAATTGCAAATGTCCATCAGATTGCCAGCTCAAATATTCACTGGATAACTCTTAGTCACTGCGAAGTTACGCTAGGCTAAAGTGCTGTGAGAGGAGTTGTTGCTAAGGTTGAGATTGCTGTGGTTATACTGGGAATGGTGAGTTTTGTTATGGGTAGATTATCGAAGTAGGCTAAGCTAGATCAATTTATTCAAGTGTAGCTGAGCTTCCAGGTATCATCGAGAAAGTTGAGGGATGGGGGAGACCTCCAATAGATTGAGGTTAGGCATTTTGGAGATCATTTATGGAAGATTTAACTTCATTGGAAGCTGAAACTCTATGCTACGATGCTTTTATGTTAAGACCACTTCCTTTCAATGCAGGGTATGCTAATCGAGGTGTGGATTGAAGGTTATTATTGCTGTTTGATCCATCACCAAGATGGAACTCAGAACGCTACTGCTGAAGATATTATTACTATGGTTCATCATATTATCCTGTGAAATCATTACCTGATCCAATACTGATATTCTCAGTTATCTCAGGCATATTAAACTACTACTGCTGCTTCCTATCTTCCTTTGCATTCTCTTTGGAGGAGTCTTGCCTCGCGAATTGAAGGAACTTCTTTTGAATTTATATTTTACTCATTAAACTCCTCACCGATGTCTGCGCATTCAAAGCTTTCTGCAATGATCCCGTTGCAGGTAAATCTGTATCGCCTAGATTCTACTTTGTCAGCTCATCATGTATCCCTGACACAGACGATCCAGGGGAAGATACTTGCAAGTCTATTTGCTAGAAGATATTCTAGCAATGCTGTGCTCTCCTCGCATAATAATCTGCTTTTTTGTTTCCCATTTCTGCGAATTCTCCTAAAGCTGGTTCGAATTCTTCAGATTCCAGTAAATGACAGTCGAGTCGATATAAATAAGTGTTCGTAGCTGAACAGCACGCATTGAAGCAATGCTTATCTGCCAGAAGCACCCTAAAAGCTTTGGCTTTTTTATTTTCGCAGCCAAAAAACTCCCCTTCACTGATAATCCCTAAACTGATCCCACGCACGCTCTTAAAAGCAACAGACCCACTGCGGATCAAATATATGTAATTTCGATCTTGTCCGTCCTTGAAAATGACTTAATTAAGATTGTAAAGTGTGGGTACTCTCTCGAAGAGATAACTTAGATTTATCAGCTGCTTTTTCGTCAAACTAGTGAAGGTTTTCTCAAGGTTTTTTAATACAAAGTTCAAGTTCAGAACTTACGAAGGGTTGAAGATATCCATGTAGAACCTGCCTTTAATGCTAAACAGATGCAGATCCTGCACAGCAAACACTGAAGCTGTACGGAGCCGCTATCCAATCAAAGACGCTTCCCCGAAGGAGGAGTTTTCATGTAACTCAACTGCTTAGCGAAACAGCCCAAGAGTCTAATTAGTTTTTTGAAAATACCTACTCATAATAGCTTTTTTCTCTTCAGCTGGGCTCTCTTGGAGCATTTTGTACAACCGTGGATGCTCGTATTTGTCTTAGAAATTAATTATTATTTTTCTTGCTCGCTAGTAGTTTTATTTAGCTAATTCTCGCTCGTATCCGCTGAGTTCTGGCCTGTCAATTTATCCACACCAATGGGTACGGAGTTAGTAGCTTTGTTCTTGTTTGAAGATCTCTGGCTAAGGGATTGGGACGAGCACTGAAGCAACACCGCTAACAATGAAGTAGAGCTTTTCACCAATGTCACCGTAGTGGAAGAGAAATCTTCCTCGAGGAATGAATTCATATTAAAGTCTATCGAGACACTCAAGCAGAAGAGCGTTGCCATCACTTCGGCCTTTGAGGGACTGAAAATGATCGAAATTACTGATTTCATTGAGTAAGAGTTCTAAAGAGGGGAGACTTTCTCTGTAAGAATGCGTTCGTAGAGCTTCGATTATGGATGATTTCTCAGGAGATAATTCAGCACGACTTATGTCAAGACTCTAAAGTTAGCTGTCTTCCCACATGTTTGAGAGTGGCGTTGGAAGAATATGTCAGTAAATGACTGTGTGTATGTATGAAAATTGTCTCTCTCTCTCTATTTCTTCTTCTCCTATTCTTGTGGGGGAACAATTGATTACAAATCCAACTTCTGGGGGTTAAAGTTGCTCAGAAATTAATTAATCTTGCTTCCTTGCTTCTTTATTCTCCACAGAGTCCCAAACTGAGCGAGCATTTTAGTGACTAGAAATAAGCTCTTCATGCAGTTGTAAGTAGAGCATAGTATTATGAAAATTTTTGAGAACTTAAAATAAAAGAAAAAATATGTAAAAAAATAATAAGAAAAATCAAAGCAAAGATAAATAGATTTTTATGTTGTCTGTTAGTTCGACATTGAAGAATAGAAAACTGTAATTACTAGCAGCAATACAGTTTATCCTAAAAATCCCTTTTTAATTAAGAAACTTACTAATTCCTATTCATCGAAGAGGCAATCAATCTGCTAGAAAATACCTAAAATCTGATGTGAACAAATATAATCAATCAATTCTGCAATTTCTTCTTAATAAAATAATTAAGGAACATTTTGATTTAAGGTTCTTCCAAGACTAACAAAAACTCCAATTTTAACTAAAGCACCGAATGTTAATTAAACTAATAAATCTTTAATCCTTCAAATTTACTGCATTTTTTGTAATTTATTAGTTAAGATTAAAAATCCCTCTCCTTTCATTCTAAATTCCTTTCTTTTTTTATGGGAACTACTGAAATTGAGTTTATTTTCTTTTTCTTTTTTGTGATTAGAAAGGTTGCTTATTGTGTCTTTCTTTAATTTATTCGAACAGTAAACTTTAATTAAATAATTCAATTCCTTTTTAAACAGACAAACACATTTCGCTTTGAAATTTGTAATATCACATAAAATAATGCTAAAAAGTGGCAACTAACTGAGGTTGTTTGTTATCTTGGGGAGGAATACAAATTAAAATGATTCTATTATTTCTTACCCTCCCAATAAATCAAACAAATTGACAACTTGAATTCAGTTCAGACTTTTGAAATCTTTCTTGATTGAAGTCAAATGCATTTAATCAATATGAGAATATTCTAGCTCAGTAACTACAATAAACCAGAATAAGAAATTCTTTAGGAATCGAAGTAATTCCTTGGTATCAGGAAGAAAGAATGAATGAACCCAGCAAGTTGAATGAGATTTTAGAAATTAACTCATTTTTGCTTTGAAAAAATCTGCCAAAACCTTTCAAAAAGAAAAACAAACTTTTGATAAGATAAATCACAATTGTGTTATCATCTTCTTAGTTTCTAGTTGTTTCTCCTTCATATCCATCTCTTTTTAGCACCTTTTCAATGATCTAACCTACAACAATATCTTCAAGGACATCAAAATAAAGGACTAAATCAGGTAACCATACAGCATATTATCATATTTCTCAGCAATAACCATAGCAATTCCAACATCCTAGCTTCTTGTAATCCAATCAATCTTATGAGAAATCAATTTCACAGGATAATTCCAACTCTGCTTAAGCTTGCACTGCTTCATTCTCAAGGAACAACAATAATTATTTCAATTATAGCCACAATATTAGTGCAGATGTACAAAATAATTCGTTGCATTCAATGAGTAATGAAGATTATTCTAATAAATCAAGGACACGCACAGTTCCAATGTCTTAACTACATCTTAACTTCAAAATAACCCCATAAACTCAATACCAACAACAATTCTCCTTGCATCATCAGTCAACTACTTAATAATAGGATTCTAAATATCAAACATAAACTAATCCATCCAAATTAACAGAAATCCATAAGCATCTAGCTAGACTATTTCCTCCTCCTCCTGAATATTCTTTTAAAGCCTCGCAAGATCCGAATGAAATTCAAGGAAATTGCAACTATTTTTAATAAAATTCTAATGAAACCAACAACTGTAATTACAATTACCACTCCGATAATATTGATAACCATCATAATCTGAATCACAGTAAACCATGTGAATCATTTCAGGCAGTAAAAGAATCAAAATAAGAATGCCAATTTGCTTACACTGAGCCTCTCCTAAGGGTTGATTAGCATACCAGCATTGCCCAGTAAAATGAGCTAAATCCTTACGAAAATCCTTAAGTAACTCCATAATTCAATCCTTCTATATCTTTCAACGCCCCTACAATCATCCCCTAATACCCTTAATCTAATACTCATCCTTTTCAACCCAAGCGATCTTCCCAATCAGTCCTTTTTCCACCTAGAACTCGTTCATTTTATCATTCTGAAAACAATTTCCACTAAAAAAATGCTCCACAACCAAATATCCAATAACAACAACAACATATCAAACTCTCTAATCCTTCTGGATCCACCCCAATACCTTCATCTTAATCATTATCTTAGCCTGATAATCCTTAACCAACATCCTCTTCTGGGTGCTGCTTCAAAGCTCCATTAGTACCTTTTGTGAATTACTCCAGCACAGATACTCATAATATATTCTCTGAGAGACTCCATCGTTGTGATACAGAATATGGCTAGCTTGAATATGACAGTGTACCTAGTGTTTATACCTTCAAAAATCTATTAACGTCACAACCAGAATAATATCCTAGAATTGAAACTTCTAATTTAGGAAAATCTCTCATAGCAAGCTCTCAATGTAATCGCTTCAATACCTCCTAAAACAGCTACACAATCAATCAAACCATGCTGCAGCAACCTCCATCATGCTAAGTAGCTACTCCAAGCCCCACAATCTGGAATAATAATATTCAAAATGATTAAAGTAAAAATTTCCCATACACAACAATTTCATCTTGCAGAACAAATGGCAGCAGTAACTCATTTAATGTACCTAGTAACACTCATAATTATGATTATGCGACAAACGAGAATTATAATATCCATAAAGCATCCTTCAATAGTAATAACAACATCTAAATAAATGTACCCTAACCAATTTAAAATAATAATTGTAACAGGAATAATATTAAATTATCTTAATACATTATGTAGTCGCAACAAGCAAACAATCGATAGTTTACATAGCAGGTTTAGTAACAACAGCAGAATACTTAGAGACACCCTTCTTATTAAAATACATAATAATATTAAGATAAATAAGATTAGCAACCTTACTTTTAGGCATTCAGTTTCCCATAAGAATATTGCTACTCTAGGCCACCTACTACTGTAAGAGCTGGGAATTCAGTCACTACCTAATAGTCATTTTACAGTCCATTCCACGAAACTAACAGAGAATAATAGCAAAGACTCAAACAGTCAATGTTAAAAAAGAGTTTTAATAATACAATTACAGATTTTGATTTGAAAAATAGAGACATTGAACTGCTGTTTGTCAAAAAGCCATTAGATTTTCTTAAAGAGTTTCTGCATGCATTAATTAATACTCAAAGAGAACTTGAGAAATACAGGTAGCACACAAAGCACTTTTATTTAAATTGGAAAAATAGGTTATGAAATTATTAGAACATTGAACAATTTATTGATTGATTGAAAAATAAAAAGAATGAAGGCATCGTTGGATGAGGAGTACTCTTTGTAGTTGTTCTACGAGATATTCGATAAGAAAGATGAAGGAGTGATAAGGATAAATCATTTGAAAACTGGACTCAGCAGACTGGGAATTAACAATCCAGATGAAGACGATCTGAAATTACTCATCAGAGCTTATTCTAAATCAAAAGATGCGTAAATTCTAACATAAGATGAGTTTATCGAGATGGTTATGTCGAAGGGGATGGAAGCAACGGAAAGACTATTTGTTAGAAAACCGAGGATTTATGAGGTAACAATTGACATTTATTTTATTGTTTTTGCAAAATTACAACATAAAAAAACAGATTATTTATTTGAACAAAAAATATAAATAACTTGTTTGCTTTTCTCGGTATTTTAAGAGGAACTTAAGTGATAAATTGAGATAATCCTTAGCTAGACTGATGAAGAGTGCTCTGAATGGAGAGATCGTCATTGAAAGGCTTCGAACTCAAATCGCAAAATAAAAAATAGATTTAAAAAAATTATACTCCGAATGGACTAACAAATGTGCTCATATTATTGGATTTCAAAGCAATAACTGTGATAGCCATCTCACTAAAATAACATTTAGAGAGTTATTCCTGGAATGTGGAGTGTTCGTCCACAAGGAGGAAGTACCTCCTTTGATGTAGAAATTCACATAAAATGATAATTCACAGTTGTTAACGTGCAGTAAATTCATTTCTTAACTTACACCGAAATCTTAATGAGTTCAGATTAATATATTACATTCTTGTTATTATGTTGTTCGATTGATTAATCAACTAAATTTGATTACTTTTAGAAAGCTTTATCATATGAAAAGCAATAATTGATAACCAACTGAAAGCACAACACAAATAGATTTTTAAATACTAAAACAAATTCTAAATACATACAAAAATAACAAATCACAAGTATTATTTATTCGTATCTTTATTGTAAGGTTTTTCTGGGAATATCCAAGTTCAATAGCTGATATTCTTTATCCCCTCCTCCTCATTCATACACAATAAGAATTTAGCTATTGAATTCATTGCAATTAGCTCTTTACTAGATTATGCTTATTTTTTTTTCAAATGCATTTGATCTTTCCAATGTAATAATATTTTCTTTCTTTGCATATGCGAATATCAAGTTCTCAGATTCGGGCATTTGCACAACGAATCGAACGAATTCAAAGCATACATGCATATTTATATGTAGAATTAAAAGGAGGAGTTGAGTTTGATATGTATTAATAGTTTTTTTTATTTTATTATGATTTCGAAAAACATTTGAATTCTCTTTTGGATTCAAATCTGAAGAAAGCAAGAATGCTTGCGTTTAGTGCTAAATTGTTAAAAACTTACGCGATATGGGGATAATATCCTGACTATTTGCAGGGTTGCTAAAAACTGTTCTTTTGCATGCAACACAAGCTAGCATATTCTTCTTCTTCTCTGCTGTTTGCCACTTTTTAATCAAAAACAAAGGAGTTTTGTTTGTTAGATTCTTAAGCTAACTTAATACAGCGCAATTAACGCAAGAATTCATTCATCCCGAATGCATTAATTATGCTAATTAAAATCCCCTCCTGACAGGCTTCAATTTTGTTAATAATTTTTGTATTCCTAACGGACAAGAAGACTTTAATTAAATCCTCACAGAATTGTTTTCTTCTCTCCCTCTTTTCCTCCCCACTAATGTGCTTAATTATTATTAATTATAATTTAAAAAATTGAATTCGAAATCAAAATGCTCATAGAAACAACAAGAAGAAACCATTCCTTTGCAAGCTCCTCAAAAAAATTAATTTAATATTCAAAAATAAAATAAAAAATAACTAAAAATACACAAATACATATAAAATCCAAAGCGAAACCCTAAAATACAGCACATTACTAAGTACACCCTCATTTAAAATCTAAAATCTACAAATGTCACTTTCTCATATCGTTCATAAATAACAGTTTTTAAGTATGGATCCACAGTGCTTCTTCTCCTTCACTAAGACCAATATTCGGCTGGTCTACTGATTAAATAAGAAGAACACTCGTCTTGCCAATCCCTTTATAAATGAGAAAATGATATTTCCATAAAGATTCAAAAATTAGAGGAAGTTTGCAAAAGAAGAAGTACTCAAATGCTCCTGCTCGATCCAGCTACTGATGTCGCCCCCGTTTTGCTAGGATAGCTGCTATTTGATAATGCTCATCGAGATGACAATATAAGTTGCTAGCCGAAATCAATTTTTAAAATCCTCCTAATAAATTTGCGTTTTTTTCGGATGGTTTCGTAGCCTTGAATATTGTACTTGATCTCAAAGTAATATATCAAATATAATGAGAAGCCCAGTGTTCAGTTAAGAGAACAACTGTGCGCATCTCTTGCAGACATCCCAAGCAATCCGAAGAGGAGCTTTGTACAAATCCAGTAGCAGACGAGAAAATAAAATAGTTTTTTGAAAACTAAAATTGTTCCATATTTTATGTAATTTTGTTGATTGCGCATGCAAAATACAATGAAAGAGAGAGAAAAAGAGAGAGAAAAATATGAATTGAGAAATTAAAATAAAAGATAAAAAATCAATGAAAAATAAATTTACATGATCCATTAGAAATCAAATATTATCCTATAAAAAAAAATAATGGATCAGCAGAGGGGGGGAAAGAGATGAAGCCAATGTTTGGATGTGGGGATAGATAAGTTAAGAAAAAGTAGATTCAGAATCAATTGAGATTTAGATAGAAATGTGAATTGAAACTTTAATAATTATTGTATTAAACTTAAAAAGATTATCAAAACACATAAGGAATTGGTTCCAAAAC
>Ga0302271_10000996_pt1 | contig 27708 bp, 10 predicted proteins | sample III_Bog_N1_1_FD_198767 | JGI IMG/M metagenome (GOLD analysis project Ga0302271, IMG submission 198767) | Peat permafrost microbial communities from Stordalen Mire near Abisko, Sweden - III_Bog_N1_1 | ecosystem: Environmental > Terrestrial > Soil > Wetlands > Peat | place: Sweden: Abisko... | reverse complement strand
AAGGAAGAAACGGAAGACAACGAAGATGAATTGATTAGATTGATGCACACGAAATTTCTTATCGGATAAGAAACAGAACATTTTGATTACGAATAAATCGATCAAGACTAGTAAAAAAATAACCAAATGAAAAGATAAAAATGCACAACAGATAGCTACAGGATATGAGAAACAGATATTGAGATTCTGATTGGGGAGAAAATATTAAAAATATATTGATTCTTTGTGTGAGGGTGTGTGTGTGATTTTTAACCCATATTATCTAGGAATCTAGATGACAGAAAGGTCCTTGAGCAAGACGATGAAGACCATTATTTTGATGATGAAGAACCTGAATTTCAAGAAGGACAAGGAGATAAATAGTCAGAATATACTGGAATTGAAGATTATTGATTGTTTAAATGAGTTTATTCATAGATTTGCGCCTTTTTGAACTTATTTTGGAGAAACAATAACAAAAAAGCACACCTATTAGCAATAAGAAATCCAATAAATCAATTCTTTTAGCTATTTTAGCATCTTTCAATACATCTCAAACGAATAGGATGTTATGACTAATTGAATAACAGAAATAGCAGACTACTAATTAGCATTTATTTATTGCAAAAGAAGAAAATATCAATCAATTCTCTAATAAAGTTTTTAATGCATTTCTGCTCCTAATAAGTAATTGATTAACTTATTAAGGCTCTTAGGTTTTTTGAATTATTTGTTACTTAGGTTATATCTGCTCTTGAGATAAGAGCATCATCTAACAAAGCAATGAATCATTCCCTGTTGTTATTTCAAATATTCAGACATTTTTTCTTTCAGCTGGCATATTCAATTAGATTTATAATACTATAAAAAAAATAGGGAGCTCAAAGGAAAATATGGATAGCTTTTAGACTTGAAAATACTAATGTTTCTAGGATACTAATAATAAAGAGTTCGAGGAGCTATTTTGTTTAAGTAATGAGAGAATTCGATCAATATTTTAAAAATGAGTTTATCATTTTTTTCATGTTTAAATCTATTTTGCATAGAATCACAGAAAATCATCTTAGAGACTAAAACTGCATTTTCAATAAGTTTTAGATCAAATTTCAGAAGTATAAAGAAAACACACAAATGGTAAGTACTATTGTATTTAAGCTGAAAAAGCACATTTATTGTACATGCTGATTTCAGAGTTTCATATTTTACTTCAACTGGACAAGACACATGGAGATAAATAGTAATAATCCTATTATGCAAAATAACTGAACAACAATACCATCATTCTCCTGTTTTTTTCGTCTCCTTCATATCTCAGCTGCTTTGTTGTAGCTTAGAAACTGTATCATTGAGAAATTTTTTTAATCCAGCATAGTCTCCACTGTACCCATCAAACCCAGGTAGGTATGTCTTAAATGTATTGCTCGGAGAAAAAACAAATAACTTTACATGTTTAACAGATAATATCAAGATTATTTGGAGAACTAGAAGAGTTTAACTTCTTTCAATGAAATGAAGTTCTTTCCTTTATTTACCGAGTCATTCGTCACTGAAACCTAAGAAACAATCAAACAGACAAACAATGCCATTTTAAGAATCACTCCTATCAACACAATCCATAATCATTTTACTCTTTATTTACAGCTCCTTATTATACTGCTTGCTGAAGTGCAAACGCTTGTGTCTCATATTTTGCAACTTGATTCTTTTGTTATGCTGCTTATCTAAATCAAAACATTATTTTATACGTTCTATTTTTCTCTTTGACGTATCTTCCCTTTCATTAGATACATACAGAATGAGCTAGATTGTAATACCTGAAGGCTGTCTGTGCATCTCCGAGTGCTCTAAGGAACACCTTAGCTTCGTAGATATTTTAGTCACCGAACATTTCTTGATGATGATATTTGTTACAAGATTTGAGATCAACAAAAGAAGGGGGATTCTAATAATATTAGTAATTAGTTCTTGGCTGCGTTCCATCTAAAACGGGAAAATTTAAAATCAAAACATAGGAAATATTTCTTTATTTATTTTTACAATCACATTTACATTCTTAAAACACATATTTACACTATTAATTTTCATCAATTTCTTTGTTCTTTCATTCTTGCACGAATAAATCCCAAAATGTGAATTAAGGAGAGTACATTAGAATATCTCCCACAACTTTATCAAAAACCATTTTCTTTAAGCAGTCAATCATATTAGCTACTGCAATGTCATGTTAGATTGCAGTCTTTTAGTTCAAAATATCTAAGTACCATCTAGGAGATTTAATTTGGTAGTCTTCATACGTTGGATACGCTAAACTAGGGATTATAATATCAGCTTTTATCAAGGAATTTATGCCAATTAGCTACATCAACAAGGTATTTACTTAATAGTCCTATGCTTATGATGATTCTTCAATTCTGTCTTGACTATTTTGTTTCATACAATCAAAAAAGCAATTAGCACTAAAAATACTGTAATTGATCTAATGTGATTTACAAGTTAAATTCAATATTTTAGAGAGATGTTAATTATGAAATTAGTCTTCCAACTTGGCTCCATGGAGTACTATCTTGCATAGGGCCATCACTAAGTAAACAATGGGTATCATCATCAATGTTAAAAGGATAATTATTTCTCAAAAAGAAGAATTTCAATTGATTTTTGAATTGTACCTGCAATTTATATACAAATAAAGGATTGAGTCTTTAAGAGAGTTAATAAGGAGAAACAATGGAGATACATCTTTGATGCTTGTTTATCTGAGTGAAAAACAAAGGATTAAATCTCACTAACCAACAAAAATGCGATATATTAATAGTTTGTTTTTTACTCAAGCCTAAAGGATAATTTTTGAAGCTTAGGGAAATTGAGAGGAGTTGTGAAAGATAATGGTTCAGTTAGGTAGTTATCAGAGATGTCAAGATAAAATGATTGGAGAGATTAATGAATATTTGGTGGAAACTCAGGGAAGCTTCTAAGCATGTTGCTTCTAAGAGAGAACGAAAAGGAAAGTCATGAAATGAGAGAAAGAGATTACAACTCTTGGAAAAAGAAGATTTAAGCTAAATTGATATTTTTATCGATTGTCATAAGATATTGTAAATTTCTGAATTCAAAATCTGCTTATGTTACCTAAACTTGAGGGTTAATTCTCGAAGCATTTCATCTCTGAGTGCTGAAGCAATGATTTATGTAGCAACGATGGTAGTAATATGGCAAGAACTAACAAGAAACAATACGAAGAAGGACATTAGGCTTTAAGGTTACTTGGAAATACTCAGCATGCATTTAGGAGTCTTTTTTGTGTATTACTTTAGGTTGATGTGCAGGACAATCAACTAGTGTTGTAGATTGATGTGTTTGAATGGATCATATGCGACATAGTTGTTTCTGTGTTTATTAAGCAACGTAAAAAAGCATTTAATTGATTCATTGTTTCAATCATACAGACTTATTTTGTGGAAAAAACAAAACATAATAAAATTGAAATTTATGCTCACTCAGAGGACAAGTGGAAGTGTGTTAAATGCTGACAGAGGGAAGACATAGACTATTCTTGTTATTATGAGGATTCCTGATATTGCAGATGATGAACACAAGAAAAAATTTGCTTTAACATGTATTAGATCTCCTAACTGTTGAGTTTGCAGTCTCTTAAGGAAAGAATAATAACATCATAAAAAGGAGAAAAGACAAGAGCAGGTTAAGAAGTTTGAATAATAGAAAGAGAGAGGTATTTACTTGATTTGAAGAGTTATTCTTTGAAGAGCATGGAGGGAAGCATTTATGGCTTTGATTATGGTCTAAAATGCCGTTACTGCATATCTTTTAGAACTAGATCAAAAGAAAGCTAACATTAAGGAAAATAGTACCAAAACAGCAAAACCAATTCCACATTTCTTAACTTCCAAAGAGTGCTCCTCTCATTTTTTATTTATCTCTCTCTCTCTCTTTTCAAATCTACTTGTATCTTCTCTGATGACTTCATCTGTTTTTCCCTAAAATATATTTACATATTTACTTAAGTTCTATGGCTATCCTCTTGGTATCAACTGTGACCTCCTTGCGTGTTTTGCTGCTTCTTTCTCTACAATACAAATTGATCGTCTTCAGCATCTTACTTATTAAATTCGCTCTTCTATCCATATCATATTCCTCTCCATCTTCCAATTATTATTATTTTTCCTTTTCAGCCTCTGCGCAGTGCATATCTTAATTTTTCCACTGAAATCTACACAAATTCTACTAAATCATCTCCGCCAAACATTTTACAAGATAATCAAGAAAAGATTAGATTAAATGAAGATGAAGCTGAAATTACATTCCCTAATAAAATAATTCAATACATCAAAATATTCAAAGATAGAGCATTTTTTAATTGAATTGACTACATGCCTACTATGCCTACTATGCCTACAAATAATAAATAAATACTTCAAACTCATTTTGTTTTGGATAAAAATATTTTTCATTTATTTAACTCCCTTTTATTTTTGTGGTGAGTTTAAATATTGATATGTTTGTCTCTCGTTCAAGTTCTTTTTGTTTTTTTTCTGCTTAAGTAGTAGCTATCTTTAGATATGTTGCGAGCCTCGATTAATTGTATGAAATTTTCTTATTTTAACATTAATTGCAATATTATGTTTTTTATATTTGGTTTGTTACTTCTCTACTTACCTTATCCATCTCTTATGCTATTCTTGATCTCTCCTTCATAATATCCATTATCATATTGAACTCTTTCTATCCTATTATTAAATATGCATTGAGAAATGAGACTAGAAAGGCAATATGTTTGAAATATCAGTGATCATGAAACTGAAAATAAATCATTAATATGTATTAATCTTCTCCTCATAGAGTAACTTCAAGAGTTTCAACAAAGAGATACGTTCCCATTAAAATAAAGATCTCATTATTTGAAAATTACTTTCTTTTTCTCTTCAATATTTTCTATCATTATTTTTGAAAGAGACGTTGATAATTTAAAGAAAGATTCTATTGAGAAAAGTCTTTTTAGTAGCAATGTGAATGTCCATTAAAATTATTATTTGGGAATGAAAGTAGAAAGCATGAATGAATTATCTGGGAAAATAAGACAAACCCACTCCTCTATGGCAACTAAATAAAGAAAATAAACAGACAATATAATTTACTTTTGTTGTAAGGGAGGGAAAATAGATTGGTTTATTTTCTGAAGCTCAATGATAACCTCTTCAGGAGGTTCGATCTTTTGGGGAAGTTGCTAACATTTTAAAAGCGATCTTTAAAATGATTTAATGACTGAGCTTGGTGATATCCGGAAAGTTCCCTGATTTTATTTGAATCATCTAGGCATCATTGCTGCCGCATAGTCTAAAGAGAATCATTTCTGCTGAGAACCAATCTGATTTCATTAAAAATTTACCTTCTATGCTTTGCTCAGGGGCTGCATAGTAACAGTTGTAAGGTAGTCTATCTTATTAAAACCAGCTTTCTAGTGATTACATATTGAATCCACAATGCGTTAATTTGAGGGAGTTGGTAGAAGAGAGAAGAATATTCCCTGGCTTAATATTACCATGAATAATTTTATTTTCCTTGAGAAAAATTAACCCTAGAAGAACTCCGATAAACATAGTTATAATCTGAGAATCGCTGATATTAGGATTATTTGAAATGTCGGCTTCTAGATTCCCTTTTTCTTCGAAATCCATAATCAAAAAGACAAAGACTTTCTCTAAGTCAGATATCATGTCAAGTAGATTAACAGTGTAAGGAGATTCGAGTTTCTTCATGACTGCGAGTTATTATTAAGTGAAAATAAGGATCGATTTGTCATTTCCAAAGTACATCATCTTGATAGCTACTTTTCTTTGACTTTAGATATTTTTTCCTATCATAACTGCACCGGAAATGCGGCAACCAATCATGCCGTCTATTTAATATCCTTTTTCTGCCTAATACTTCTGTGACTCTAAAACTTAAATGTCTCTTACTTTCTTTTTAAAGCATCGCTGATATTGTAGTTTTATTCATGATAATTGTTTTGTATTGCTGCAATTTATTCTTCTAGTTAATTTCTCTTTTTTTATTTTTAACTAGTGAATCGTCGTGGGAAGTAATAATTAGATCTTTGTAAAAAATAGAAATTAAAACAGAGGAAAACTAACTGTTGAAAATGTATCTAAATTAAAAGCTTCGCATAATCTTATTTCTGCCTCGCTTTTATTCTACGATTTAAGCACATTAGTTGAGAAAAATAAAAATTAATAAATTATTAGGGGCAAACTCCTTTATTACTGAGTTATTCTCTTATGAAAACGACAATAACTAGTTATGAATTGTTTAGTCATGGAGATACATTAATTTCTTTTGAGGGATAATAAAAAATCACAGACGGGTAAAAACATCCATTAAAACCTAATAATCAGCAAGCTTTGTTCTCATTATTTATTTTACTTCAATTCCCCTTCAAAGCACTATCATAATTGTACCACTCCTCCTTTTCTTCTTTTACTAACTCTCCTCATGCATGCTTAGTCTCAAAGTTAAACTTCTAAAATGCTTCTAGTCTTTGTTACGCTGTTTTAAAATCAGCTTTATCCGCCTTATTATCACTTCTAAACAAATCTTTATATATCATCTCGATATGCTATCCATCATTATTTTCATTTTCATCATCACCAATAGCATACCGCACTTGCTCCTATTATAGTTGTCTTTGCTGCTATTCCCCATTACCTTTATCATCAGTCTCATTATCATCATTATTTTTATGATTCTTCTTAATCATCCTTTTCTCATCAGGCAATCCATGTTATTCCTTCTTCCTCTTGCCAATCACATAGAATACAATTCCAGCAATCACAGCTACCACCAAAGCTACGCCACCAACTACAACAATATCCTCAACTTTTACATAATACCCTCGAACATCAGATTTGCTCTTTCCTTCAAATAATTCTGCTCTTGACAATATTTACCCATTTCTAAATTCAATCACTCCACAATCAGCTGTAGTCAATGTAATTCTGCTATTCTCTCTATCAAACTGTACATCATATCCCTTCATGAACGATTATCCTAAAATCCCAGAAGAACTCAAACTGGTATTATTTTCCCTTTAAAAAGATCCAAAATAATTATGCCATATTAACAAAACAAAAAAACCCATGATTATGTAGTTCTAATTACATTCTCTTGATGGCTAAACAAAATATCAGATTCTCCCTTTCATAGAGGTAATACAAAGGCATCCATTGATAGAGTTGTTTGTTCTATAAAATCAATGTTATCACAGGGAACGAACGAAAGAAATCGCTTAAGGATATATCACTAGATTAGTCATATTTAAAGCAAATATCGTCATTATTAGTGTTGTTGTTGTCTTTTTAGTACTGCATTCTTCCTAAGCATCGATTATCATTATTATCACAATAAACTTCAAAGAATGCCATGATATTCATAAAAAGCTGTCCTGAAAGATAACTAAATATCTATCTACTATCAATTCCTGCTATTATCTACATTCCAGAGATTTTCTCGTTTTTATTGCTGAGCTAGATCCCATAGAGTAGAATAGCATACTATTCAGTGGATACATTAGACACAGTGATGGATTATTAAGTAGAAGTTGTAGAACTATCAGATTGATTAGTCTATCGTTCTAGCTAGATGTACCCATTTTTAAGTGAAAGACACACAGAGAAGGCCAATAAAGGCGAAGGTGGATTAGAAGCAGAATTTAAGCCGTATGCTATGTCTAGAATGTTTCCTGAAGAAAGAAGAAAAAGAGAAAACAAAATAAATATGAGATAAACACACACCACATACAGGAAGAGAAAGAGAGAGTTGTTTTAATAGTCTTACTTGGATATGCCTGAGTAGATCCTAAACCGAGAATCCCATCTCCTTGGATGGAGGAGAAATCTTCAGATTCTGCTGTGATACATCCAAGAAGAGCAGTAGTTTTTGGTTCTTCGGTGCCTTTATTTCCATTATTATCTAAGGATATCCTGTCTGCTATGTAATATCCATCAAATCTGCTGTCAAGAATGCCATAGGTCTACTAGATCTAAAATACAAACACACAATGAAAGCATCTATTGTATTACCAAATATCTTAAACACATATTATTCGAATATTTTACTCCTTAGAACCTGCATTTAGATTAACTACTACTACTAGTACTGCTATCACATTCACAAGCACCGTAAATCTGTTGCTGTATTTATCCCTATCCTCCACATTTAACTATCTCAGTAGTGCTGCTTGCTGTTTCATCGAAAGGTTTATTCCAATGCTTGCCACACGTCTCCCCGCATCCTTTTTACAAACAAAAAATAAATTCAACCTAAAACATCCTGTTTGTCTTTCTTCGTTCCTTGCTTAATTCTTGTTAATTCTTGATTACCCTTGCAATGAAACGCAGTGATTGTCTAAGTAGTACTCACAACCAGAGTCTCATTCTGAAATGGCTTCCCCACCGAAGCGTTTACATAATAATACCCAATTTCTATTCCTCCAAGAAGAGGAATATTTCTACTAATAGGTTTAGGGTCATTTCCAGTGAGTTCATCGCATAAACAGAATAGGTTCGCTGATAGATACCATAACTTGAATATCCAACACCACTTATGAGCCCAATTGCTTTGAGAGGAATTGGAATGCATATGGAAATAATAGAGAAAGAGTAAATCAACCAAGAATGGACAACTCAACTAACTAAGCGCTGATATTTCTCAGAGAGATAAAATTAAAAAGTAATATTGTTATTCTTATTCTGCTGTGTCTTTAACCCTCTTGCGTTGTGTGCACACTTACTCTACCCTTTTGGCAATGATTCTCTCCCTCTTCTTGTAAAAAATTAATTTTTACTGAATGATCTTTTGATGAAAACAAAAAAAATCTTTTGAAATTTATCTTTTTCTTATTTTTTTCCTAAAATAATCCAAATAATCAAAGTATTTGCTGGGTTCCAATGTTTTCTTTCATATCCAGACTCACTGACACAATCCAACACTAAAGATATTAAAAATTGTTCCATTTAAAAAACTATTACTAAATTGTCTAATTAAATATTCCTTTACCCTTTGTATTTTAACTAATACTAATCGAAATACATTTTAAATGGGGCATTTAAACAACTTTTTTTACATTTAAATAATTATTCCCCCTTCTCCTTTTTATTGTATTCCTCTTTGCTATCTATCTTCCCTCTTCTCTCTCAGACTTTCCTCTTCCCTTCTTCAGATAATTCTCCAAGTTATCTAAGTTATTCAACTTCTTCTAATTCCATTTACTCATCTAGATTATTCAATCCAAGTGTTTTCATAAGACTAACCATAGCAAACTCTATTTACTCCAATAAATAGTGTACATCACTGTCTTCCATAGTTTCTGTGAGTTCAAATCATCAACAAAATATTATTCCAAATACGATTTCCTAAATAATTATTTCTTTTTATTTTCTTACATGAATCCATTCTTGCCATCTGATCTTCTTCTTCAACATTAAACTTCTCGAAGATCAGATCTTATATGATCGTATTAAGCACTTAAGGTACAAGTTCCGATAACTCCTGTGATGATTGTATCTACTAAATAAACTACACAAACTATCCCTTCTGTTCTTGTAGTATCTATAATTAATATGCTATGATCTCCTTGATCTCCTCCAATGATATCGCATGTAATCTAGGAAGTCGCTCACTTTATAATAACCCAAAACAGAAAAACATTATTATTTTTACAAAATACTCCCATATAAATCTAATTATTCCTACCATATCTTCTATCTGATTGCTGATTTAACCATGTAGATCTACGAGTAATACCCTTTATCGATTAGGATCCTAAGACTATCCTCAAATACATCCTTTTGAATGTTAACCTCATTCAACAGCTCATCCAAACTCTCTAGTAAAATCTTCTCTATTTTTACATTGTATTCTAACACTAATTCCTTGTATCGCTCACTGTCAACCTTACGGATACTACGTCTCTCTAATCACAAAACAACATCAAAGTAAACATCACAATCCCTCTTTTTCCTTCTCCTCTCCTTCTCTTAATCTCCTTACCATTCCTATTAGCAAGCAAGAACGGTATGAAATCATCTTTAATATAATCAAAAGTATTCTCCAAGATGGTAATAACTGTATGCAGATTGTAATGATCTTCACCAGGTGCATATTCTATTTAGACTCTGCTACTAGTGCTGCTATTATTGTTATTATTTCCTAGACTATTCCTACTAATATTTCTTCCATGTTTAATTTACTCTTCTTCTTATTCTTTCATCTGCATATTCAACATTACTTCCTGATGCTGTGATAGAATATCAGTTAGTTCTTAGTCGTCATGGGTTTATTAACCAGATCTTCGATTGGATTATTACCCAGGTGATCCATGTTTTGAAGAGTGATCTTCTTCATAAGATGACTCATGTTCGACAGATTAATTTAGATCCCTAGTCGCGTTGATGTTTTTTCTATTATTTGCTTTGATCCTTAATCTTTTCCGCACAGCCATCAGAGATGTTCTAAGACATGAAAGCAATCATCAAAATATGAATTAAAAAACATTCTGCAGCCCATTTTATTATCTTATTTTTCTCTTACATTCCTGCAGCTAAAGCTAGAGCAGACCCTCCAATGATTAATGCAGCTTTCTTTCCGTTAAAAGAGCTCATTTTTCTAAGAAACCAACCAAGCTAATGAATTAAACCAAACACAGCAAATCTAATTAATCAATAATATTCGTATCTTCTTTTTCTCTTGCTCTAAATCCCTTCTATTTCGATCTATTAATAATTGACTTGTTTATTAGTATCTTCTGTTCATCTTAACACCAACAAGACCAATGGGAATCTTCCTTCCATGCTGTAAACATCAAAAAGAATGCAAGTCAAATTAAAATAAAATAAATTTTCATTTCTTTTAGTCTGCTTTTCCTATCTCCACACTAACTCAAAAATATCCTTAAAACAACAAAAACATTTTTATTTGTTTAAAAAATGATCTAAATGATTGAATGAAAAAACAAGCATGGTTGCTTTATAATTAATAGAATTTTAGACAAGAAGACAGCAGAGAAGAAGATATGAAGATAATAAACAAGTAATTAATTAATTAATTAGTAAATATAAAGGAGAAGGTGGTGGGGAGAGATGGTTATTAATAAATAAACAAGTAATAGTAATAATCAAGTTAATCTACACTTCTTCTTCTTTTTTATATTTAATTTATATTAAGTTGCCTTATGTGTGTATGTGCATTGTTGTATGTGGTTCCTTTTAAATTGATCTTATTGGGAACTTCCAATGATTTAATCATCTAACTTCTACTTTGCCCTTAAAGTCTCCAGATTATAACAGCCAAATAAAAAGAAGAACAAACACAGTCTTCTTCAACTTCTATGTGAAAAGCGTTATCATCTATCAATCAATACCATGACAACCTTTTATTTATCTCTCTCAGAATCTTTAAACAATCTTTCCATTCTGCATCTTTTCCATACCTTTGAGTACTCTTTCAATATACAGTGATCGAATAGCTTGAATCGGTGAGTCCTTTGTCGTTTCATTCAGAATCAATGTATTCTGCAAGATCAAATAAATGTATTTCTTAATGATGTTTGATTTATATATTCCAAGACGATTGAGACTCATTGGCTATATTAGATCGATCCCATAGATGAGCCTATGTAACTCAACATCAGCTGAAGACAGCTACAACAACTAATAATTCTACTCATCAATTCTCAAGAACATTGTATTGTAGTGTGCATGTGAATACTAATCATTGACTGTTGTCTATCTAATCGTTTTCTTAGCTGATAGCACTAGCTTAGTACTCATCTATTTAAAGAACTCCTTCGCTGCTGGATCCACATTGAGTTCAGATATTCTAGAGAGATTCAAAATCGATAGCAGTACTCGCATGATACGCTTGTTGAGATTATGGAACTTAGTGTCCTTGAGCATTTCTTTTGCTGATCGGATTTTCTTGTAGTAGATCTTGTGGTTGCTCTTGAATGTATAAAGGATTTCAGAGATCTATTATGTTAGCTGAATGCTCGTAGAAGGCACTGAGGATATATTGATATGAGAGAGCACATCCATTGGATAGGATGTCTCAGATTGTTATGCTGCCTCTGTGTTATCTGAGCTGCTGGAGATGTTAACTTTATTTGGGATTTTCCCATTGTAAAGCGTAGATTATTCCAAGATCTGATCTACGAATGACAACACTCTTTGGCATTTCTAAAGAGGCTAACTCATATTTCCTTTCTTCTTTAACAGTCTCGCTGACAGTTCACTAATTATACTTTCCTTATCTTATTCACAGTGATTCTCTTGATACTCCTCTGCATTCTGTTTTTGTCTTTTTGAATTAATCTTCTCAAATATTTTCTCTTTCTTTGACGCTCTTCTCCAATGCATGCTATTTTATTTCTCAGTAGCATCATCATCGATGTTCTTGTAATTAAACACGGGGTATTCTTGATTCTATGATATTGATATGATGGTATGTTGAGATTAACCTTACTAAAGATATCTCTTTAATGATTCTGAGTCTTCATCTTCATCATTATCTTCTTCTTCCTCAGAGCTTCTGTCTAACTCAATAGTAGCCTAATTTTTGCATCTCCTATCATCAGTTTCTTCATTTAAATTACCAGTAGCAAGTTAACTCTAAGATAACATCTAACCATTTTGTTCTGATTACCCTACTAATTCAAACAACTTCCCTAGCAGATTACTTTTCTTGCTTAGAAGAGCATTCTACTGAAAGTTAAACATAAAATTAAGATAATCACCAACACTGCTAAGCTTCTTATTTTGAATTGTTTTAGACTGATCTAATAATCTAAAATTACAGGAATTAGTCATTATTGGCTAATTAATCTCTACTTTCTTTGATATCTTAGCTTCGAAGACAGCAGTAGGTCTATTTGTTTAGTTCGTAGTATTCATCATTAGGGATTTATTATTCTTCTTCTTGATCGAGGCAAGGAGAGTGTGCGTATTAGAAGGCAATGAAGAAGATGGTGTTGGGGGACTGTATTGATCTTACTTAAGTGACACCTAAACACTATCTAAACATTATTACTATTATGATACCTGCTCTGATTTGACGAGTATCATCGTATTAGCCCTGGCTGTGCAGCTCTTCTCTTGTATCTCACTGCAAGAGTTGCTCTTTCGATCATTTAACTACTATTTCCTTGAATCCTTATCATTTTCCTAATTTCCATCTAATCGAGGTACTTAATGGCTCATCTCTGGTTGATAAGCCTACTGATTAGCATGTTATTATTAAACTCCATTGGGCTATCTTGTATGTAACCCTTAATACTCCCATGGGTTCATTTGAAGCTCATTGAATTATTAGTAATAATAAACTCTATGAATATTATGGATTGTCTCAGCCCGGAGTGCATGTAGAGCTTGTATCTCCATATGGTAGTTATGCAATAGCGTATTGATATGCTCATCAGTCTCATGGATGCCCATGCTGCCTGAGATACCATTGTAGTGACTGCAAAAAGGGAATCTATTATTAGAATTCTGCAAAGGATACTGATAAGGTCCTTAGAGTGGTTGATTCTAAACTTATTAGTTAGAATATGAATGCTCGATGAATCCACTAGGAGATAGCATGGTACTTCTGTAGGACTGAGACGATGAGAGATTCATTCCAGGTGTTGGATTCAGCATGGATGATGGATGGATGAGAGATAGTTATGTATTGTATTTTTAGTTAAATTGCTTATTTGAATGTAATTTTTAAATGAAATGATGTATTATTTTATTATTCTTTTTTGTTAAATTGCATATTTTTCTCATGTTTCTTTGGACAAAATATTCCAAGACAAAAGTATGATGATCATGATACAAATTGGAATGCAAGAGGCTGGTTATGCCTCTGCAAGTTATCCGCAATATGTCTTTCAAATGCTTTGAAGAATGTTCTTCAAAACGCAAGAACTCATAAAAGCAGAAGAACTCTTGAGCAAATTTAAACTAACCTCTCTTGGTTTATGTATTACCCCTCTCTGTTCTCTGTCTTTCTCTTTTATTTCTCAAAGCTTTTTATTGTAGGAGAGTTGTTAATTTAATATGTTAGAGCGGATGGGAGGGTTGCAGAGAAAGCGTTAGGCAGCTGAATTCAGTTATTTATAAACCTGAAATCAGATCTAAGGGAGTAAAGAAAGACAGTCTAAAAGAATATCTTCGATTTTATCAAAAATCCTGTTTGCGGGCCATCATATTTAATTCAAAATTTAAAGGAAAAATCAACCAATCGGAATAGCTGATATCATTGTGTAATATTTAACATTTTCAATTCAAGTTTCTTTAAAATTAGCATCTCAAAGTTAAAGAAGATGATATCTAGAAACTAAATATAGATTGTAATATCTTTGTCTCTTGAAAAAAATATGATCTTTTGGATAATAACTCTCTTTTGAAATAATTCATTTACACAACGTAGAATGGAAGAGTTACTTTAAAAATAAGAACCACTGATAATCAAAGGAGCACCACCTGAGGAGAAGATAAGAAAATATAGATCTTTAACAATTAATGAATCAAGGTAATTTGATGGGGGGAGGGGGGATATGCTGAACACATGTAGATGCAGAAAATACTGGAAGAAAATTACTACTAAACTTCTTTTTTGGATAGGATTTTTTTTAATTTTTCTCTCAGCATGTGTCTCTGTATTTCCTTAATAATTGTCTGTGCGTATATGTGTATCTCACTTTACCTACTGTTTCTTTTAACGCTTTCAAGAGTTATTAAATACAAAACTTTTACAAATTGGTAAAGTATCAAACTCATTATATTTAGAATGCAATAATTACCTAAGTTAAAGAAAGTTTGAAAAGTAAAGTTTCTTTTTTACTGATGAATCGTGTTCTACAATGGGCATAAAATCTAAAAGTCACATTTTCTTCTCTTTCTCTAATGATTACTAATTTGTAATTTCCCTTTGTCTTTATGTAATTGTGATTTTCTAGTATTTTATACTTGTATTTGTTTATTTGTAAATCATGATAAGTAAGTCGTTTTGAAAACTCAATATGTATGTCTAAAACAGTCTTTGAATTTTAACTTAAAATCACTGTTAAATGATCCAACTATCATCTTCAATTCAAAAATAATTACTTTGTAAAATCTTTTTTTGTATTAAAATATTTACTCCATTTTTTGTTTTTTGGTTGTGGACATCTCTTAATTAAAACAATCCCCCTCCCCCTCCCCCCCCCACTAAGAACCTGCTTCTTTCCTTCTTTCAAGGCAACAGGCATACAAAACGAAATAAAATCGATAAAACAAAAAGGTAAAAACAATACCTAAGAAATAACATCATAGAAAAAAACTTAAAAGGACTTCTCCAGAAAAATTAAATGGTTTATCAAGGATTCAGATTACTCAAGAGAAATCCGACCTTCTACAACCCAAGAAGTGCTGGTATGGTTGTGTTAGCCTACATGGCATATAGCATCTACTCGGTTAAGATTCAGAGACCACTTCTCAATGGGTTTGTAAGCTATTTTGTTTGATTCAATATTTGAAAAAAGATGATAATTACATAATAATTACTATCTTTTTTTAAATAAACTCCCTCTGATACTACACATTTTACACTCCCAGTGCTTCCTTCTATTTATCTATGCCTGGTTTATCCAACGATAGAACTCGAATCTATTTGATTCGTTTACAATTTAAAGAAAAAACATTTTTAATTATTTTTTTCACAATTTATTCTTATTTAGGACGACTACAATGAGAACCACCCTCACACATACGAAGAAAAGTTGAGACAATTCCATGAAAAGTAGAATGCACTCATCAGATAGACTGTCTAAGAACAGAGAGAAGAATATCAAGCAAAGTATTAACATAAAATAAAATGAATTCTATGATTTTTTGGGAATTTTAAAAGTAAATGTGACTCTTAACTCTTGATTGTTTCTTTTAAAGACTCAAGCAAGAAGCAAGGATTTGAAGTTGCTAAACTCAGATTATCTTTTGATCAGTGCGCACACAGTTTAACAGACTCACTCTGTCAGTTTGGTTGCTGAAAAGCATCTGATATTATTGATGTTTCCTTGTGTATATTGATATCCTGCATGATTTCAAATAAATACCTTTTTTTACAAGATTATTTGAGTGTAAAATCCAAGAATGCAATGAGATATTCATAATTGATGGGTCTTTTAACTTTGGAGGATAATACTGGTGTAAAAATGGGGGAAGCATTTGAGTGATTAGAAATATCTCAAGAGAATTGTCGATTATCTAAAAATGACAAAAAAGTTTGCAGAATAAAAATACCAAAAATATCTTTCTCTGTTTGAAGTTAATCACATATGGATCAGTCAATCATGCTAAAAATACACTTAATCACATAGCTTCAACAGTGCCTTAATTTGTATCTAGAACTTAGATATTTTAATTTGTGAATTCAAAGTCTTCGAGTTGAGCTAACTGCCCCTTGTATTTTCATCAGAAGGTGAATCGTTAAATTATTGCTTTTGTTGTTTAAATTCTTCAAAATCATTGGACCGCTGAATATACAAAATATGGCTTAGAAAAACAGAGCAATAAATTGTATTTTTTCATTAGGATTATTGCGAATTTGTTTGTATTGTCACTATTATTTAAGAGAGGTTATTTGTTGAAAGGAGATTGTTGTTGTTATTAGCCAGCATTTTAGCTGCCAGGTAATAATGATGATGAGGATGATGACAAAGAGTAGGAGGAGGGATAGTCCTTATTGCTATTATTCAGTTTCTTTTTAAGTCTCCTGATCATCTTTAAGATCAATAAGCCGTATTGACCTTTAATATTGTTTTCAAATTGTTACATAATTTGGAGAAATTATTAGAAATATTTGAATATTTGTTACTATTCGAAAAATTGTAAAAACATAGTGGATTTGCATAGAAAAATTTAAAAGTATTTATCCACAAATAATCCAAGAACAATAATATAAACGAATTAAACTTGTCAATGCTAATTTAAAATGTATTGTCTTAGAAGATCTTGTTAGCTTTTATCTAATTTTTCAATTAATTATTGAGTTTTGAATATTTTATCCTTGCTGAAATCTGATTAAAATTAAATGTAATAGTTAAAAAGATTAATTGATAATCTTTAATAAAAATACAAATAATCACACAGAATCAGAAAGAATTGATATTTATTTCAGATCTTGTGATTTTTTTGATCTACAATCCAAACAAAAAGTAATATGCATTTTGTGTGAGTAAACACACCTCTTTTAATCAAGAAAAAGTTTGTGTTTAAAGTACTTGAGAACACGACACAACTACTGATAATATTTAAGAACAAAGAACACAATAAGATAATGAATATTGGTAGAAAGTAGTCTCAAAAACAGAATAATAATAATAATCAATATGATTTGTATTTTTGAATTTATTTTACCCAGACTAAATAATTAATATGAAAAACCCAAGAATAATTATCAGCCGAAAGAAATAACTCACTCAAAAAAAAATCTAAATCAAAGCCTTAAGCACTTTTACTATTAATTAGCTTTTACCTTCCCCCACAAAAACAACCATAAGAATACTCCAAAAAACAATATTGAAATAACAAAAAATATAAACAATCTACTAGTGCTACTGGTACTGCTTCTCACTTAGCTGCCTGAAGAGAGTATCACAGAAGCATAAAAGAGGCCTTAAAAAGTAACTCTCTGAACTTTTCTCCATTTTTAAGAGCTTCTAATGGGATAAGGATGGGCAGGATAAGCTCAAGAAGATGACTGGTTGATGTTAAAGTATTTGAATACTCGTGAGATGTACAACTACTCCTCCACTGGCAAGCGCACCACTCTAAAAACCAATCTCTAGAAATTATTTTCGAGGGTATTTTTCTTTGTGAATTTCTTTGAAAAGCAGCTAACTCGCCCAAAAGGTTATTATCATCTGCTCGTTGCTGTGTTTTTCATACAGCTAATAGGAGTCGTTGCATCTGCTTAAAAAACCTCATTTGTTTAAGATTCCCTAGCTAATTCCTTATTGTCTTTAGCATAATATTCCCGTCTAACACCTCTAATAACACTCATCGCAAATCTTCAAACGTACATGAAAATGATAATATTTTTTTGAATTATCTTCAAGACATCTACTTTTTTGGAAGATTCTTTTCCCTAAATTTACATAAAATAAATCATGAGAAAATGAGTAAGTGTAAGCTTAACTTACAATACCTCCCTTTACATATCTTCTAATGTATTTTTTTCAATTTTAACTCTCTAACCTTTCCTTTTTTCTTTTTCTCATACTCTAGTGATCCTAGCCAAACAACATACAGTTTAGTTGTCCAATGTATCTGGTTATCATTCTAAATCTTATTGTTATTTGGATACTATCTCCTGGGTCATTCTTCCACTAGATTATCTGGCTTACAGTTTAAAGATGAAATGCTCACAATGCGAATCGTAACTTTTTTTCTGGAGACTTAAAAATGGTGGCTACTAAATATCCAAGCAGATCTGATCTCCTCACTTATATTCTGCAGGTCAGATAGCATCATCTCAAGCTCTAAAGATAACCATAAATGTACAGATGGATTTATTTATTCCAGTAATACTGACATAATCCCTTGGCTACTCCTAGCCATCCATATTATCTTAAGTCCTCTGTTAGTTACTATTTACACTGTGATCCACTCAATAACTTAATTTACTCCAATAAACCCTTTAAGAACACCTTATTCACTTAAAAAACCTCTAGAATTTATATTCATTCTAATATTACATTGTTTATCATACGTCTCATTGACTGCTACTACAATTGCCTCAGTAGCTCTTGTTGTATATTACTATTACGAGTATCTCTCAAATTATCCATAGTTTGTCAAATCCATCAATCTGTTTTATGTAAAATCTTTGAATTTATACACAGCCACAACAGCTGCTCTAGCAATACGAGCCATGTACTCATACAATGACTCTAACTTCGCACCTATTGTAGTAAGACAAAATAACTAAATATTCATATAAAATAACCCATTCTTCTTATCCTTTCCCCTTCAGCTCTGTTTAGGTATATTTCTCGATGGTGTTTTCCATTAATTCGATACATATAAAACCCTTTAATTCTAATCCCACGATTTATCCACTCATTCTCTCCCTATGATGAACATCAATCTCTTAGGTGAAATGGTTAATCTCATCAGAGATAAATCTGATTTCTCTTACCTATCCCTCCTTGGGATCCTTGAGAACCATTAATAAAACTGTAAAGACAGATGTTGTCCTTGCTAATTCACAATGAAGTTAAATAGCCTTGAAGCTACTTAGATAACTAAACGTGTTATGAAACAAAGCATCATTGAAGTAGCAAACACAATGAATAAGAATTTAGATAAATTCATCACAGTTCGATAGAATCTCTACAGTGGAGATGGGTTCTAGAATATTACTAATATTAATTAGTTTAAAAGTTATGGTAATTCTGCTGATTAGAGCTCTTCAGTGAATTAAAATATCGAATAGGAATCGACAACAGCGAAGAACTAATCTTCATCGAATTATTAGCTCAACTCCAAGAATGCTACTCCTATTAATCCTCTTGTAGTCTCGCATGGAGCTAAGCCGACAATAACCCAGTAAAAACCTGATTGGGAATTATAAAAAGTTAGTTTTGGAATGATGATATAAGATCATTAAAGTTTTCATAAATGGGTGTTGAATTTCATCGATTATCACTTCGATTAGCTATTAAGACAGCTTTAATCGAAAAGAAACTACTCGGTCTTGATAAATCTAGGTGCACTCTATGTGTACTTCCAAATAGAAATTAAAAGTAACAGATAATAAATCATTTTCAAATTCATATTTATTTACATTTTCTATATATCCTAGTGAACTACATGAAGGCATTGTTTTTCGTGCGTAAATGGGGATCAATCATCATGCACAAGAACTCATACTACGTCGTAGTCGAGTAATCTATCTCAGATTTGATAGAAAACACTATTAAAGATAAAGACAAAGCGTTGAAATATTCCATCAAGAAAAAAGATAACCTCGAAGCACTAGCCTACGAGAGTTACGAGTAATTCGTTATCCTCGAAGAAATCCTCAAGATATTCAACGAAAAGCTCATTCAACTCCTTGAACTCAAAGTAAAATTCTTCCAAAAACTATCCAAAGGTAAAGAAATTATTTCTCGTTTTAAAAGAAATAAAAGTACCATTTTTATTAATTCACTTTCCCTTAGGTTTCGCTTCATTACGTAGTCTCTTCTAATCTGCATAAGCTATCCTAGCTAATGGATAACTATTAGAAGATCGTATGCTTCTAACTCTCCAAGAGCAACAACAACATAATCGTTCACCCCATATCTGCAAACTCTTAGTTTTATTCCACTACTTTATCTCCAATGATTTAAAGAAATCAGTATATTTTCAGCATTAATTCAATTCCCTATCTTCCCCTCTCGAGCACTACGCTGAAACCGACTAAAATTAATAAGTAACATAACTCCAAAGCAGCCAAATGATCAGTGGAAATGTCTCTACTATCATTGCTCATTTTCGAACAAAATTTGGGTAAATCATCAAATATTCCGCTTCTTCACCAGCGTTTTTCGGATATACCACACCCGAATTCAATGGACTTATGAATTTAAACTAATTAATGCCACATTCGATCAGTTAGCGTCATGATCTGTTTATCCAGAGATTCGTTGAAGAAGGTACTTCTAAAGTACTTCGTACATATCGAACAGTTCTAGCAAAAGATCACAAAGGATTTATTTTCAAAGCTACATTATATTTGAATTATTTCTTTGAAATGCAAGGAGATCTACTGTTTTCAGCTTTGATTATGAAGAACCCACAAGCTAACAAATCCTATTAGATTCTTCTAACTCGATATGGATTCGTCGATGGTGTTTCTAAGAATTTCTTGGAATTCTGCTAGTTTATATGTCCTAATATGAATCTATAAAGTCTACTTGGATCAAGTGCTATGATTCTTATGCCGGAAATGCTGTAGATTATTAAAGAATTAATCGCTGAAAAAACAAAATCTAAAATGCATTAGAAAATCAGATTGAATTTATCGAAATAATCGTAGAATATCATTAATAAATTCAAGATTCTCTGGAAAAGGGAGAAAAAAATGTAAAGACTTATGGGAGATATAGCAGCTGCCTAGGATGAGTTCGAAGGGACAGATAAGATAGGCGAAGAAGCTGATGTGTATGAGTTTGAGTTGCTCGTGAATATCGTTGTAGAATCATTCGATTTAATTGGTAGTGAACCCATGACGTTGTTTATTATGAATATTATTAGGATTTCACCGATTAAGCCTAGGGAAGTGATTGGGAGTAATAGAAGAATTAATCCTAGGAAGACTTAGAAGATAATCACAAGAAATAATACTAATGGATAGCTCACAAAGGAATAGGGTAGCTAGCAAGATTAATTGCTATTACATACGAAATAAAGTGATGAGAGTAATTAGAAAATATTATTAAATCGAGAGGATATATCGAATAGTTTAGATAAGAAACGTGTTGAGGAATTCTTTTTAGAATCAAGTCGAACACCTAAGTAAAACTCATTTAGTTTTATACATTCTTAGAATGAAATATAAGGTGATAGCCATGCAGTAATAGAAGAGGAATAGTCTGGAGAAAAAGATAACATAAATGGAAAAATAATAAATAGGAGAAATACAAATGAGGGAATAATAACCAATTAAGGAAGCTAGAGAAATATGCTATCTTTGTCAAAGTAGCCTATTTTAGCTTTCAATTTGCATAGGAAATAGATGTCTTTGAACTAACATAATAGTAAATAGAAATAATCAAAGTAATTCGAAGATGAATAACCTAAGGAAAAGTAAAGTTCTTCATAAGATGTATCTGAGAGTAAGATTTTGTATGACTAAAATGTGCTCATTCCAGATCCATAGATTAGTGAAGTAGCAAGGCATCGAGAAGAAAGATAAAACCCTGAAAAACACAGCAATCTAAAGAGGAAATCACCTCCATTGCATTCTTAGTTTTCAATCCAAAGTGAAAGTAAAAATAAACGTATTAAAGAAAATGCAGAGACTTAAGTGATTTCAAAGAATTCTAAGATATCTACATATCAAACTAACCATGTTTCTAGATCTTTATCTTCTTCTGTTTCCCATACTTCGATTGTCAGATCAAGTAGCAAATAAATCCCTGAACCTCCTAGGATCACAGATCGCTTTGATTGTATGGACTTAGAAACTGATATTGGAGAAGAAAACACAGAATCGATAAGGTTTTAAGGTTAAAAATAAATTTAAAACTTAGAACTTCATCCAGGTAATCTATCCATCAGAGAACAACTTGAATTAGTTAATAATGGATATCAGTATTCATCATAAAACTAGCTTTCAGGAAGGTAGCTTGATTGTGGTTATCGTTATGATGACGATATTCATTAATAATAGAGCTCAAATAGATTATTTTTAGACCATGAAATCAATGAAGAAGTATCCATCGGATAAAGTGGATTCTCAATGAGAAAAGATGAATCCGTCAATATGAATCATATTGAAGTCAGCATAAATAGCAGATATCCATTGAATTCACAGATTTTAAGTCCGAATTCTAGCGATTTATTCTCACCTATGAGTAACTAAAACTAAGCACATGGGTTTTAATTCATTGATAAGACTAAAAAACAACAATAACTGTAATTTTCAACAAGGAATGGAGATTTAAGCAGCAATAACAACAACAGCAAAAATAATATGAATGCCAAAGATAATTAGAATTAGCATAACAACAGTCACAGTATCTCTTAGTATCCTTAGATGAGTATCTTAAGTGCATTAGATCATTAAGAATCGATTTTACAAAATAATAATAACATTCACTAACCAGAGAGTTTCTATGATGATAGCTACTAATAGCGATTGCATACTTTGAATACAGAGTAGATTGTTGAAGGATAGAATAGCTAAGAATAGTAATAATAGCAATAGTCCTACAGTTTCCATGAAGAAACTGATTAAACCCATAATCCAAAAGGAAATAATAATGCCAACACTATTAATCTTATGGACAGAAAACCATACATTGAGCAGCTGATTCTACCTGGTAATTAACATAAGCTCAACTTAGCCCCGAATGTGGATTCTCAGATTAACTCTCCTTTGAACGATGAACTTCTTCCCCAGCAAGCTGCAACCAAAATAACACATCTACGAGTAATCCGATAAATCTCAGATTTCGTCAACAAAAGCAACATGATAAGCTTCTCAGAGACATTAACTCACAGCTAATCTAGTGGCAATATAACTACTCCTTCGAATGAAAAGGAATTAGCTAAAAAAAATCCTTCAAAAATACATTAAAACTTACAAAAATCATCATCTTCTTCTTTAACTGGGAAATCTTCTATAAAATCTCATTCCAAGAAAGATAAACAACCTACGAAACCTTCTGAGTCTAAGAAAAACAACCCCGATGGTCCTTCAGTTGAGGATGATCACTTAGATGTCCACAGTCATTCCCATTCATTATAGCAAAGCTAACTCAGCTAATCGCAAATAATCAGCAGCTCCTAAAAAATCAATAAATTACTTAGAATCGTAAATAGTTTACCACTTCCTAATTCCTTGCTGATTATCGCACCACTATCTATAATCCTTCTGTTTGTGTTAATAATCGCATTGATCGTATCTATCTTAGTCATAAATGATCGTTTAGACTAATCATTTTCGATGAATTCTTAAATTCTTCTTCTGCCATAAAAGATCCATTTATCCATAGCACAAGGTATCTTATCTTCAGCTGGGTAAAATTACTCCGATTTAATTAATTTCTATGCTGCATTGATGAATCAAAACAAAATAAGAATTATTGATGTTCTGAATTCCCTTGAAAATCAAGGAATCGAGGAAATTTCAATTGTAGAATAAGAAAATGGTTCAATTCATTTCTTTTCATATTCCTTAAGTATCCGTGAAGCTACAGCATTAATCGCTTCAATGATCTTCAACTCTAACTACAACGAAATCACAACCAATCTAGGGTAGTTTGCGTTTAGATTATCAGAACTTCTCGGATATTTTTAACAAAAAATAACTTAATAATCCAATGATCTCTAAGATGAATCTCACCAAGCAAGCGTAGCATTGCTAATCAGTCTCTTATCTGTATTCTCTTTCATCGGCTTGGTATTCTTCTTCATCGAGCGTGTTTGCGTTAAATATCTCCATCATTTCCTTCATGCAAGCACTCGAATCTCCTAACTTGAGTGCTCCAATGAGCAAGCATAACTAGCGATAGTCCTTGAGTAACTTAAAAGCGCTGATGATGCTTATGTTAGAATTCAAGTGTTGAATAATAATTCTCAAAATCAAAAGAACAATTAAACGATTCTTTCAACAAGACACAAAGAAGATTCGTTACTTTACTATAAAATATCAGATAAATCACTTGGTATCACACGATTGTAAATAATAATTATTATATTCTTCATCCTAGCCATCATCCACTCCATTATCGTAAGAACAAAAACAGTTCAACAATACCTAAAATATCTTGTTTTTCTTATTGATTACCCATTATTGTTTGTATCTCCCCTCCCTTTTCTAGATCTACATCTTGGAGGTATCTTAGAGTAACTCTTCCGAACAGCCAATTTCAATATCTTAAGATTACTTAACTCACTTGAGTACCTTAAGTATGCTGATGTTTTCAGTTACAACATTCACAAACAGCTATGCTAACTCAGCAACTGCCGTCACTTACATTCAAGAGAATACATCACTACTAAAATAATATTACCAAGGGGAATTCCAGTCGATTCCATTGAGCTGCACTGGGTGCTCTTTCTCTTAGCTACTTTAAGAACTCAACTCAAATGATGCCTGTGGGTCATTAACAAATGCAATTACTAAGAGTATCTGTTATTCTACTGATTTATCTGCTGGATTGCTTTCAGCGTTTAGAGTGTTTTTTATTGGTCTGGAGTAGAGTCTTTAGATGAGTTCATCTAGTTAAGGTGATTTAACTTTGAGCTCATCGTTGCTAGAAGTGCTTGATTCGATTACTGAAGCTATCTATGGTGCAGCAGAAATAGCGAGTAGTAATTACAAAAATGGAATTCTAGCATTTCGAATTATTGGCTATTGCTTGATTATTGCTTTGAATATAAGAATTATGCTAATATTTTATAACTCAGTAGTTATTGATCTAAAAACAGCTAAATAAACTGTTAGACTGTTACCTTAGAAGACACTAGCAGAAGATAATGCAACACTTCAATTAATCACAAACTTAAAGCTATAATGGTGATATGAGGAGAGAAGACAATCAAAATCAGTGTGATTAACATAATACGAATAATAATATGATTAGGAGAATATCAATGCTTATCGTGGCATGTATGAATTAAATTGAAATAAATATCAATTGGTTTATCATTGTATTGCCAAGAAAAAGTCCGTATTATAAGTCTTGTAATAACTTTCTTATTAAGCCATAGTTTATTGTGTAAAAACCAAGAAATTGAATTATTTCAACAAGGATATTATAAGGATATCAAATTGTTTTATTTAAAGGAGAAAAAATAAACAAATCAGCAGAATTTTGGAAGATTTACAATGAAAGACCTAAATAAATTGGCTTCTTTTGTCATGAAAAGTTCATATTTTCTTTCTATTCTTAATTTTCATTAATTTAATAGATCCCCATTGATAAAATTCTCGTTTGTTGTGAGTGTAGATCTCATTCAATTAATCAGTTACTGCGCTTTCAAAAACAAAAAAGAGAAGATACAAGATTGATGAAGATAACGATGATGTTAAGAAGCATTAACTACATCATTCGCAGACGATTCAACACTTTGAAGTTCAAGAGATTGGTAAATTACATGCAAAAATGAATTGGAAAAATATCAACCTTCTTTCTAAGGGATTTAACTACAATAATAATTCACTTAATAGTATCGGTAAATGCCTTAAAGTAATAAGAGGGATATTATAATAGGTAATTATAGATGCAGTACTGTTAGGAGAAAACATAGCCTCTTGAAGTAAACCAACTAACTCGATTTGAATAAGAATAAGACCCACCAATTCAAGCAAAGCAGAAGGAATAAAATCACTTAGAATCCCACCTAATCCTTTTATTTGATCAGACTTATTATAGCTCTATCAACCTAATAATAATCACAGTGTTTTCTTAAACAAAGAAAAGGGATAAATCAAAGGTGTAATTTATTTTTCTATCCAATTTTCCTAAGAATCATAATTGAAAACTTGCTCTACTACAACTACATATTTTAATTTTGTACCATTTTAAGTCATATTATTTTCTTTTCTATCCAACAATTCTATCTTGTATAGAAACAATCTACTGAGTCTAGGAGGGAGGTAGATTCTGATCTAATTTAAGTAGCGTTTAAAATTGTGGATGAGTTCGCATAACTATTAAATATTAATCTCGAATTATATTATCAAAAATTTGGAATTTTTCAAGATTAACAAATAAGTAAACCATTCAAAAATGATGTTTCCAGAGAATGTAGGAATGATTGTTTACATTATACTGATGGTTTTCTATTCAATTGCGATTCTAGTTCTCAGGTATGTTTGAGGAGGTTAATTATTCTTTGTGTATTTTGCTTTTTTGTTTAAGGATTTGCATGTTTAAATAGTATTTTAGGGTATAACAAGTTGGATGATACCACATAGGAATACTACAACATGGCAAGTAACTTCAAAGAGTCGTTCATTGTGGAAATAATTTCGGGCAGTAGTGAGTGCCCTCAAGGTTATACCTCCATTTCTAATTGGGATTGGAAAGGGAAGAAAGATGGTTGCGACTGTCAACGATCAAGTTATCCAAGTAGATTTTAATAACTGTATGAGATATCATGTAGTTCAATACAGATCGACAATGGGTGCAATAATTAGGTGTCGATTCCTTCTAGAAAATTGAGTTTCTTTGGTAAAAAAAACTATTGTGTCCTTGTTTTTTAAGTTAAAACAAAAACAAACAATTTGACTTTATGTAGAAAGCTAATTAGTACTTCTACCCCTTTAATAATAAAAGTATTTATTATTTTCTCATCATAGGTTCAACAGCGTTTTTGAAACTTAACATTTGTGTGAAAAGAGCTGAAAATTCTCAGGCATTCTACAAGATAGCTGCTGATCAAACTGGGAAATGCTCTCTCAAGCAAAAAACATGTGGCAATCCAGCGAAACCAGAGACTGTCATATGTGTAGATCTAGCTTAACCCTGTCCAGTGTATCAAATTATCCTTCTGCAAGCACCTGACGCAGTTACATATCCACCTTCAGAATGGACTTCTTAGACTCTTCCTAACAGTGGCGGATACCTGTATTTCAACCAAAAAGGCACATCTGCATCCACACTTCCCACAAGTGAACTCAGATTCACACAAGGCGATGGGGTCTGCCCTTACGACAATAACGCAAGTGAGAGAGAAATAAGCTCATATGTATCTTTATTTGTAAATTTTATTTTTCTTAACAATTTAAGAGAGGCTTCCTAACGGACTTTCTAAGGACTACGCTCTAATGAATAGCAAACGAGAATACTGTTCGACTACTGACTCCACATTCATTGAAATGTCCATCTCTGTGCCTGAGAACGTTTACTACCAGCTGAACCTTCCCCCAGAGGATTTCATTAAACTCCAATTACAACCAGGTAATCCAGCTGGAGTTTCTGTC
>Ga0302271_10000995_pt1 | contig 27748 bp, 22 predicted proteins | sample III_Bog_N1_1_FD_198767 | JGI IMG/M metagenome (GOLD analysis project Ga0302271, IMG submission 198767) | Peat permafrost microbial communities from Stordalen Mire near Abisko, Sweden - III_Bog_N1_1 | ecosystem: Environmental > Terrestrial > Soil > Wetlands > Peat | place: Sweden: Abisko... | reverse complement strand
TTAATACTTCATTAAGTAAAGATTAAAATCTTATTTGTTTTAAAACTAGAATAGCATATTTTCTGAGAATAAAGAATGAACAAAATATTTAATTAAATGAGTTTGAATCATACACCATCCACAAAACTCCTATTTACAAGATATTTAGTTTATAATTGATCATACTGACATACAAAACATAACTTGGTAAGTAAATCATAAGATTCAATATAATCTGTAAGTAATTTGATAGTGTGTTCCCTTTTGAGAGTTATTCCTTTTTCTCAGACAAGGAAGAGATCGCCGAATTCTGAAGGTACATGGAAGCAAGCAGGACTGATATATGTTGGATTCCAGCAAGCGTAGTCTCTAACTCCTTGGTTGCTTAGATCAATCCTGAAGAAATTTGCCTTGAGATGAGTTGCAGTAGAAGTGCCAGTAACCAGAGCAATTGGGATCTCAGCGTTGGCTTTGTAGCCGCCAGTAGTTAGAGCAGCAGATTATTTGATGCCTGAGGAATTGCAATCCAAGAGAGTATCTGAAATACCTGCACAGTTATCGGAGGTGTTCGCGATATTTGCAACGAAGAGGGCACCATTTGGGTTGACTTCAATCTAAAAAAAATTGGATAAAAATTGGATAAAATCTTCATTTGAAAAATATAAAATAAAATGGAAATTCTCAAGTTACTTCAACATATTGCGTCATATATGACTAAGGAGTTCCAAGGAAAACTTCAACGACATCTTGGTTGTACAGATGTTGGTTGCATTCGGTCATATCAGCGTTTAATTGGTTGTCAAGAACAGTCCATGTCACATCGAGGGTAGTGAAATTCCAGTGGCAAATTTAGACATTTGTGGAGATGTTAGAAATGCCTGTTCCGTTTTGGTAAGTGAGATATGGAATATATCCAGTGATTTGATCTTGATCTTGAGGAGAATCATCAAGAGGATCGAAATCAGGAGGGCATTAGCTGACAACCAATGAACCAGGTTAAGTAGTTAGCATGAAGCCGCTCACACAAGCTAAGCCGCAAATTAGAGATAAAATGAAGATCTACTGTTGATTCATGTTTGATTTCTTTTGTAGATATTTTACTTTGTGGGATGGTATTTTAATAATTAATTTTGTTTTATTTGATTCTGAGAATGGATATTTTAGATTTTGATAAAGATATTGAGGAGAAAAAATAATAGATTTGAGAAAGAGAGGGAGAATAATTATTCAGATTAGACAGAAATGTTACAAATACAGTTTATTTCAGCAAAGAAAAAACTTTTTTGCAATTGTTTTCTAAGTTTGGTAGTAATATGAATACAAAAATGTTTGTCTTTGTGTATTTTATTATCATAATTTACATTAGTTTATATCAAATTCATAGAAAAACTGATTAAATTATGAACGAAAATACAAGAAGATATTACCCTTGCATGCAGATAGGCTAAAAGGGGAAGTGGTTAGATTAAGGAGGGGGGGGGAAGAATCGAAGAAACAAAAAGAAAAGAAGAAGAAGAATAAATTTAAGCCCTCATGAAGGCATAATAAAGAGATGATAATTGGGAGAGTTGTGGAGATTGGCTGAAAACAAATTTAAAGGAATTAAATAAGAGTCAAAAGAAATCAAAGAGTATTTAGCTAAATGGAATAACACGAAGAACAAAAAGAAGAGACCCTCGCTACTCCAGGAGTCCTCGATAAATACCAAGCTGCTGGAAAAATTGCTAACTGTAATTATTCTCGACAGCATGTGATTTAGATTTTTATCCCTCATTTGTGTTGTGTTTTTGCCCATTTTAGTCGTTCTCTAGAGCGTTCTTGAGAAGGTTGTCCCAGGTGCCAAGATCGTCGATATCTGCGACTTCGGTGACAAGCTTATTGATGCTGAGGTACAATTATCTTAAATGAACTACCTAAGATTCGTTATCCATCAACTTACTCAACATTTTTATTCTTCCAAACAAGATTGCCAAGGTTTACCCTAAGAAGAAATTAGAAAAGGGACCCGCTTTCCCCGTTTGCGTCTCCGTCAATGAGATCGTTGGACACTATTCCCCCTTGAACACTGATTCTGAGGAGAAGGATAAAGAACTCGCTGTCATCAAGGAAGGAGATGTCGTCAAGATGTGAGAATTTATAAAGAGATAATTGGATTAATGTAACAGAATGTTTTGTTAAAAATTAAAGTGATCTTGGTACCTCAATTGATGGTTTCATTGCTCTTGCCGCACACACCGTTGTCGCCAAGGCTGATAAGGCTGCTCCCGTTGAAGGAAAGAAAGCCGATGTTATCTTGGCTGCTTACCAAGCTCTCCAAGCTGCACTCAGAACTCTCAAGCCAGGTTTCACCAACACACAGGTAGGAACAGAAAATAATGGAGCCATGTTTGCTTTTTGGTTTCATTTTACTGACCCAAAATAATGCTGTTTGTAACATAAATATAGACTACTGCAGTTATCAGCAAGGTCATCGATGAATACAAGGTCAACGCTATCGAAGGTGTGCTGTCTCACGACTTGAAGAAGTACTTGATCGACGGTAACAACGTCATTCTCAACAAGGAAACCTTCGACCAAAAAGTTGAAGAGCACGAATATGAAGTTCACGAAGTATTCGCCCTCGATGTCTTCGTTTCTTCCGGTGAAGGCAAGACTAAAGAAACCGAGCTCCGCACAACTGTCTACAAGAGAGCTCTCGAGAGATCATACAATCTCAAGACTAAACACGGCAGAGCTTTCTTCCACACTCTCTCCGAGAAATTCCCTGCTCTTTGCTTCTCCACTAGAAACTTCGAAGACGAGATCTCCACCAAGCTTGGTGTCTCTGAATGCCTTAAGCACGATCTCCTCAACGGATACCCCGTTCTCACCGAAAAGAAAGGAGAAGTCGTCTCTCACTTCAAGTACACCGTTGCTATTATGCCTAAGTAGCTCATCGTTCTCTCTGGTTTGCCCCTCGATGTTGCTGGCTTCAAGACTGAAAACACCATTAAAGACGAAGCAATCAAGGCACTCCTTGAGGTAAAAAAACATAAATTTCATTAAATCTACAAGTTTTTAATGAAAAACAGTAACCAAAACTAACTTTTTATTGTTTTTGAATGAATTATTTAGACTCCCATTGTCAAGAAGAAATGAACACTGTCAGTGAATGAAGGCTCTAAGAGTTGGCAAAGATTAATGCAGATTTATTAAATTTCTTGTGTCTGTGTTTATTTATATCACATCGAACTCTTGTCTTATTATTATTTAAACCCTTTGTCGTTTCTGTGATTAAAAGGATGGTTTTATAGAAAATAAAAATAATATCAATAAGATCAATGAAATATGCTTTAAATCCTTAGTGATTTTACACATGAAAACAATCATAAATTTGCAAAAATTAGATAATAAAACTGTATGCAGTTTTGACATATTAAATCGAAAGTTTAGTTCTTAAACAAATTTCAATTTGGAGTTTTTCACTCTTTTTCACTATTGAGAAGTCCTCTCCTTTTCTGCAGAGAAACAGTACGAATACGGATTCGAGTAGTATCTAAGATAACTTTCTGTATCTGCGTTTGCACTTCTACTACTCGAGGGAAGTTTTATCGTTAAGGATTGTATGTTTGAAGGTGGGTAGAATGCAGCACATTTATTAGGATTTAGTAATTCATATTACGTGATGTTTTGCATCAAGCAGAAGACCTAAATAACTAGATATATTGAGGAAATGTAAAATAAGATGATTCCTAGAATATACGCAGCGAAATATTTCCAAGAACCAGCTGAATAGAAGATAAACGGTATCTCTACAAATCTCAAGAGAACGTTACCTTAAAAACTGTGCTGACTTAAGCAGAATAAGTAGTTCATTATGAAAAACAGCCCCAGTGCAATCCACTGAATCAGCAATATTGTTAAGTAAAATCCATAATTCTACCCATGCAAGATGAGCTTATTGAAGACAAAGCTAAAGTGAGACAACTAAGGCACACAGCAGTTGATTTCGTCACAATGATATGTCCTTAATGGTTTTGAATCTAAACACTCAAAACAAACATTTAGATTACTCAGAGAATTCAATTATTGCAGTCTATTGCTGTCCACCAGTAGCATAACATAATGCAGTAGATTATGCGTCCTAGACCTCAATTAAGGAATCCCATTAAGATGTTCGAAAATTTTTTAGTCTGGGCTGTTGTTAAACGGAGTGAAATCAAGATGCGTGTGCGAATGCGCAGATTGTTTGAATTGAATCGAAGGACAAGATGTTTTGAGAGAGAACATAAAGATACTTGTGATCAACACGATAGTTAACAAATGCAAGGCATTGCATAGGTAATGGTGCATCTCCGATAGATTATACAGCACTCCACTCTGCAAGACGAAGGAATAGTACAATATCCCGATTAGAATGGAGTACATTAAAATGGCAATATCTGGTGATTTTGATTTATACAATTAACTAAAGAATTCTTTGGATAGAATTGTTGGGTTTTGCTTGAGTTGCTCGTGTTTAATAAGCCCAACCATGCATTTATTCTAGAAACTAGAATAATCTTAATCTGCAGATATGTGAATTGGATGCACTTACTGCAGATAAACGAACGCTTTATGGGAGTCTTCTGTGAATGCTATCCCAGCTGGAGCTAGTCGTTAGTTGTTTTTCGCATCGAAAAGTTAAGGTGCGATGTTATTGAGTACTTGCAGTGTTGGTATGTCATCGTTGAGTGCAGCTTTATGTGCTAGATTCCATCCATCACTGTCTATTACTTCATAATCACCTCCGCTTCCAATCAAATAAATTGCTAGCATCACTCGACGGTTGGTAACCGCATGCATTAACGCGCTAGACCCCGAAGAATCCACTGCATTGATGTCATTTCCTTTGGATAACAAGTATTTGACGATCTGGATGTCTCCTCTAATCGCAGCGATGATCAGTGCAGTCTAGCCAGTTGATTTATCCTTGAGATTCACTTCTATCTTGTGTCTCTCAATTAACGTTGTTAGAATGTCTAATTGTCGATATTACGCTGCTCTATGAAGCAAATGAAAGCCTTGATTATCGAAAACATATTTGTCTACAAGTTTGTGCTCAATCGCATAGCACCAAGGTAGTAATATACCCTGTTTACTTAGTTCTAAGGCGTCTACAGTGTAGCGAGAAGAAGAATCATTTGGATTGTTTGTAATTTAATTTGTTTAGGTAGTCTATTCAGGTATTCCATTAATGAATTACATTAACAATGCTTCTTTTTTCATTACTTCTTCACTGTTGTTTGATGATGTTACTCCTGTTGTCTAGGGATGACTCATATCTTAGTAATTATTCTATTAATCTTCACTTTCCTCATTATCATTTTCATCTTCATCTTCAAAACCATTATCTTCCACAGCTTATTCTAATTCTTCTCTAGTAATGCCTAGTCCAAATGCTTCCACTATTGAATGATGTTTCTCCTTCTATTCTTCTTTCTCAGTTTCGCGTTCCGTATTATTATTCTCACAATCGTTTTCGCCCATGATTTCTTCGATGATTTTTTATTAGCATGCATCGGGAGAAATCAAAACAGCTGTTTCATTCAGATTGTCAACAGCTAAGGCATCAACAATGTGATCTTCCACTTCGTTTTCAACTTGAACAGCCACTGGTTCAGCTTGATTTTTGACTTCCTTGCTTAGATTCTTATTCTTTTTATCCTTCTTGCCCATGTTTTTGTATATGTTTAACTTTCTCTCTTTCTCTCTCTTTTTGTTCTTCTTCAGTTTTTTCTATTTAATTCATTTAAATTACTTTGAAATCTCATTGTTATTTGTTTAAAAATAAGACATAAGACTGGCGTCATTTATTCAATTATTGTTTTCAAAAATACAAACATACAACCATAACTAAACCTAAAAATAACTAATTTTTATTCAATTCATTCATTCAATGTTTCTGAGAGTCTTCATGACTTTTTGAACAAAAGAAGCATCTGCTGTGTATTTAACTTGCTTGAAGAATTCATGTAGTTTCTTGTATCTCTCGAGAACGTCAAATCCAAGTTGATGTCGCAGTTTAACTAAACAACTCGGACATAAATGTATGGAACCTCCTATTGAAAAATTAGCTGAGAATTCATAGCTAAAATTCATGATGCAATCCCACCAGACGCAATGGTGAATTGAGAATATGTGGAGACATTCATGGAGGGCTGTTGTGATGATTTCTCTTTTGACACAACCATGCAATCCAATCACAGCGCCTTAATAGCTAAAAAGAAGGGGAAAATTAGCAAAGATATTTTTTAAATATTCATAGAAGAAACAAAGGATTATCTTATATTTTGCATGGTAAATGATTCTTTTCTACATTATTTTAAATTTTTATTTACCCATTTGCACGTCCTGTGATGATATTATCAGGTGAGCATTCGAGAATGATAGGATTCTCAATGAAGCTGACACTTGAAAATACATTCTCTGTTGTTAAAATAGGCTGTTTATCTAAATTAATCTCTTCTTATCCTTCAAGTTTTTGCTTAGACATTTTTCCTTTATTGGCAGCTAGGTACTTAGCTAACAATGCTCGCTGTGCTTTGATGACATTATTTGAGCTGAGATTGACAGCTTCGTTTGCTTCATTTTTATAGACCATAATCGGATGTGAAATGTCGAACTTAGCATTCTCCAAGAAGAATTTACCTTGTTTATTCACAAGATGAAGACTTTCTTCTAAGACAACTGTCTTGAGATTCATGTAGAATGCTTCAAATGCTGCTTAAATTAGATCAATGTCGAACTCCTTTGAATTGATGGGAGTGATAAATATGAACACCAAGAATTATCCTGATGTCCATTTGGCGAGTTATGGTGCGTCTCGAAGATCATCTATGAAATTGGAATAATACTAAGCACCATGAGCTTTTCGAACATTTCCTGGTTCAGGGTCTTTAAACAGATGGAATGACTCTTCGTTGAGAATGACAGGGTCAATTTAGCTCACCTTCTTAAAACCAATGGCTTTCAGTTTAGTTTTTGGTTTCAGATCCATTGATCAAGATAATAGAGATTATTGTTTTTTTTCGGGATTCCTATTGATTTCTTGATGATTTAGATATCTTTAGTTTGGAAATCATTATAGACCAAAAGATGAACACCTGCTGTTTTTAAAGCAGAGGAGTTAAACTTCACTGCGTCTACATGAGATAAACGAGGGAAGAGGGATCTGTTTCTAGAAGCTTTAGGTGGAGAGTTTCTAAAAGAAAAAAAGTTAAAATCAGCTGAAAACGAGTATTCAAAGATTGAGAAGATTATTTATTATTTTGTTTGTCTTTGATTAATGAATGAGAAAGAGGGAATGAACGTTTGAAAATACCCTTTATTTTTAGATAAAATAAAAAAGAGTTCCCATCACATTCTCTATTAATTAATGAATCTGACTAAAAGCTAAAGAAGGTTCAAGCGAGAAAGAAGAAAAAAAATACATTGAGTTTTAAGAATCCTTGATTTGTTTATTAAGCTTCCCATCGCTTGAGAAAGAGGAAGCAAAGAAGAAATAAAATAAATGTTCATTATTTGTGTGTGTGATTATCTCAAATATACTAGATGATTGAATAAAAAATTCAAGATAAATAAATAGATTCCCTCTTGGCAAAAAACTCAAAAAAAGATTAATAGATAGATTAAACAATTTCCAAGATAATATAAAAAAGAAGCATACATGAAGCTATTCAGAACCTTAGCTAAATCCGCTTTGTTCCAACGTCTTCGTAAGATGTTTCTAACGTGAACTTATTTACTAAAATGCATGTGCATTTGATGGATGATTTTGCAGGCCAAGCTGGAAGCAGTGAAGTCGCTACAGTGAGTAAGTATGGTGAGCAAATCACTAAGCACAGAAGCATAATGAGTCTCTATGATTTGCATCCTGAGATTGGATACAGTTGCTATATTGCTCCTAACTCAACTGTCATCGGGGAAGTCTCCATTGGAAATGAAAGCACAGTCTGGTAACGATTGGACATAATGTTTTGATTTTTTTATTTGGAAAATCACTTCACGCTCAAAAGACTCATTTTAAATTGATTGTGATATATCAAAAGGTACAACTCAGTCATCAGAGGTGATGTCAATGCTATCAGGTAATTCAAACTTTCTATTATTAATACCTTTTCTGTAAACATTTTTGTATTTGGTACTTTGCAGTATTGGAAACAATGTGAGCATCGGGGAGAATGTAGTTATCCACACTGCTGGGTCTCTACCAACTGGTCAACCTGCTGTCGTTGATATTGGTAAAAAAACCTTAAATGAGCATAATTATTTTTCCTTATTAAATTATCTTGGTTCTTATTCAATTCCTCATATGAATAATGTGAAAATTGATGGTATTCTTAACACTTTTTACTAGGCAACTATGTCATAATTGGAAACAGATCAACAATCTACAGCTGCACTATTCAAGACGAAGTTGTCATTGGTTAGGGCTGTGTCATCTTGGAAGGAGCAAGAATCGAAAGAGGAGCTATTATAGCTCCTAATTCCGTTGTCCCTCCCGGCAGATTAATCCCTGCTGGAACTCTCTGGGCTGGAAACCCTGTAACTTTCGTGAGAGAACTGTAAAAATTCGAGATTGCCAACAATATTGACACAGCAAAGAAACAACTCGGCATCGCAATGGATCATAGATACGAGTATCTACCATAAAACTCTGCTTATCTCTAGAAATCCAACACAGAAGAAGAATCCAACCCTGCTAAGTATGACGATGTTACCATCGATTACAACTTCGGAAACGATGAGCGTGCACCTGAAAATCCTCTCAAATACTGAAAAGGATAAATTATGCATACTAGGTATCTCTGTATGTGTGAGCTTCCATTGTATTGTATGTGTTGCAACACCATAATATTCAATCCAACTTGCATTTTTCTGATCCAAGGGAAATCTTTTTTCAAAATTGAGCAAGTTGAAGCATAAGCATCTCATAAATGAGTTTAAAACTAGCTCTTTTGAAGGTTTGGTGCTTTCAATCATGGGGCTGAATTATTAACCATATGAAAAAGCTGATTCTTTTTTCTTTTCAGGGAGTATCTTCAAAACATAAAAATGAGAGTTTAAATATTTTTATGTTTATCTCCATTCCCTCATATTAGTACCTTCCATTTATTCTCTTTTGTCCAATAGCACAACTTTGAGGGAATTATTAGTCAATTATTTTTGTTATTTCTTTCTTTTACCTTATTCTTAATTTTGAATATCTTTTTTGTGCTATTTTATTGTTCCAAAAATATTCTTAAATTTTTTATCATTCAACGTTGCCACATAAATGAATTATTCTCTAATAGGACTAACATTTTGTTATTTTATTTCAACTAGGATGAGACCAATCTTGCTTGAATACAAAATGAATTGATTTATTTTAAAATCAAGTTGTTTTCATATTTTTTATTTAAAATTTAATGTGTTTACCTTGCAGCAAAGTGATGAAATTGTTTGTTTATTTTTATTTTATGAGTAATTTCATGCCGATTTTTGCTTCTATCTCATAATCATTCCAAATGTTAAAAATATTCAAGAAATTTCAATCTGAGAAAAGTAAAAAAAATAAGTTTCTTTAGGCATCGTAAAAATAACCTCTTCTGTGTGAAAGTCCAAGCTTTAATTATTAAAAAAACAAAGCAGCGACTTATTTTACTAGTTACACACTAATTAAAATACATTAAATCCCCACTACAAAGAAAAGTTGAATGACTAACAGGAAATGAAAACCTAAATGAAGAACCCATATTAAAATAATAAGATTATTGTGTTATTTAATCTGTTTTCGGATAAAAAATGAGAAGCAAAGAGAGCTATGTTATCTTTAACTAAAAATAAGATGTTGAATATCTTTTTTTTATATAAATGATATCATTAACGAAATTCATTTAGAATTCTGGTCTATTTTACGTCAAATCTGGAGAAGATTCGTGTGTGATGTCACCATCGTCTTCTTCAGCTGATTCAATTCTCATTTAAGAGTTACTTCGATAGAACTTTTTATGATAGAAGTGAGATATTTTTTGATCCGCTGCAAGTTATAAATGCATCGGGAATTGATTTAATAATCGATTTAAATCAACAAATAATTTCAAAACAAGAGAGAAAAAACACAAACAAAATGAGCAATTATCCCTAAAGATTTACTGATAAGGTTGTAGTAGTCACTGCTTCCTCTACTGGCATAGGTCTGGAAATCTCCAAGAGACTAGCTCTCGAAGGAGCTAATGTCATCATCAATTCTAGAAGCAAAAAGAACGTTGATGAAGCAGTTTAGATGATTCGAAGTTTAGGTGGAAAAGCTGAAGGCATCGTCTGCCATGTTGGCAAACCAGAAGACAGAAAGAAACTGCTTGAGTTCGTTTAACAGAAATATGGAGGAATCGATGTGTAAACAGATAAGAATCAATTTTGTTCCCTAAAATAACTTTTTCCATTTTGTTTACCCACACAGGCTAGTTCCAAATGCAGCTGTTTCTACTTTCATGGGCGCTTTCAGTGACACACCGGAGGTTGCCATGGACAAAATGTATGACATTAATTTCAAGGGAGTGTTATTCCTTGTGAGAGATTCTCTGCCGTTGATGAGAGAACGAAAAGGTGCAAATATTATTCTTGTGTCTTCATTGAGTGGCTATGAACCTGAGAATGTGCTTGGATTCTACAGTATTTCTAAAACGATGGTGCTTGTGATGAATAAGCTCCTCGCAAAGGAACTCCAGCCAGATGGTATTCGTGTGAACTGCATAGCACCTGGAGTCATTAAGACTAAATTTTCGGAGGCTCTTTGGAAAGACAAAGAATCGGAAACAGTACAATAATAAGGTAAAGTCATTTATTATTTAAAATGATTTATTAATGTTTTCTAAATATTTCAAATGTTTCTTCAAAGGTGTTTCTAGACTCGGTGAACCGGAAGATGTATCTAGCGCAGTTGCCTTCCTAGCAAGCAACGAAGCTGCTTTCATTTCTGGTGAATGCATTGCTATGGCGGGTAAACCCCTCATGAGACTCTGAGAATGATCATAGAAAAAGGAAATCCCAGATTAAAGCAGATAAATATGTATTATATTTTCAATAATAATATTGAATTAAGTAATAATACAAAAAAAAGTGAATGTTTTGTGATATTTTATCCTAAAAAAATGAAGTAATTATTTCCTTTTCCTTTTTAAAATATGAACTTTCCTATTAATATTACGTTTTCTTTCTCAAAAAGAAACTTATTTATTCCCTTAATTAAATCATAGTAAATATGTAAATCGTTATCATACAATAAACAAAATTATCTTATCTGTAAAAATATGTGAAGACTCAGTTCTTTTTTACAATTTAAATTTTGATGAAATTACATAATAATAGGAATAAAATGAACTTTAAGATTCGATGTTAAAAGTTGTTTATTCTATTTTTAGGTAAAAATTCTTGATCTTTTTGATCTAAAAAACAGACAATCACAAAATAATAAAATTTTAAAAATATATATGAATAAACTTAGAAAATAAGCTCACATACTATTACTTATTTGAACTTTAGCTCTGATTATTCATCAGATCGCAAAACTATTAAGGAGCATCCTCGTCTCTAAAGTCTTATTAAAATTCAAACTAAATAATGGTAATTATTTATCTTGATCACCTTGTTCTAGCAAACGCAGGAATTCTTATGCTTTATTCGTTTAACTATCATAATAATTTTCCTTAAGTTGTTAGTGTTATTGCTATTTAGATTTCTCAAATCCATTAACTTTTTCAACCTAATTTTAATGGTTTTTTCCTCTTTGAATACTCTAATTCATTCCAGTTTTCTTGCCATTTCCATTTCCACTTTTATTATTATTACCGTTTTAAAATATATTATCACCATTTTGCTTCTTCTTATGATCACTGTTTGGATTGTTTTGATTCAATATCTTTTTAATTTAAAATGTTCTTTCTGAAGTAGCCCTTGATCCCATCGAGCTAGTTGGTGACACTGCAGATGCCATCAGATTATTTAAATTCACCATTGGATTAGTAAAATTACTTCTGCTATTTGGATCAATTGTAAAAGCCTATGCGTTCTTTAATGATTAAATGACTTAATTATCGTTGCTATAAGCAGTTGATGATACAGTGCTGTGCTTTTCTTCTTCGGAAAGTAATCTTCCTCTAAATTCTTATTCCTCGTCCTCATCGGATTCTTCCTTTTTTTGTTTAATTTTTCTAACCATATACCGCTTTGGTAGATCAGCTGATTCTCCAATTTACAAGTTGAAATTCTTTTTGAGAAAATCATTTCCTTATTTCAGTGAATACGACGAGGCACCAGCAATCCCATGAGAATGATCTCTACTCTGATGGTTTGATGGGTCTTTGAGAATAAAATTATTCGCCTTTGTTGGAAGGAATTCGATTTGCTAGAGTCGCCTTTTATCCATGAGATTGGTGAATAATCCACTTTCAAGTTGTTCTTTTTGTTTTTAGTTCTAAGTTTTGAACAGTTCTTGTGATTCAGAGTCTCTTCGGTGCAAAGGAGATAAGCGAGTGTTCACTGTTGTTGCTGTTGTAGTAGTAGCAGTACCTTGTTTCTTCGGATAGAAGCTGTTAGTGGTGTTACTCATAATTGAATTGCTGATCTTTTTACTATTGCTACTATTCAATGGATTCAGAAGCACTTTTTTTCTTTATTTTTCATGTGCAATCATCTCCTCTTCGACTCCTAGATCAGTATTGGACTAGTCCATTTCAAGAAATAAATCCAAGAAATCAACGGGCTCTTCTTTTTCTTGCACGTAACTCAGAGCACTTCCAAATATCGCTGCAGTAAAAAAAACAAGAACAATTACATCAAGATTTGGAAAATAAAAGGTTTTCATCGGAAGAAATGGGGGGTCAATCAAAACCTAGCTAAGCCTATAACTTCATTTTTATATATCTCAGATCAATAATCGAATTAATAATTGTTACATGCCATTGCGAAGGGAATGAATAATTGAAACAACTACTCCAAAGCAAAGACAGAGACGATTACTTATCTTATTCGGCTTACTTTTATGTAATTATCTAAGCAATTTAATAATACCTCTCCAGACACTACCCAAAGCAATAAGCAATCTTCACAGGAAAATTGATTAATTCTACAGCGATTTATTTAATAAAATCAATAGGTAGATAGATCCTAGAGCATCTAAGAATGAACAAAGAAATAGAAAGCTACAAGAAATACAAAAGAAACTTAAATCTCTTAAAATAAGTTGCAAAAAATATTTGTTCTTTCGTTAAGTAGTGCCTTTTTATTTTATTTTATTTGAAAAACTACCTTTCTTTCTATCTCTTTCTCAGCCCATAACACTAAATAAATCTTCTTGCTAATGCTATTCACATATCAATAGTAGCATTTGCTTTATCAATTTAATTTTTAACTGATAAAATAACTTTTAAGATTCAATTCAAAAGATCTAAAAAATAATTATCCAAACGCACAGATGTATTTTTTGTCTTTTGAGAACTGAATAAAGAAATTTTGATTAGTGTTTGTCCCAAATCCACAACAAACTCAATCAATTGAGAAATTAGAGAAATAACTTCTTTTGCTCTCAACTTCTAAGTTATGTATCTCGGGGACATCTTCATCTTCGCTTTCAGGTGTCTATTTAACTGTAGGAGATATTTCAGGGAATTTGGTATCATTCAACGACAGATCATTCCTGCTAAACAGATAATTAAACGAGAAGACTTTGTTATTATTGTTGGATCTTGATGAAAGTATGTTCCTATCACTAGCTGTCATCGGTGATTCAACAAACCCTGCACCAGCACTTGATGCTCCTAGCCCTCCAACACCAAGTTGATATTTATCAAAATACTCTCCTCGTCTTCTACCTCTGCCATTTATTTCCGCTAAGGATGGTAGTTAATTCACAGATCTACTTTATAACCCAATTATTTTATCTTATTTTGATTTGGATTTATCATACTTCGACCTTAACGCTGTAGATGTCGATAAAGGAGGGAACTATTTATTCTTTTTATTCTAAAGATTATCCATATATGCTTCCAGGAAGCGTTACGAGCGTTAGTGCAGCTTCATAATGATGTAAGTTAAGTTATGAAACGGAAAGTACACATCGAAGTTTTTTTGTTTATCGAACGATCTGTAGATCTATTGCATGGAGAGAAAATCCTCCCCGTAGGACTTCTCATTGATTATTTTATCTTCCTAAGCTTGAGTCTACTGCTAAGCACCTTTTTCAATCATTTTTTATATTTTATCTAAGAAATTTATTTGCATGTTTTGCACTGTTTGCGAAATTATTCGAGAATAATTTTTCTTGTCACTTGATCCGTATGTTAGACCCGCTGAGTTCGGCGGAGGAGCTTAGTTTGAAGCAGATTAAGGAATTAAAACATTACCTTATTACTATTGTTGTTACAGTTAGTTTTATTTGAACATGGATGGTGGAGATTAGTTTCCATGTTAGGTGTTTATTTAAGGTATTTACTGCAAAGAACCAGGCCGAAAACTCTCTATGGATATTTCCCTTTTTGAATTTCTTAACGGACTCAGCTGGGAAGTCTCCGATCCACCTCTAGAGCCTACTGGGACAAGTGATCCATTATTTGTATTAGAAGGGTAAAATGCAAGAGTTCCTTCTTTTTAATCGAAATTCTTTGACATCTCACTCGCATCTGAAAAAGCAAAAGATCTCGTTTAAATTAATCTTTTCGGTGTGCCTGGCCCACCATTCGGATGAATATTGCTTGAGGAAGATAAGCGATGATGAACAAATGCTTATTGTGGCAAATTAGAAAATGAGGAGCTTAACTATCTCTTGGATGTATTTCTCACTCCTCTGATAGGTAATCCATCTCCAATTAGTCCAGGAGACAACATCGCGTGGTTCATTGATGCTTACTTCTCAAATGGCTAATGCTCTTCAAAGTAATCTTCTCTTGTTGGGCAAAGAGCATCCTTAGTTGGATCATCATCTTGAGGAAAGAAAATGCTATTTTTTTTAGTTTGCATGCCTGTTTAAGCCCCGTGTTGATGGTGAGCTCCTTTTAAATCTTGTTCATCGTTCAAAGTTGCAAACCTTATGCTCTTACTCTCGACGTTCTAGTTATGGTAAAGCATTTATTGATCTTGATTTTAATTCATGAACCCTTCTTCGTCTTCTTCGTTTCTCTCAGGTGGCTCATTCTAGTCAACATATGCATAATCGAATTTGTACTACAAATATTTCTACTCATGTGCTTCAATTTCTGGTATGTTATCGAGTATAAACTACTCTAAGAAACCAACTAAATCGAATCGTGCTTGTAGCTTATACTATCGTCTGTATCCTTAGCCAAGGTCTTCTAGTTTAGTTCTGTCAGGAATGCTCGTGTTTTTAGGGATATATGATTGTTTAAGGCATAAGTTTTGATGGTTCGGAATGTAATGGAGATATTCGCAAGTTAACAAATGGTGCTTGAAGCTGTTACAAGATGGACATTTGCTGTCAGCTTTCCAGTGATCAGATAAGAGTTCCATTCTGTCTCTGATGTAGCAATACATTTCCATGTCTTCGGGGGATTCTTACAGAAGATTGAGGAAATCCTATCGTTTGATTCGCAGAAGATTCGAGAACCCAATCGCTCTGACGTTTAAATCAACTGGTCTGCCTGTGTAGAAGTTCCTAGCTCCGAACAGCTAGCCTTCACTGATTTCCTAGGAAATACTTTGGAATGAAGTAAAGATATGAACAGGAATTATACCAAAAGAATTAGAGTTACGTGCAGGTTAAATTGATACTAGGAGGTTTATTTGATCGGTTTGGTTTTGTAATACACTTCAACTTTACCCTTTTCGACTAGAAACAAGGAGAGATCGTCAGATTATCCGGCAGTGCAGATCACTTGCTAAGGCTTGCATTGGACTTCTTCGATAAGTGCGATGGCTTTTTCAATGAATTTTTCAGAATAATGATTTTTTAAATATTAAATAATTCGTTTGTTTTGATGTAGTTTCAACTCTCGTTTCAAGCTGTCGTTCAGCTATTCTATCATAGCGGAACTGTCATTAGCGAACTACTCATTTGACTCACGCCATACATAACTTGAATTCAAGAAAAGAAAAAATTAAAAAATTTTAAATCCTTTTTTCTGTAACTGTTCTTTACTTGAGATATTATCGAATTTGCGTTCTCAATGCTTATCCTAGATTTCTCCTTTCCATATACATATTTATGATATTTATCTTCCTTCTCTTTTCCTTTTCTTCTGCGCCTAGCTCTGTGAATATAACTCCTATTTGATTCAATGTGAAAGCAAACACACCACTTGAAACAATGATCAATATTGTACTGAAGATGTACTCAAATTGATTTGTTGGAGTGATGTCTCCATAACCTAATTTCAAGAATATATTGTAAAAATTAACTAATTTTTCAAAAAAATCTTCTAAAGCAGTCCTTACCAACTGTAGTCATGGTGACAGTGGAATAATAGAACGACAAGGAGTACTATCTAAACCATGTTTCCATTTCGAGTTATTTTATAGTTTGCCAATTTTAATCCATGTTAAACGACAGTTTAGCTTAGAATATCCACAGGCAAGCGATGATATGTTCAATCAGAATAATCGTAGAAAAAAGTGTTGCTAATTGTAAGAAATTCTTCGCTTAAGGACGAAAAATAACCTTTTCTTCGATGACCAGCGTAAGTTATGAAAAATCTCTTATTTTCAAGCAAAACGGCAGAAATATTAGAATTCTTAGAAACGACGAAGAATCAGAATAAGTCGTTTCATTGTTCCTGAGAAATTCAGTGGAGTTAGTGATCAACAACATAACCACCGATGAAAACGCCAGCAAATCAGGTATCAAGTGAGTATCCTTGTAAGCTCGCAGGATCAAGTATCTGTCAGTTGTGAGTTTACCTGCTTAGTAAAACCCCGTATTTAAGTTCACAAACGAGTTAGCGAAGATAAATCCAAGGGAAATTTCAATAGCCAATGGAGGTATAACTTACTCTATTGTTACTTTAAATGCTATCACAACCGACATAAAGAAGAAAATCAGTAAAACTCCAAACAAACTCAGAATCTCAAAGACTGTTTTCCATTTGTTTCTTGGATCAATAAGAGGTAGGATTACCTCAATCTTATGTAAAAACTAGTTAATCAATCCTTTTCGCGTATCCACAGTCACATTTCCGTTACTTTTACGTATAACAGCAGCGTAATCGTATGATTCTTCGGGTACATTTTTTTAATACCCTGGTGCAGTGATATCCCCTATCATTCCAATTTGAATTAGAGTAAGATTCTTTTACATTCTGGCATGTGTTGAATTAGCGAGTCTTCTAGCTTTGTTCTTCATTCTAACTTCGAAGATTAAATCGTTAAACTTGCTTTTTTGTACCATTGTTGTCCCTTTCTTCAATCTATTTGGTTGATCCTCATCTTTATTATTATTGTTATTTGGTACTACTCCATTGTTTTCATTGTTCGAAGGGCTTTCAACTTTTTTGGTAGTCAAATCGAAGATAGGACTTGTAACTTTACTCTTTTAGCTCTTGATTCTATCACTGTAACTGTTATAGTCATCACTGTTTTGACTAAAATCTTTCTCGTCAATCTAATCAATCTAATCAATACTCTTTTTCAAGAAATTTGAGTTATTTTCATATTATGGCACTTATTTTTCTTCCTAGATTGGCTATTAATATGAGTCATAAAAGTAAGTCCTCTTTTGATGCTCTAACCGATGCGAGCTAGGCAACTTCAAGATACCACTTGAATTATCCACACCTAGAAATGCACGCCGTGTTGTATTTCCTTAGGCATGTATGTCAATGAGTGGTTCAGACATCTTGATGAGCTTTTTAAATCGCTCTAGTGATTACAATTTTCTTAAATTTAGATTACCTAATCTGCTGAAATCTCTCAAAAGCAGGAGGGATATCCAAATTATTTTTTTTTCTTTTTGTTTATCTTTCTTGATTTGAATTCGATAAACATATTTTTAACAAAAATATCCCCTTGAATTCATTTCACGTCTTCAATGTTTGGAAGCATAAAAATTAGCTAAAATGTATACTGGTTGATTATTCTTTCTCTCTGAGGACTTTAAAACTTTTAAATTTTCTAAAAATAATCTCATAGATTTAGATAATACTTCATTTAGAGAATAAAAAGTTCATGAATAATTATATTTTTAGAAGCTTTTTAAAACTGTTTTTGAGACAACTACACTTTAAAATTCACTTGAATGCTTTTGTGCTTTGAAGTGCCTCGAAAAAAATATGTAAATTAATGCTTTCTTCCAAAAATCAAATCAACCTTAAATAACTTGATTACAAAAACATCAATTTCATATTGTTAAAAAGATTTTGAGATGTAAAAATAATTCTGGGTTTTGTTTAATAGTCACGAAGAGGTTTATTAACACCAAAGAAACTTTGGATTTTTTACTATTCATCTAAATTGATATTTTGTGAGGATTTCTTGAATTATTGTTAATTTATCTAAAGGATCAAACTTGTTTCATATTAGAAACGAAAGAAAAGCAGCTTTTGGGGGAGAGTGGGGGGAAAGGAATGGGCATAGACAGTCCAGTATGATAATAAAATATCATTGGAATTAATTAATCAACATATTTTTGGCAGAACAACAAAAACTAGATGAGTTTTAGAGTTCCTCAGAGCAAGTCGATGTGCGTTGACAGGGCAGATCCAAGATTATTGTCTTATTAAACTCTCAAGCAAAAAGAGAGTGTTATCCGCATGAAATTCTCTACTCCATGGATCAAAGATGAGGAATCTAAAGCTTGTTTCTTATGCAGAAAAGAGTTTAATTTTCTTTATCGAAGAAAACATCATTGCAGGAAATGTGGATAAGTATTCTGTTCAGCGTAAGTAAAATGTGAAGAAGATAGGGGAAATGAAAAGTATTTGGATTATAAAACCAGTAGGAGAACCCTGAAAACCTATTTATTGTTTTACAATAATACTCTAACCATAAGAAAGGAGAAAAATAGAAGAATTGTTTACTAAGTAGTTAATGGAGAAATTTACTTTGTTTTGGTTATTTTTATTAGATGTTCGGACTATTTCTTATCCTAGCTGATCGATCCGAATAACCACGAAATTGATAAAGAATCCAGGCTATGCTAGACGTGTTACGAATACTGCAAAGAATTCATCGACAGTGATATCAACAATAGTAAGAACCCAGCAGATTTAACCAAATAAACACAACTTTGGATACAATAAATTAGCAAAATTAGGTTTTAATTCAAGGAAATCTTGCTGCATTTGAGAATCAGAAGAGAAAAACTAATATTTTTATTTTTTTCAGATCTTGGAGGTGAAGAAGATTCCCTGAGTTCAGATGAAAACGAGGAGTCAGAGTAGTTACGTGTTATTAACAGAGTTGAGTTTAAAAGCCAATTTGAAACCAAACTTAAAGGTGTGATTCGCTATGTGTTCCTCCAAGAGAAGAAACTCTCCAATGTGCCTCAATTTGGAGAACAAAATATCGAACAAACCTTTCTTTTTGTGTATTATTGTCTCACAAATCTCAAACTCCGTTAACGTCGTCATCACGAACACATCAGTTACAGGAGCAGTAGTCTTGGGGGTTAGACAACAGGTGAGAAGACTCTTGAGAAGTTTTCTGATATGGACATCAACAGGTATGTGATGATTCGTACGTGTCTGCATAAAGACAGCAATCAATTCACATACATAAGTGGAATAATTAGTTCTAAAAACGTAGCCAAGAAAAACATGAGCATTTCGTTTGGTCACAAGGAGCATAATAACTAACAACATAGTCAACTTAGATCAAACAGCAATAACGCATCGTTTGACTCTTCCAATGGGCCAATGCTAGCTCACAATAATCACAGTAATACCGATCATTTAGGGGTTCGATGCATGGTCATAAATGTTGCTGTGGATATTTACAGCTTCAGTGATAACAACTACCCTGATTTAGATCAAGTTATCACTAAACAAAGAGCGTATGTTTAAAGAATTGTCGAAGGGATAAAACAACTCAAACCAGCAATAATATTTTGCAAAGAAAATGTAAATCAAGATGTACTGTCGAGTCTAGAAAGTGCGGGGATATCAGTGGTTTAGAAAATAAAACCATAAACGATTGTTAAGATTGCAGAATGTGCTAAATGCCATATTGTAGATGATATTGCAATATTGCTGCCTTAATAAGCGACGACCAATGGACAGAATAAGCATAACTAAAGTTTAATTTTAAATTATATTGGGAATCTGCAGAGTGCATATTTCAAGACATTGCGATTCGCTACAAACTAAAAAACATTCATGTTTCTAGAATAACCGGAAAAGGCCGTCACTTATCATGTGTCTCTGCTGATTACAGGTCCTTAGTTGGAGATACTCAAGCAATTCAAGAAGAGCTTATAAGGTTAGATATTTTTGTGGGGGAAAATTCTTGATTTTTGTGATCCTAAATAATCAAAATTTTGATAAATAAAAGTAATTTTGAGACTTGCTAGACATCTGTACATTGAGCAGGAGATAATCTACATGAATAATGAAATGATCAAAGGCAATAAAAAATCAAAGAAACTGTACATTGAATCTCTTGAGAATGATGTTGTCGTAAGAACAGAAAAAGAGAAAGAGAACAAAAAAATAATTTGCTTATTTTTTCTAAAAAAAATATCTAAATGCTCTTAATTTATTCTTTTTTGCTGTTTTGTTTTTTGTTCCTCAAGGATTTCGGAAATCTAAATAATTTCATTGACGACAAACTTGGTTTGAAGGAGTTCTTGTACAGCGATTTATCTAAGTTTTCTTATGTGAAATTGTAGTACAAAAAAGCTGAATGGGAATTATTCGATGGAGTCACTTCAAAAGAAGATTTTGAGAAATATCAAATCGATAGACGAATCAACTACGATAACACGAAGATTCACACACTCGTGAAATACTGTGGTGAATATGAGCATGAATAAGTCAGCTTCTATCAAATCAAAGATCAAAGTTTAGGTAATTTTTACATAATATTGGATTAATTATTGTTTGATTTTGATTCTTGTTTTGTTTTTTCTTTTGTATAACTTTTTTGTTTTTCAGCTTAATTTTTAATGTCGATGTACAGTGAAAGGAACACAGCCTGTGGCACTTGCTAGAGGCCAATGTTCAATCACTACACATTGTATGTCAGATAAAAATCATATGTTAAAATCAGCATTGTGGAAAGGATGGATCCAAATATCACTAAATAAGTCACATAAGAACCTGCTAATACAACAACAGCAACTAAGACATAACATAATTTCCCTTAAACTCAATAGAACAGAGTTAATCCTTAACAAACAGATCAAAAAGGTTTACCATCTCACAGCTCTTCCTAGAAAAATTAACCCTCAAAGACACATAAAAAATTTAACCCAAAAGATCAAATTCTCACGTACATCCTCTGCGAAGTATGTCACACAAATCTAACAACTGTCTAAGCATGGGTGATCGGAAAGACACTCATGGATTACTCCTTCAATAGGTTCATCTAGCATATGTTTTAAGAATACAGCGAGAACTTCAAGCATGAAAGATTAACCTAATTAAAAGATATCAAAGATAAAGAAGGAAATAACAACAACAAAGAAGCAACACAATCAACATTCGTGTAGGTTAAGTGTTCTCACTCAACACGATCAAGAGTGTTTAACTTCAAAGAAGCTGAGATTAAGTTCTAATGCGGAAGAAATGCAGGTTATGCGTTTAACAAAGTGGTTTTTGCTTCTGATTCCGTATCTGCAAGGATCAAAGACAAAGATATCGAATATTACACTGATTAATTCAATCGTTTTAAAGGAATCTTCAAATAGATGATGCAGGAAGCGCATAGCCATCTGTAGGCACTGAGTGATCTCATCGCATTGAAGAAATCTAGTAAATTAGGGTTTTTCTTGCAAGTCTAAGAAATGTACAAGAATTGTCTGGATAGAATGGAAAGTGAAAAGGAACATGCGTTGTCTAATATTGACGCAAATAAAATCTTGAATTTCAGGAGTTTGATCATTTTGTACATCCTCGAGCAGCGATTAAATATTGGGCTTCATCGGTTGAATTCTCTGCAAAAAGAACTAGCCAAGAAAAAATACAGAAATCCGTATGAAACTAAAAGGCGTTAATAACATATTAATAATTATTCTTAAGCATTATTAGTTTCTCATGTATTCTTTGTGTACTTCTTTGATGATAGGGACGACTCTGCACATTCAGATCAGATCGATATGAACCTCATTGAAGACGAATTTCAAGAGTAAAAAAAATTGCAAGTAATTTTATTTATTTAAAAGATGAATTTTTTACTGAAGGATCGACTAATCCAAGACATCCAAAGACTATCAAATAGCCCTTAACGTACAAGAAGAAAAGCACAAAGATGATGAGATCCCTCAGCCATTTGTATGAATTTGATTTAATTATTCAATAATTAAACAAAACAAAAAAATACGGATTTTTAGATTTCCTTCTTTTTTTTTCATTTCTTAGGAGTACATTCCAGTTTATGCTAAGAGTTATCCAAGCATGCTTTGTTGGTCATTGAATACTAAGCAATACAGTCGATATCTCAAGGACTCAGGAGGTACTATTGGTTTTGAATTGAAATATTTTCTTATTAAATTATTTTTGAATACTTCTCAGAGCTATCAACTTCTAGGAATTCGCAAGCAAAAGGTTCACTAAAATTTGAAGGTTTGGGATAGTTGAAGCTATCTAAATCATAACTCAATGAATTCATTCGCTTGACGTTGAATGACAGTAATGCAGCGGATGAGAAACAAACCATCGAAGACAATAAATTAGTTGTAAAGTTAACTAAAACGATTGACATCGAGATCTTAGCAAAATATGAAGGTTTTTTCATGGGTGCAGAGATGTAAAAGACTCAATCCTAAGCATCAATTCCTAATGTTGGCATGTAAGACCCTGCTACTTAATAATTACGCTCAGAGTCAGATTTTACCACCGCACACAGCCATAATTCACCTGCAGGACATTAATTAAACAAAGTAACAAAAAAATAATAAATATGTTAAAAATTTCCCTATTTTTTTAATTTATTAGAATTCACTTATTAAATTGATTCCTCCACCTTAAACTCCCAAGAGCGTACTAACACTCACAAAAGTTAATTCTGTTTAACACGTAAAATCTTCTACGGACTTGAAGCGCCGAGACAAAAGTACTAGCTTTTAATCTACAGCTAATCCAATTCGTAAAGTATCTTCTTCAAGTGTTCTGCAGGAGATAACAAAGGAGATTTCCATAGGGGATAAAATATTAGATGCTTTAGCTGTTGGAGATGATGAAGTTCTACAAGAAGGAAGTGATAAAAAAGAAGAATAAGAACAAGGAAAATCTAGTTTTTCAGATATTGACGATGAATAAAGCATTTCCTCGAAAGGGAATTTACCAGATTACATCCATCAAATAGAAAAAGCAGAGACAAACAAAGAACTCAAAGATAACCTTAATAGTTTATTCTTCAAAGCTCCTACTGAAGCATAGCCTAAAATTGCTCATCATAGCTTTGAGAATCCAAATGAATCTCACAATCATCATCATCTTTAGAACACACACAGTGCAATCAATCCCATTGTTACCGTTACCTCTCCACCAATTACGATCATCTGCAGCAACAACAACAATGATTCTACTAAAAACTACAATACTTCAGTAAATTCTCATATGGAAACGAATTCTCGCGGTATTCCTCCATTAACTACTGAGAATGATAATCTAGAAAAAATTGCTGAAAATCATAAGGAAAGTAACCAGTAAAATAACCCTCTCAACGAGCATAAAACACCTCAAAAAGAAAAAGAAAACGGTGAAATATCGAGCACTGCTACTAACCAAGAAAAAAGCAAGCATAATAGATTGTAAGTGCCTTGCGATTCGACCAAAAAGCATCCTTAATTGCTGAATCGTTCTGTTTCTCCTACGTAGACACAACATGAGAATATTTTTGAATCTCCAAATTCTACTATGATATCGTAATCTCGCTCAAGAACTCACTAAAACTCTTCTCGTGTCACTCACATGTCTTTGATGGGACACAGTTCATCTTAATCGTATTTAATGTCGTAGTCTGAAGCGAGAGGAAGCGAACAGAATATCGGTGGGATGCTAGGAATGAATTTTATTAACGAGAAAATAAGCGAGGTTGTGATTTATTTTGCGAAATAATTCGAAGCATTCAGGAATATCTATGGAATTTCATTGGAGAGAACGATTGAATCATTCCGAACTAGCAGTCCTGTGAAACTGCCTGGAGGGCAGACATAGAGTTCATTTATGAAAAGTCATGATGGGCTGTTTATTGTTAAAGAAGTTTCGCCTCTGGAATTTTTTTATTTTCTAGGATTTGCGCCTTAGTACTTCTAGCATATGACGAACACACCTAATTCGTTGCTAGCGAAGATCTATGGGATGTATGAGATAAAGATTGATGGAGAGAAACACTATTTATCCGTCATGGAGAATCTTTTCTATGAAATCGACAAAGATAACTGCTAATGCTATGACTTAAAAGGGTCAAAAAAGCGAAGATTCACGAGAAATTAACACATCGGGCTGGATACGAATTTAATGATCGACATGAATTGTGAGCCGTTTTTTATTGATAATTCTAGCTACCAGCATTTCGATAAGACAATAAGAGCTGACAGTGATTTCCTTGCTCAACAGTAGATCGTTGATTATTCACTTTTGCTGATTGCAGACAAAGAAAAAAAGAACCTTCGTATTGGGATAATTGATTATTTCAGGAAATTTGACTTGCAAAAGCTACTTGAGAAGAACTTCAAGGGATTAATTTACGGAGAAGATCCAACGATCATTGAGCCGAAAAAATACCAAGAGCGGTTTGTAAAGACATTAACACGTAAATTCTTCTGCAAAATATGAAGAAAAAACATGGTGAAAGAATCATCAAGTAGGAAGGGTTCCATGAGTTCAATAAATTGTTTGGAAAAAGGGTTTATTTCACAAAAGTAAATAAAGGTTAAAAATTCAAAATCCATTTATGTAATGACTTGCAATATCAGAAGAATTATTGAAATGATTGCATTATTTTTTTTTGTAAAAGAAGATGAAAATCTGATTGTTTGTAATGTTTTTTTAAGAGTTAGATCTTGAATATCCATCGATCTTCCAAGTTTTTTTAATTTATTCTCATAATTTTCATATTTAGAGCTAATTTATACTGAACTTTGAATACATCTAAGACCACACTAATGCAAAAGAATCTTATTTTAATTCCTTGATATTAATAGATATGTATTCTCCTGTTAGATTTCCCCTGTTTTTTGTTCAAATGACATTGATATTCTTCTGGATGTATGAAACAACCTGTTGAAGATTGTCGAAACCCTCAAAGATGCCATCAGGGAAAACAACAGTGAATTCATGCTCAATCGAAGTCAAAACAGCAACTTAGTTCAAAGAATCAAGTCCGAGTTTCTTGAATGTTGTGTCGAATTTGAGTGTCTTTAGATTCACTTGTTCGAAATTTGACATCACTTTCAAGATTCTGCTCTCGATCTGCATTCACAAAAGAAAAAAAATATCAAAATATTCTCCGATTTAAAGTACTTTTCTCATTCCCAAAAATAGTATTTTCACATCAAACTTAACGAATAAACCAAACCACCCAATGCATTTTTCTTGTTCTACTTCTTAAGTCTCGAGTGTATCGGTGTGATAGGCGTTTGCCTTAGGCAGATTGTGTTACCATGTGTGCACATTTGACTCAACTCTTTTGGTGTCTTTGTTATCCTAGCTATGAAAAACCATGGGTTATTTTTTAGGATCCTAAGAATTGCAACTTACAAGAAGCAAATAGGTCTGAAGGTCATCTTCGGTGCTAGCTGAGCAGCTACGGAGTTGGTAATCTTAAGAACTGATCTGAACATACTTTCTGCGTGAATTGAAAATTCAAGTCTCTCTCTTGTTTTGGCTGCTTATTTATATTTTCCTTTATTTATTTTGCTGCCCACACACATTGGATCCTGGGAGATTTATTGTTTCTTTAATTTTCAATGCAAAATAGGATGGAGAAGCAACTTTGCTAATATTCTTAGATGATTTCATGGAAATTTATTTATTAAATCATTCCCATAAAAGATAAATTGCATTAATCAATTATGACCATTTTTGCATATATTTCTTGAGTAAAAAATGATTTATGATTTAATAAATTTTCTTCTTGATTAACACAAAGTTCCTCCATTGATTTGTTGGACATTTGCTGTCAAAATAATCATGAAAATATCACAAAAAACTAGCCAATCCATTTAGATCTACTGTTGTAATGCTGCTAAATCTATGAAACAGATTGCTAAGCTGAATGGTAAAATTATCAATTCATAATAAAAATTCAACTGAACATGCTCACAGCTTGAAAGTGAAAATCGAAGTCAGTGTCGCCTTCTTGTGCTTGGCTACTGCTCTAATCTAATGGCTTGGATATTTCCTTGATAATTTCCTGGGGAAAACAAACAAAGTTTGATCTAGATTCTTATTTTTTTTCTGAAATGAACTGGATTTAATAGCCTGATTAACATAGAAGAATCTGCATACACGGGAATTAGAAGTAATTTATATTTCGGATGCATGAAAGTTGTGGAGGAGAAGAGCCAAGATAATAACACAGAAAAAGAAAAAAAACAAATTAATTGCAGACTCTACATTTCTCGATAAGAAATTAACACATAATAATAATAAATAACAAGCACATAGCATTTCTGCAAACACAAGGACAAACATCTACTTCGCAACTCTCTATCCTGTCATAACAACAAACTCAAGAAAGCTCCAAAAATACTGCTCTTCCCAGGTTCCAATATCAGATTTCGTATCTTTTCAACAACTCAAAAGTTGCATTTTCCTTAATTCTACCTTCTTGTCTTGACTCTTTAAAATAACTTTGGGATTAATGATTGAGAACTTGCAGGCAAATAATTACACCTATGAGCTCTACCAGCAAGAACAACAATCGTTGTCTTCCTAACATCAATAATAATCTGAGGATACTGAGAAACTTGCTAGCGAGCTTAGTTACAGTAAGAGCAACCTCCATAATGCTTTAGATTGCTTTCTTCCAACCAAAAAATCCAATGGATCAGTTGTTCCTACTGATAGATTCATTCCAAGTAGAAAATACTCCAAGTTATCTACATATTCGATCCATTCATGGGATGAAAACTCACCTATTTTCATTGACAAGTAATCGAATCCTTAATTCTCCGATCGAAGCGATAAAATCAGGATACGTAACACCATGGATAAAATCGAACTCAACCATGTGAGCATCCCTTTGCTTTATCAAAACAGAATACTAGGAATCAGCAAGAATAAGAATATCCATGAGTTAAACTCACTTCATGCTTTTTGCCCGTTTAAAAACAGAAATGTTTTGAGGTATTCTGATAGCCGTAGCAATAATTGTCTGAGTAGTCGAAAGACTACAAATGACAACAACTGTAATGCCCCGAGTAGTTTAGAGCAATAGCTATTCTATGAGCAATATACAGAATGCCCGCATTAATTGAAAACTCGAAGGATTCCAAAGAATCCATTTAAAGTACTTGATGCTCCAGCACTGCAAGATGATTTTTACTTGAATTTAATCGATTGGTCATCGCATAATACCCTTGCAGTAGGGCTTTCTTCTTGTGTCTATCTCTGGAGGTACTGCTGCTATTTCTAGTCTGTGGGGAAGAGGGTTAGAGGGG
>Ga0302271_10000994_pt1 | contig 27758 bp, 16 predicted proteins | sample III_Bog_N1_1_FD_198767 | JGI IMG/M metagenome (GOLD analysis project Ga0302271, IMG submission 198767) | Peat permafrost microbial communities from Stordalen Mire near Abisko, Sweden - III_Bog_N1_1 | ecosystem: Environmental > Terrestrial > Soil > Wetlands > Peat | place: Sweden: Abisko... | reverse complement strand
ATTCTTTTTGTTCTAACAGTGCTTATTATTTCAGTACCGGTGTCAGGTCAGGTCTCAGAAACCGAGAATATACTTCTGGATACAACTGATTATCTTCCTTCATTTTACAGGGGAGCAATCGACTATAACCTCATGATAGCCGCTTCCAAAGGCTATGCTGGCGAAACAATCAGGCTTATTAAGAGAGGCGCTGATATTTTTTATGAAACGGACCAGGGTGTAACTCCTCTTATTTTTGCCATTTCAAATAATAATACAGAAGTAGCTAAAATCCTCATAGATAATGGATCTGATGTAAATAAACGGACCACCATTGGAGACACACCTCTTCTTCTTGCTGTAAAGAATGAAAACGCGGAAATTACGGAATCCCTGATAAGATCGGGAGCCGATGTTGATTACACTGACAGATACGACGCATCATCTCTTCATTATGCTTCAGTATATGACTACTTCCAGATAACAGACATGCTTCTCTATTATAATGCCTCGATTGATAATAGGACCATCGAAGGATCTACTCCGCTGCTTGCTGCTATCTGGGCAGGTAATGCGGATATAGCTGATCTGCTGATACAGAATGGGGCAAATATGGAAGCAAAGGACAACGAAGGATTTACGCCATTTCTTATGGCGTCGCTAAATGGAGATACGTTATTAATGAAACTTCTTTATGATAAAGGTGTAGACATTTATGCAGTAAATAATTCTAAACTTAATGCTTTGGCACTAACTGTACTGGCTGATAAAAGTGACGCGGCCAAATACCTTTTCAAAATAGGAAATAAATGGGCTGACCAGGGTAATCGTACAGAGAGTCCCTATAACGTCGCTGCCAAATACAGAAGGAATGATATGCTCATGATCCTGAAAGACAATAATATGCCAGGCAATGTAAAGTATGGGATCGATCAGGTGAATATAATGGCTTCAACCAGGTTTTTCGTGCATGATATCTATACCGGTGTAAGTTTTTCATTTAAGGAACCTTATCTGAATGGAGGTATCATTGCAGGCCTTGATACCAAATTCTGGTATACCAGGGTTTTATTGAAACAAGCCGAACATATGTATTATCAATATATGGATAAAGGCTCCGTTATTTATGCCGGGTTATTTAAAGATTTTGCTTTGACCGATTATCCTTTCAGAGGCAATTTCAGTATTTCCGCTTCATTATCGACTGGTTATATTTTTGGTAATCAACTAAAAGGGACACTTAATGTTCCCGGGAATAAATTTATTGTACTTCCGGCAATAGCCTTAAAATGGACAAAAAATGATCTTTCATTTTCTCTTGGCGCAGATTATATGAAAACAGCTTTTTATCATGTTGGTCCTGTGTGGTTAAGACTGGGTGCATCGTACAATTTTTATTTTGATAAAGTAAGAACTAAAGGAAAAACGTTAAAGTGGTATTGATATTCTGATGAAAATCTTAAGTAAAATAATACTTTTTATAATAATCCTGTGCTGTTTTTCCTGTGAAGACCAGGGGCTTATTGTCAAATGTTCCGATTGCCTGGATGATGAACCGGTTGATGTACTTCTGAATATTAAAGTGGATTCAAACCATTCCAGTATTGAAACTATAATAAATGTTTATGAAGGTAATATAGAGGATAGCGTCTTATATAGTACTGTAAAGACAATCGATTCCAACGCTTCGATTAAAGTGACGCTCAATAAAAAATATACTGTCACCGCTACTTATAAAGAACAAGATGATATTTACATTGCTATCGATTCTGCAACACCCAGGGTGAGATTTGAAAAGTCCCAGTGTGATAATCCTTGCTACTTTATATATGACAAGATACTCGATCTCAGGCTAAAATACACTAAATAAGGAGAATGTTGAAGAACGAAGTTCCGAAATATGAGTATTTATGCAAGTGACTTTCAGCTGAAATAACATTTCATAATACCAAATAATGTATATTCGCCGGATAAATTCAAACTCTCTTATTGTAGTGGTTTATAATATAAGGTATCAATTTCAGAAAACTCGAATCAATGAAAATCCTGATTGTCGAAGATGAACCAAAGGTTGCGTCATTTATAAAAAAAGGACTGGAAGAGAACAATTATGAAGCTGAAATAGCATATGATGGATTAACTGCAGAAAAACTCGTTAAGTCAAACAGATATGACCTTTTCATACTCGATATAATTATTCCGGGCATAAATGGTCTGGATCTTTGCAGAAAACTTAAAAAGATAAATTCCATTATACCTGTCCTGATGTTAACTGCGCTGGGAACCACAGATGATAAAATTACAGGTTTTGAAGCCGGAGCCAGTGATTACCTTGTTAAGCCTTTCGAATTCAGAGAATTGCTTGCAAGGGTCAAGGTATTGCTCAGAAAATCCGATCTGCCTCAGGAAAAAACAAATATTCTTGTAGCAGGAGATCTTGAACTAGATCTTGAAAGAAAGATGGTTCGCAGAAGTGACACTTACATTGATCTCACAGCTAAAGAATTTTCATTGCTTGAATACTTCATGAGAAACAGAGGAAGGGTGTTATCAAGAGTCGATATTGCAGAAAAAGTATGGGATATTAAATTTGATTTCGGAACAAATGTCGTTGATGTCTATGTTAACTTTCTGCGAAAGAAAATTGATAAAGGATATGATAAAAAGATGATCCATACCAGGGTTGGGTTTGGATATGTTTTTGGAGATATTTAGAATGCAAATAAGGACCAGATTATCACTCCAGTTTCTCCTGCTTGGGGGAATGATTATGATTATTGCGTCAGTAGGAATTTACCTTTCCTCAGCCAACCTAAGAAAAGACGACTTCAATAAACTACTTTGGAATAAAGCCCGAACCACTGCTAATCTGTTGTTTAATACAACTGTAGCTGAAGCGAACCATTTTCTTGAAATTGAAAGAAACGGTCCTGTTAATCTACAGAATGAAAGAATAATTATAATCAATTTCAACAATGATATTGTATATAGTTCCGATGGAAAGAAAGAAATTGAAATCAGAAATTATGTCCTCGAAAAAGTACGATCTGGTTTAATTGTTTCTTATAAACAGAATCCATATGAAGTAGTTGGAGCTTTGTTTTTTACAGATTATGACAGGTTTGTTGTAATAGCAGCTGCAACTGATGATGAGGGTTCATTACGTATGCATAAACTGGCGTTAACACTAATAATTGTTTGTTTAATCAGCCTCCTGTTATTCTTTGTAGCAGGATGGTTCTATTCAGGAAGAGCATTAAAACCAATTTCCGATATGGTAGAAAAAGTTGAAGACATAACTGTTACCAGCCTTAATCTGAGAATATTTGAGGGAAACGGGACAGATGAGATCGGCAGGCTGGCTAAGACTTTCAATAAAATGCTCGAACGACTTGAGATCTCATTTGGAATGCAAAAGAATTTTATTGCTAATTCATCACATGAACTCCGTACCCCGCTGACTTCAATTAATGGTCAGCTGGAGGTTCTGTTGATGAAAGACAGGTCAACCGATGATTACAAAACAGCCCTTGCATCGGTTCTCGATGATATTAAATCACTCATTGACCTGTCAAACAGATTATTACTAATAGCACGCACCAGTGCAGAGGATCCGGTACATTTTAACAAAAAAATCAGGATTGATGAAATTCTGTGGCAGGCCCAGGAGGAGATAATAAAATTCAATAACGATTATCGCATCAATATTTCAATGGATACTTCGCTCACAGACGCAGACCAGATGATTGTTGTCGGAGATGATTATCTACTGAAAGTTGCTGTTTCTAATCTGATAGAAAATGCCTGCAAATACTCTCCTGATCATAAAGTCGATATAACATTCCGTCATATTGAAAAATTTATTGAGGTCGTTTTTGAAGACAAGGGTATAGGAATATCAGGAAAAGATCTTAAAAAGATTTTTGAACCCTTTTACCGTGGTGACAATACCATTTCCTTTTCAGGTACAGGGATTGGTCTTCCTCTTGTTAATCAGATAATCAAAAATCATAATGGAATTGTGGAAATCTCATCCGTTATCAACAAAGGTACTCTTGTAAAAATTTTACTGCCCACAGTATAAACGGAATTATTTTACATCGCAGTACTACTCCCCTTTAGTGGGATTCCGCGAAACGGGAGGAATCCAAACTTTAATTCTTTTTTAATTTCATTTTAATGAACGTTTAATAGCCGGTCCTTATCATTGTATGGGTTAGTAATTTTTAACAAGGGTTTATCTTGTAAGTTTTTTTTGTAAAGTCAGGTTTTTTCACATTAACTTTTAAATGTTGCTCAGGGTTATCCTGGCAGGTAAGTAAGGTAGTAGGTTTTACAAATGAGGTCGTAGGATTTAAGGGTATTTTAAAATTATTATATTTACGGCTTTTTAATTTGCAGAGCCTATTATTTTATTTAGCTCAAGGTGAGAATACTGGCAATATTATATTTATAAAAAGAAAACCTAACTATGATTTTTTTTAAAAAGAAGTTCTACAGCAATCTAATTGAATCAGGGTGCTATACCTTTCTTTTCATATTTTTGCTGACAATTTACTCCTGTCAATCCAATAACAAATCATCATCCAAATCTGTTGCAAGCCCTCCGGCTGCAAATGAAGATTACTATCAGGAGATCGGGAAAGAGATCGGAATCGATTTTGTTCACTCAATAGGTGACAAGGAGCTGACGAACATTGTCGAATCAAGCGGTGCAGGCGCCGCATTTCTGGATTATGACAAGGACGGGTTTATTGATTTATATGTTTGTAACGGAACATGGGTTAAAGGTCTGAGCAGCGGTGAAAAACCGGACGAATTGACTCACAATCATCTTTATCACAACCTCGGAAATGGAACTTTCGAGGATGTCACAAAAAAAGCCGGACTTGGCAGCCCATGGTATAGTATGGGAGTCACTGTCGGCGACTATAACAATGATGGATACCCCGATCTTTATATAAGTAATTACGGTACAAACGTACTTTATAAGAATAATGGTAACGGGACATTCACAGATGTTACAAGTCGTGCAGGGGTCGGAGGAAAAGAAACAGATTTCAGCACAGGAGCAGTCTGGCTTGATTATGATAACGACGGATTTCTTGATCTCTACGTAGGCAACTATCTTAATTTCGATCCGAATTATAAATATTATTATGCTCCGGATGGCTTTCCCAGTCCGCTGGCTTATGATGCCCAGCCTGATGTTTTATACCACAACAAAGGTAATGGTACATTCGAAGATGTAACCAAAGCTATGGGTATAACAGACAGGGATGGAAGGGCCATGGGCGTTGGTGCCGCTGATTATGACGATGACGGATTTGTAGACATATATGTTGCCAATGACCATTCAATGAACTATCTCTGGCATAATAACGGAGGAAAAGGGTTTACAGACGTGGGTACACCTTCAGGAACTGCATTCGGTCAGTCAGGCGAATCAGCAGTCAGTATGTCGGTGGATTTTGCAGATTATACCGGTTCAGGACGTATGGATATGTTCATTTCAGATGATAAGTACTGCAGACTGTATGAGAATATGGGAAATGGAATCTTCTCTGACAGGTCTTATACATCGGGAATAGCAATGCCTGCCGGTCAATATGTCGGTTGGTCATCCTCATTTATCGACTATAATAACGATGGGCTTGTAGACATATTTAAAGCCAATGGTGCATTGAAACACCTTTACGGGCAGGAAGATCAGTTATTTGAAAATGTCGGAGACGGGAAATTTAAGGATGTTTCAACCGAGAGCGGCAAATACTTCCTGAAGGAACTTGTCGGCCGTGGAGCCTGCTTTGGCGATTATGATAATGACGGAGATATTGACGGATATATTGTGAATCTTAACGACAGGGGATCTTTCCTGAGAAACAATAAGGGAAATCAGAATAACTGGATCTCTCTTAATCTGATCGGAACCTCAAGCAACAGGGATGGAATCGGTGCAAGAATAAAACTGACTGCCGGCGGAAAGGTTTATTCTGCTCAGAAAAAAAGTACTACAGGTTACCTGTCACAAAATGACCCGCGCATCCATTTTGGACTTGCAAAAAATGAGATGGTTGATAAAATCGAGATAAAATGGCCTTCCGGTATAATTCAGGTACTTGAAAACATTAAGGTCAATCAGATTCTTCCTGTCAAAGAACCACAAAAATAGCCTAGTAATGAATAAAACCGGAACTACCATACTATCCTTCATATTAATAGCCATTGCCACATCCTGTATCTTCCTTTCATCGTGCAGTGAAAAAAACAAGGAGGGAATGATTATTTTAACACGCAGTAAGGTAAAATCAAATAGTTTATATATTGATAATTCTGATTTGTGGAGGTACATTTCACAAGCACAGATAGTGGAACTGACCTCTTCCAAATCTGAAGCTTCTGAGAAAATCCTTACTGGTGATTTCTACTCAGCCCGTTCGCCACATATTTCTTATGATGAAAATTATCTGCTTTTTGCTGCTCAGCAAAAACAGAATGATCCATGGCAGATATGGGAAATGGACCTGAATAATCTTAAATCCAGACAGATAACATCTTCAAATGAAAACTGCACCGATCCTGCTTACCTGCCTCTTGGCCGTTTGCTATTCAGCAAATATTCAGCCAATGACACTCTGAAAGCCGGACATTCCCTGTATATCTGCAATATTGATGGAAGTAACGTAAAGAGGATTACCTTTAATCCTGATACATATCTGGCATCCAATGCATTAAACGATGGGCGTATTTTAACTATCGGACGGCAGGTATTTCCTGCACAGGGAGCACCGATGTATATGGTATTAAGACCTGACGGCACCAAGTCTGATCTGTTTTATAAAGGCGCTGAGGGGAGCAACTTATACAGCCCCGGACTTGAAACAAATACCGGCAAAATAGTCTTTATTGAATCGGACAAGAGTAACCCGGAAGAGGGAAACCTGATTTCAATTAATTATAACAGACCTTTGCATTCGAGAGTAAATCTTTCAAAAGAAATTAAAGGTGATTTTCGCTCTGTATTTCCGCAACGGAACGGAAGATTTCTGGTGTCATACCGTAAGTCGGAATCTGAGAGATATTCGATTTACGAATTTAATCCTGAAAAGAAAGAACTTGGAAAAGCCATTTACAGCAATAAGGACTACGATGTGATTGAAATGGTCGTAACAGGGAAACATGAAAGGCCTAAAAAACTGCCAAGTGAAATTGATACGGGAGTAAAAACCGGATTATTGCTCTGTCAGGATATCAGAATCTCAGATAAGCAAACACCAGCTTCTTTATCAACATCATCCAGAATCAAGATTGTGGGAATAGACTCAACACTCGGGTATGTTGATGTTGCAGAGGATGGATCATTTTATCTTAAGGTCATGGCAGACAGGCCTTTCCAGATTCAGACTGTGGATAAAGACGGGAATGTATACGGAACGTGCGGTTGGATCTGGTTACGTCCTAATGAACGCCGGGGTTGTATCGGATGTCATGAAGATCCTGAAATTGTTCCGGGCAACAAAGTTCCACTGGCAGTTAAAAAATCTCCAGTAATAATACCGATGCATATAAATAAAGTAGTTGAGAAAAAGGTTACACTGGAATAGATATGAAGACTTCAAGGATTATAATTGTTATAGGGTTCTTTTCAATTCTCGGATTGGTTGTCTTTTTCCCGGGAAGGAAATGGGCAAGGGGACATGTCAATTATATGACTGCTGTTGATGATCACCCTCTCAATTGCTTCTCGTGCCATGCATATACTCAGAAAAGCGGATTTATCTCAAAGCTTGTTAACAGAAAATATCTGTCACCTTTTAATCTGGCTGTCTCAAAAGATGGAAACAGGTTATATGTTGTTGCACAGGAATCTGATGCTTTACTGGTTGTTGATGCAGCCAATCATAAGGTATTAAATAAGATAGGTGTAGGAAGACTTCCGCACAGTGTAGTTCTGAGCGCTGACGGTCAGAAGGCTTATGTCAGTAATGAATGGGCAGATAATGTCTCAGTTATAGATCTTGCATCATCAAAAGTGGTTGATACACTAAATACCGGGAACGGTCCCGCCGGACTTTCTCTAAGTGCAGACGGTAAATTTCTGTATGTTATTGATTCATATTCTTCAAATATTTCTGTTATTGATGTCAATACCGGTGAAGAGAGAAAAAGATTTGATGCAGGAAATAATCCTACAGGGACAGAGTTGTCGCCTGATGGAAAAACCCTCCTTGTAACCAGCAGACGATCACTGATAGTTCCTTATGGAGAATCAATAAAAACGGAACTAACAATTGTTGACGAGAGTACACAGAGAATAACGGAAAGGCGCAATATCGAGTCAGCTTACCTGATGGAAAATGCGGCTTTCACCCCCACCGGCGATCTGGCTCTGATAACTATGATCAGACCAAAAAACCTTGTTCCATCCATCCAGGTAGAACAAGGCTGGATGATGACATACGGCATTGTGGTAATTGAGCCGAAGCAAAATGGCAAGACAATCCAGCTGTTGATTGACGAACCAAATGCCTTCTATTCTGATCCATTTGATATTGTCATCACACCTGATGGGAAAAAAGCCTTCATTTCAAGCTCAGGAGTAAATACTATTTCAGTAGTAAATATTGATTCTCTCCGAACTTTGATTGCAAAGTCCAGTCCTGAGCAGCTCGCAAACTATTCAAATAATCTTGGAATCAGCAGCAGATATATTATAAAACGTATTAAAACCGGCGCTGACCCAAAAGGACTTGCTCTTTCAACAGATGGAAAGCTATTATATGTTGCAGAACAACTGGAGGATAAAATAGGAATAATAAGTACTGAAAATCTTGAACCGGCAGGCACTATCGACCTCGGAGGACCTAGTACAATAACTGTAGCGAGACGGGGACGCAGGCTTTTCAATAATTCCGGGCATACGTTTCAGACTCAGTTTGACTGTTATACCTGTCATCCTGATATGCATGAAGATGGCCTTGTCTATAATATGGCATCCAAGGATATGGGTCGCAATCTGACAAATACTCAATCGTTACGTGATATTGGCGATACTCCTCCTTATAAATGGAATGGTAAGAACCAGACTGTATATAAACAGGACGGTATGCGTTTCTCAACGGTTCTAACAAGAACTGAGCAGTTTAACTATAAAGATCTTGATGCTCTTACTGCATATATAATTACTGGAATACCTTATCCTCCGAATCTTCAGTATAATCCAAACGGTGAACTGACGGAATCACAACTTCGCGGTAAAGCAATATTCGAACGTTCAAAAGACAGTTATGGAAATATCATACCTGAAAACAACCGCTGTATAACCTGCCATACTCCGCCTTATTATACAAATCTGAAAATGGCGTATGTTAAAACACTTGCAGTATCTGATGATTCAATGCTCTTTGACACTCCCCATCTTAATAATATATATGCTTCTCCACCCTATTTACATGACGGACGTGCTGCCACGCTGGAGGAGATATGGACGAAATACGGTAAGGAAGATAAACATGGAGTGGTTAATGATATGACAAAGAATCAGCTGAATGACCTGGTTGATTATCTGAAATCGCTGAGAGCTCCTCAATATGAATACAGTGATTTGAAGAATAAAAAGGATAAAAAATAAATCTAAACATAAGGAAAATCATGAGAAATATCCTACGAAAAAACCTGCAAACCTCAATTACCATGATCTTATGTGGTATTTGTTCAGTGCTTGTTATCAATTCTCAACCGTCGGCCGGGAAAAGAACTGCTGAGGTCAAATCGAAAGATAATACCAATGCAATACCTGTTTATGGTCACTGGAAAAATTTCACAACAAAAGATGGTTTGCCAAATAATCATGCATATTGTGTTCGTATTGACGGGAAACGTGTTTTAGTAGGAACACATGAGGGTATGGCCGTGTATGAGGACGGGAAGTGGACAAACTATACAACAAAGGACGGCTTGGCTCATAATGGGGTCGTTTCAATTGATGTAAGCGAACTTACAGGCGATGTATGGATTGGAACATTGGGTGGATTAACCCGCTGGTCAGCCGGCAAATTTGAAACATTTAATCAATTAAACAGTGGCCTTCCCAATGACCTGGTTTATTGTGTTTATTGTGATGGAAAAGATATCTGGACTGCAACAGGAGGAGGCGCAGGTCATTACGATACATATTCAAAACAGTGGGAAATATTTACAGAAAAGAATGCACCCATGCATGAGCCCTGGACCTATGGTGTTTCAGCAGGTGATGGAAAAGTATATATAGCTGCCTGGGGTGGCGGGATTATCGAATACACATACAAAACCAAACAATTCAAGGATTATACCGATCCTGATGGCGAAATGGAAATTGACCTGCTCCCCGATGATGGTCCGGTACACGATATAACAACAGGAACTGCATATGCCGATGGCATGCTATGGGTATCGTCCTACTTTGGTTTTTGCAGTTACGACGGAACCCACTGGAAAGGCTACTTTGATCACGACAGCGGCCTTGCCAGCAATTTCATCAATTTTGTAAGAGCAAAAGGACCCGTAGTATTCATCTGCAGTGATAAGGGACTGAGCAGTACTAACGGGAAAAGCTGGGTAACTTACAAGAAGAATGACAATAACAGCGATGGCTTAACCATCATTAAGAACTATGCCAGAAATGATGATAGTACTGTTGTTCATACTACAAAAGAGATACCCTCGTCTCCTTCAATTGCTCATAATTTTATTATAGGCGTAGATGCTGACGATAACTACCTGTGGGTCGCCACTGAGGGAGGTGTTAGCAGGGGAGAATTGCTGAAATAGTTGAAAGTCCGCCTTAGCTGAAGCTACGGCAGATAAAAGTTGAAAAAGTTAAAACTTGTGATATGATTGAAGTAAAAGAGGAAAAGCAAATACTGATTGATCTGTCAAAACTTACTGATGGAGAACGTATTGAAATGAAAAAGCTTGGAATTTTATCTGCCGACAACAAAATAGCCGGATATAATTATCCTTCAGTACATTATAACCGGCCTCCTATTGAGAAACATATGACACATGCTCCGCATGTAATTAATGAAGCTTACGAGTATCAAAAGCCTTCGTCCTTTTCAAGAGCCTTGCGTCTCGATTTCGGTGGCCATAAAGTTCTGTTGATCTCAGGTACAGCCAGTGTTAATGAAGAAGGAAAAGCGGAGCATATCGGTGATTTTAAAGCCCAACTCTGGAGAACATACGTCAATATTACTAATCTGCTTGATGCTGAAAGTATGACCTGGCATGATGTTGTCAGAACTACCAATTATTTGAGGGATATAGAAAGGGACTATGCCGAATTCAATAAAATCCGCACATCATTCTATAGCTGGCTGAATCTAAATCCATTACCTGCAAGCACAGGGATCCAGGCGAGGTTATGCTGGGAAACTCTTCTGATTGAAATTGAAGTATATGCTATCTGTAAATCAAATTAACATTGAAATCATGAAACCTGCTTTTAAAATAATAACAATCATTCTACTGGGTTTAATTTTTCATGTGTCCTTTTTGAACGGTCAGGATAAACAGGAAAAACAGGATAAACAGAATAAAAAAGTCAATTACGGTAAAGCTCCCGATGAGATTTTTCCATATGACAAATTTGTAAAACCATATAAATATCATTTTCTTATTCCGCTTACATTTAATGGAGCAGGACGTGAATTAAAAGCTCCTGTGGATCTTAAGGAAGTGAGATTAGGCTTCCTCGGACCACTGAGTGGATCAATAATGGTTCCGCAGGGCAAGCAAATGCTGCAGGGAGCTACACTGGCAACGGAAGAGGCAAACAAGCGTGGGGGCTATAAAGGACTTCCCTACAAGCTGATGATACACAATGATGTCGGAGCCTGGGGTGCTGCAGCCAATGAAGTAGTCAAGATGGATGATGAGAAAGTTTGGGCATTTGTTGGTTCTATTGATGATATTGTTTCGCACGTAGCTTTGAGGGCTGCATTAAAACTTGAGATTTTCATGGTATGTACAGGAGATCCTGATCCTACTTTTACAGAAACAAATATACCATGGACTCTTCGAGTTATAAGTGATGACCGTCAGGGCATATACGCTTTAATCAACCAGATCTATAAAAAGGATGGTCACTCCAGGGTAGCAATTATCAGAACCGGGGCTAGGTATGGACGCGTTGCCTTTAAGATATTTTCAGAAAATGCTACGCGAGTGAGTCATCCGATAATTATTGAAGAGAGATTCGCTGATGGAGAAACAGATTTTAAATCCCAACTTGAAAGAATCATGGTAACCAATCCAGATGCCATTCTTATTTGGGGAAACGCCAAAGAATCTGCGCTGATATTAAAACAGGCAAGAACAATTGGACTAAAGCAACCTGTCTATGGTTCCGACAGGATGGTTAATCCTGAATTTCTTAAAATTGCAGGAAATCTGGCTGAGGGCATTGTAACGACCTGTCAGTATAACCCTGATAGTGATAATCCAAAACTAAAAGTATTTAAAGCCAGTTATCTCAAAAGATTTGGCCAGGAACCGGATGTATTTGCTGCGCATGCTTATGATGGTACGAATCTTCTTATTGAAGCTATTAATAAAGCGGGGCTTAATCGTGTACTAATCCGCGATTTACTAACAGACAGAAAGACTTTTCAGGGTTATGAAGGAGTTACCGGGAAAATTGTATTAGACCAGAGTTGGAATGAGATAAGGGACATATATATTGCCAAAGTAAATAATGGCAAATTTGATTTTACTCCAGCGCCTCCTATGGATTTGAAACAAAAATCATTCAGCACAACAGGAAATTATTAATCAGAAAGGAAACAGAAAATGGAAACAAATCCATGCAATAACCACGTTAACGGTGGATCTTCCATGCCCTCCAAAGTGAGCCGAAAGACGAAACCGGGTGATACAATTGTTGACATTAAAGGAGTAAATATCGGTGGTTCTGAAATTGTAATCATAGCCGGACCATGCGCTGTCGAGAGCCGTGATCAGCTTTTCGCGACCGCCAGATCCGTAAAGGAGAGTGGTGCGAATATCTTAAGAGGAGGAGCCTTCAAACCACGCTCCTCTCCATATAATTTTCAGGGTCTGGGAGAAGAAGGATTGAAACTTCTTTCAAGCATTAGGAAAGAAACTAACTTGCCTGTTGTCACAGAAGTTATGGACACCCGGCAGATGGAGCTTGTTGCATCATATGCAGATATGATCCAGATCGGTTCACGTAATATGCAAAACTACCCGCTACTGAAGGAGGCCGGGATGTGCGGAAAACCGGTTTTATTGAAACGTGGTATGATGGCCACTGTTGAGGAATTCCTTCTTGCTGCCGAATATATACTCAGTCAGGGTAACGACCAGGTAATCTTGTGTGAACGCGGCATCAGGACTTTTGAAACTTCCACAAGAAACACACTCGATCTGAGTGCAGTGCCTATGTTAAAACGACTTAGCCATCTTCCTGTGATTGTTGATCCAAGCCACGGAACAGGTCTGAGATGGATGGTGCCTGCTATGGCAAAAGCTGCGGTTGCTGTCGGAGCCGATGGCCTGATAATGGAGGTTCATTACCAGCCTGAACAGGCAATTTGCGATGGATATCAATCATTAAGCCTTGATGAGTTTGCCACTTTAATGTCAGATCTGAAGAAGATTGCACAGGCAATAGGGAGAGAGATTTTATTGTCAAAATCTGCTCCTGTCTCAAAATAACAGGAGTCATCCAATGAAATTACTGAAACTGCTATTTCCTGTATGCATTATTTTTACGTATACGGCATTTCTTGCATGTGATGCTAAGGAAATCAAAATACATCAAGAGCCCGGTAAGACCGTAAATATAGGATTATTAGTACAGGATAATAAATCAACTGCTGCCAGGCACGGTGCAGAAATGGCAGTCCGAAAAGCAAATGAAGAAGGAGGTTTTAACGGAATTCCCTTTAAACTGGTTGACCTTTCAATGGAAGGTCCGTGGGGAACAGGATCTAAACAGGCTGTAAATCTGATCTTTGATGAAAATGTTGTTGCGATACTGGGTTCGTGTGATGGCAGGAATGCCCACCTGGTTGAACAGGTATCAGCCAAAGCCCGTGTAATTTTTATATCCGCATGGTCAGGAGATCCGACACTAGCGCAGGCTTTTGTCCCATGGTATTTTAGCTGTGTACCGAATGACGTTCAGCTAGCAGATGCATTGACCAGGGAGATCTGCATAAAAGAGAAAATAAATAAAATAGCTGTAGTTTCAGATAATGATTTCGAGTCAAAACTGGCCTTTAACAGTTTCCTGAAGAAATCAAAAATATCAGGCAGCCCTGATCCAAAACAGTTTTTATACGATGACACAAACCAGGATTTCAACGTTCTTACTGATCATCTGATTAAAGCTGATATAAACGGGATTATATTTTTTGGAAATCCTGCATCATCATTGATGATTGTGAAACAAATTCAGCAGAGGAAAATAAACATACCGGTATTCGGATCATTATCTGTCATGGGCGAAAGGGAATTTGAAGAGTCTGAATGGAAAACATTTGAAAATGCAGTTCTGATAACTTCAGGGCAATGGTTTAATTCCAATGGACTGAACTTCAGCACAGAATTTCAAAAAACATGGGGGTATAAGCCTGGCCCTGTTGCAGCCTACGCTTATGATGGCATGAATCTGATTATCATGGCAATAAAAAATGCCGGTGCCAGCAGGGAACAGATTCAGAAATATCTTAAAAAGGTTAAATATTACGGGGTAACAGGAACAATACAGTTTGATGACAGAGGCAACCGAATAGGTGAAGTTGAACTGATGAGAATAAAAAACGGGATACCGGTTAAGGTTACTGGAAACTAACTGGAAACTAACGTAGATAGAATTAAATATTACGGTGCTCTGCACCTGTGGTTTCTATTTCAAATATGTTTCTACAAATACCTGCTGGCAGGCAGGCTGGTTTCGCGGCTCTGCCGCTTCAAATCTGTCCCAAACTCAGTAGAGAAATATAATATCGACAGGTAATATTTAATATATGAGATAAAGGTGCAGACCACCACAATATTTGTAGGTAAATGTTCATAATATAAGAAAAAGGTGCAGAGCACCGTAATATTCATTAAATTCCTTTTATTTCTTAATTTTGATGCCATGAATCTTTCCGGAAAAATTCAATTTAAATGAAGAAATATAATATCTTATTATTACTCGTCCTGTGCTCCTCTTTTCTGTTCAGCTGCAAGGAAACACCCGAGGACGCTAAGAAAAAATCAGTTGAATTGATGACAACCCAGACAATGGGTCTCGCCTACCTGGAAGAATTCAAACTTGATGATGCCGAAAAAGCATTTTTGAAATTCATTAAGATGGCGCCCAATGAAAAACTGGGCTATGCTAACCTCGGTCTTGCATATCTTAGAATGGGGAAATATCCTGAAGCAAAAAAACAATTGTCAGAAGCAATTAAAATAGCCCCGAAAGACGCTGATATAAGATTGCTGCTGGCAACAGTTTATCAGATGAATGATGAACGTGAAAAAGCTGTCTCAGAATTGAAAGAGGCACTTACGTTTGAACCTGACCATATTAAAATTCTATATGATCTGACAGAACTATATGCGGCAAGCCCCGATACTGGATCTCAGCAGGAACGTAAAAATTATCTTCTTCAGCTTGTCGAAAAAGCCCCCGGGAATCTTGTGCCAAAACTTAATCTTACTGACATCTATATCAGGAACGGAGAAAGTGACAAAGCAATTGAACAGCTTGAAATCATTCATAAACAATTCCCCGAGTTTCCTAAAGAGGCAATTGATTACTATAATAAGACTCTCTTATTACTGAAAAAGCCCGATAAGGAAAATGCAATTATTCAATTCACAATATTCCATAATTACCTTAAAGTGACTTCACCATACCAGGCAGGCATTATGGATCTGAAAGGTCCCGGAGGTTCATTGATCGGATTCCCGCTTATAACTTATGACCAGCAGCCCGTGAGTACATCCGGAGAAAACAAATCACTTCTTGACGTTATTAAATTCACTGATGCTACATCTTCAGCAGGATTAAACATTCCGGTATTTGATGAAGAAAAATATCCTGATTTCAAATATAGCACGCATGTCGAAGCAGCTGATTATGATAGCGATGGAGATATAGATATTTATGTCGGCACCTATGATCAGGCATCTTCATCGTATAAACATTATCTCTTCAATAATGAGATGAGCCGTTTTCGAGATGTTGCAGCGGAAGCAGGATTAAAACATTCTGGAAAAGAATCTTCTGTAACATTTGCAGATTACGACAACGATGGTTTTCTCGATCTGTATATAGTTAAGGAAGGAGGAGATGTTTTATACAGAAATGCTGGAAAGGGAGTTTTTGAAGATGTGACAACCAAAGCAAACATAGGCAGCAAAACCGGCGGAAATAAAGCCCTGTTCTTCGACATGGATCATGACGGTGATCTTGACTTGTATGAAACAAGGTCAAATTCGAATCTTATGTTCAGGAACAATGGCGATGGCACCTTCGAAGAACTGGCCGAGAAAATGGGAATTTCTGTTCCAAATATGAAAAGTCGTGAAGCTGTTTTCGGCGATTTTGACGACGATGGTGACATTGACCTGTTTGTAGCAAATGAGAATGGCAGTAACATTTTATTCTCTAATCAGAGACAGGGAGTCTTTAAGGATATTACTGAAGAAAGCGGACTTAAAAGTAACGGAGGATCAGGAGCAGTAGCTGTTGGAGATTATAATAATGACGGATTCTCTGACCTGTTTATCACATCAGTTAACGGTGGCAGACATGAGTTGCTGCGGAATAAGGGGAATGGCAGCTTTGAACCGGAAAAGAACAACTCCTCAATGTTTTCTGCTATTCAGAAAGTTAAACTCTATGATGCTGCATTCTTTGATTTTGACAATGATGGATTTCTCGATCTGATCGTTGCAGGTGAATCTGAAGTAAAAGGAGGCCGGGGGATTTTCCTGTTTCACAATGATGGAAAAGGGAATTTCACCGACGCATCAAATCTTTTACCCGAAGAACCAAAATCGGGCAGACAGATCACTCTTTTTGACTATAACGATGATGGAGATCTGGATGTCCTGATTGCAGGCTTAAACGGGGGTATTACCCTGCTTCGGAATGATGGCGGAAACATCAATCATTATGTAACTATGAAGCTGGTCGGATTAAGAGCCGGCAGCGCCAAGAATAATCATTTTGGAATCGGTGCAAAAGTAGAAATGCGAGCAGGTGATCTGTACCAGACATTAGTGGTAACTGATCCGAATATACATTTCGGTTTGGGCAACAGGTCAAAAGCAGATGTTATCAGAATCACCTGGACGAATGGCGTACCGCAGAATATTTTTTCACCAGGGACAGATCAGGCGTTAATTGAAGCACAGACACTAAAAGGTTCTTGTCCGTTTCTCTTTACCTGGGATGGAAATGAATTTGTATTTGTTAAGGATGTCATGTGGAGAAGCGCTCTTGGCATGCCACTGGGCATCATGGGCGGAAATACTGCCTATGCCTTCGCAGATGCGTCTGACGACTATATTAAAATTCCTGGTGAATTATTAAAACAAAAGAACGGATTGTATTCCATTCAGCTGACTTCAGAATTATGGGAGACGATGTTCTTCGACAAGGTACAACTTCTTTCGGTTGATCATCCTGATACTGTCGATATCTTTGTCCCCGAACAATTCTCTCCTCCCCCATTCCCGGGGAATCAGCAATTTCAGGTCCGGAAAAAGCATTTACCTGTTGCAGCAACCGACTCACAGGGTAATGACGTTCTTTCGTTCATTACTGAAAAAGATGACAAATACCTGGCCGATTTCAACCCTGATAAATACCAGGGAATCACAGAAATGCATGACTTGATTCTCGATCCCGGCAAAATTGGAAATACAAAGAATATTTTCCTGTTTCTTAATGGATGGATATTCCCGACAGACGCGAGTATTAACGTTGCTCTTTCTCAATCAGGCGATCTGAAAGTGGTTCGTCCCTATCTCCAGGTAATTAATGCTAAAGGCCAATGGGAAACAATTATTGAAAACCTGGGATTTCCGATGGGGAAAGATAAGACTGTTATTGCCGATCTTTCTTCAAAATTTCTGTCGGGCGATCACAGGATAAGAATCAGGACAAACATGGAAATCTATTGGGATTATATTTTCTTTTCTGAAAATACAACAGACAATCCTGTTATTTCCTCAGTATTAAAACCCGTTTCTGCAGATTTGCATTTCAGGGGATTTTCACACAGTTACAGAAAAGGCGGACGGTATGGTCCCCACTGGTTTGATTATGCAAATGCAGATAAAAATAAAAAATGGCGCGATTTATCCGGCAACTATACACGTTATGGCGATGTGCTGCCTCTCCTGACAGAATCTGACAACAAATATGTCATTTCAAACGCCGGAGATGAAACATCTATCAGTTTCGAAACAAAAGGATTACCTGAATTAAAAAAGGGATGGAAAAGAGATTTTCTGATACATAGTGTAGGATGGGTTAAAGACGGAGATATCAATACTGCGATGGGGAACACTGTAATGCCTCTTCCGTTCCATGGTATGAAAAGTTATCCTCCTTCTGGGAGTGATTTGTATCCTAAAGATGCAGAACATCAAAAGTATCTTGAAGAATATAATACCAGGGTTGTGACATCAGATGATTTTCGAAATGCGTTAAAAAAATGAAATCCATTAACCGCAACGTATGCGAATAGAATCTGGCGTTGGTACTGGCGCGGATTTGCAATCCGTGCCAGGTAATAATTGAAAATTGTGAATTCAAGACGAAATAATATGGCACGGATTACAAATCCGCGCCAGCACAGCTAATGAATAAATACTTGTTAATACCCTGAAAATGACATTTAATTTTAATTACAACCCCCTTCCTAACCTTCCCCCAAGGGGGAAGGAATCCAACCGTTTCCCCCTTGGGGGAAATAAGAAAGGGGGTAAAAAACAAAAACTGTTTACTTTTCTCTTGCCATGTCTATTTTTTCTTATAATAAGTTTTGAGCTGTCAGCCCAGAAGAAAATCATCACATTCACAGATATAACAAAAAAAGCAGGAATTAATTTCAAATTAAATTTTGGAGATGACTCCTATAAAAATATAATTGAAAGCAGTGGCTCAGGTATTACCATTTTTGATTTCAACAACGACGGGTTCATGGATCTCTACCTGATGAATGGCACTTACCTGGAAGGCATCTCCGATCCTTCCGGTAAAAAATATAAAAATTCACATAACGAGCTGTATAAAAACAATGGCAACGGAACATTCACAGAGGTTTCGAAAACTGCAGGTGTAGGAGGACATCAGTGGAGCATGGCAGCAGGCGCTATAGATATTGACAAAGATGGCTATCAGGACCTTTATGTTCTTAATTATGGCCCAAATGTATTTTACCATAACAACGGAAACGGTACATTCAGTGACATTACAACATCGCTGGATTTGGCCGGACCAGATACACTAAATGGTTTTACAAAGTGGAGCATCGGTGTTTCTTTCTGGGATTATAACAGGGATGGACGGCTCGACGCTATGGTAGGTAACTTTCTTGCCTTTGATCCTGCTTATTTCACACCTTCTTCGCCGAATATGATGCCAAGTCCATCTGAATACAAGGGACAGGCATCGATGTTGTATGAACAGCAACCAAATGGAAGATTTGCAGATGTCACGAGGAAAAATAACCTCTATTATCCCGATTCAAAATGTATGGGACTTACTATATATGATTATGATGATGATGGTGATCTTGACATTTTCCAGGCTAACGATCACCAGCTGAATTTTCTTTTCAGGAATGATAATGGAGCATATAAGGAGGTAGCTGTGAAGAGTGGGGTGGCAGCTAACAGCCATGGCGTAGGTACAGGATCCATGCATGCGTCAATCGGGGATATCGATGGCGATGGATTAATTGACATACTTGTATCGGACCTGGATTATGGCGCTCTTTATCATAATATTGGCAATGGGCTCTTTGTCGATATTACTGAGGAGAGCGGAGTTGCAGCAGCAATGGAAGGGAAAAGCAGCTGGGGTGCCCAATTATTCGATTATGATAACGACGGTGATCTTGATATAATAGCTGCTGATGGTACAGCTGAAGAGTTGATTCCTCAATATCCGCTGTTGCTTGAAAACGATGGCACCGGCCATTTTAAAAATGGTGGAAAAGAGCACGGAACTTATTTTTCAACGAAACGCTCAGGCCGGAGTTTAGCTGTATGGGATTTTGACAATGACGGAAACCTTGATGTTATTATCTCCCATCTGGATAAAGGAGGAACACCTGTTCTCCTGAGAAATAATGGAGGTAACAGCAATAACTGGCTGGGTTTGACACTTAAAGGAAAAGATGGGCCGGCAGCTGCAATAGCTGCTAAAGTAACAGTTACATCGGGTGGTAAAAAAATGGTTTTTGTAAATCAGTGGGCAACCAGTTATCTTGCCAATAATGATCCCAGACTACATATTGGGCTGGGCAAGGAGAAGAAGATTGACGAGCTTGAGATCAGATGGTCAGATGGTAAAAAAGAAGTATACAATAATATTGATTCAAACCGTTATATAACTATACTGGAGGGTACAGGAATTGTAGGGACGTTGCATGCAACGTCCCTACAATCAGCATCTCAAAAAGAATAATTTAAAAAATTTATAAACCAATTATATGAACAATCAGTATGTAAGCAGGGTAAAGGATCTTACAAATCCGGAGAAGAATGTCATTTATAATATGACACATGAAGAAGCAGTTAATATTGTACGGTCGGGTGATGTTGATGCGGTCCGGAAGATAGATGGACAGTTTTCCCTTGTTTCTGTCGAAGGTAGGACCATTCGCATGGCAAGATCAATAGGTCGTCCAATCAGATATTTTATTGCTAAACGTCCGGGCGGACCGGAACTCGTAATTGCTGAACGAATTGATACAATCTATGATTATCTTAAAAAGGAAGGGCTTGATCATCAGTTTCATCCGTCGTATACAAGAATGGCTCCGGCTCATTATATAACTAAAATAGAACTTCTGGGCTGCCCTGATCCCAATCCTGTATACAGCCGCTTTTTCAAACCTGAACGAAACAGTATAACTACTGAGGATACAGACACAATAGGCGAAAAATATATAGGCACATTGTATAATGAGATCAAAAAGTGGCTAAAATTCCGCGCTCAAGAAGGACCAGTCGGAGTTACATTTTCTGCAGGTATTGACAGTGGTTCAGTTTTTCTGCTTACATATCATGCACTCCGGGAACTTGGAGAAAGCCCGTCACGGTTAAAAGCTTTTACACTTTCAATCGATGGTGATGGTGCGGATCTGCTACAGGCAAGAAAATTCCTCGACTCTCTCAATCTTGGATTATTCCTTGAACCTATTGAAGTAGATTATTCATCCCTCGACTGGAAAAAGGCTGTACATGTTGTTGAGGATTATAAAGCTCTTGATATTCAGTCTGCAACAATGAATTTAGCTCTTTTGCAGGGAATAAGGTCATGCTATCCCGATTGGAAATATTTAATCGACGGCGATGGCGGGGATGAAAACCTGAAAGATTATCCAATTGAAGAAAATCCGGAATTAACTATAAAAAGTGTCCTTAATAATCTAATGCTCTATCATGAAGGCTGGGGAGTGGAATCCATTAAACATTCATTAACTTATTCCGGAGGCTTAAGCAGGGGATATATGCGGACATTTGCTACCGGTGATCTCATGGGTTTTGAAGGGTTCAGTCCTTATACATTACCGAATGTGATAGAAATATCTGAAGGTATTCCATACATAGATATGACCAATTGGGATCATGAAAAACTCTATGAACTTAAAGGTAAAGTTGTTTCCGCAGGCGTTAAAGCAATTACAGGAATAGAAATGCCCGTTTTTCAGAAAAGACGTTTTCAGCATGGCGCAGCCTCCGACAGAAATTTCAACAAACATTTCCCTGAAAAGGAGATAGCCTACAGGAAAGAGTTTCTTTCAAGTTATGAGTGAAAAGACAGATCTGCTTATAAATGATCAATGGATTGTAGCCTCGCGGGGAAATAAAAATCCTGTCGACCCTCTGAAGCCTTATGGCTGGATGGTCGAAAAGGAACGAACAGTGTCAGGGAGCATTGAAGATACAGGAATTATTTTTCTGACGAACAGGGAATGTCCCTTTCACTGTCTTATGTGCGATCTCTGGAAGAATACCACTGACAAATCTGCAATAGCCGGTGTAATTCCAACCCAGATCAGATATGCTTTGAAAAGGATGCCGGCTGTTAAGCATATTAAGCTATATAACAGCGGCAGTTTTTTCGATTCACGAGCCATCCCCGAAAAAGATTATAGAGAAATTGCTTCAATTTTAAAAAACTGTGAAACAGTAATCGTTGAGAGCCATCCAAAATTAATCAATGAAAAATGCCTGAAATTCAGGAATATTCTTGTGCCTCAGTTACATGTTGCCCTTGGACTTGAAACAGTCAATCGTGAGATTCTCAGCAAACTAAACAAGCAGATGACACCTGAGGATTTCAGCGGTGCGGTAAGCTTTCTTACAAAAAATGAAATTTACTCCAGAGCTTTTATTCTGCTCAGGCCTCCCCTTCTCTCTGAATCAGAAGGTGTTTTCTGGGCAGAAAGGTCGATCGATTTTGCATTCGCCGCAGGTGTTGAATGTTGCACAATAATTCCTGTCAGAGAAGGTAATGGTGCGATGGACTTGCTAAAAGAAAGAGGAGATTTCAGCTTACCTGGAATACTCTCACTGGAACAGGTCCTTGAATACGGAATAGGATTGAACAAAGGCCGTGTGTTTGCCGATGTATGGGATTTAGGTCACTTTTCAAAATGCAATAAATGTATTGATCGAAGGATCAATAGGTTAACTGCCATGAATTTGAGTCAAAAAATAATCAGTACTATACATTGCAATTGCAATTAATATTAGATTAACCATAAAAAAGGGCTGTTCAATAGAGAACAGCCCTTCTTATAAAATGCAATAAGTAAATTTCTATTTAGCCGGATTCCACCATAGTCTGGTTTCAGACTTATCAGGACCGCCAAGTTTTGATACACCATCAGCAACAGCTGTGGCATTATTATTGTATTCACTTGATCCGTAAATAATCCTGCGCATTAAGGCATTCGGTGGTACGGCAGGATCATCAGAGTGAACGACCGGATAAAGGGTTGGGAAATCGGTTCTGCGATTTTCAGCCCAGGCTTCCCATCCGTCAGGGAATAAGCCAAGCCATTTTTGGGTCATGATCTGTTCCATGCCTCTTGCCGGATTCCACAGAACAGTCAGATCACTCTGTGGAGGAGTATTAAAATCAGGTAGTGCAATCGGAGTTGTTGTGCCTGTCTGGTAAGCAGCAATCTGTGCATCTGTAATACCTGTGACCCAGTATTTAAGAGACATTTCAATTCCCTTGTTATAGGCATCCTGGGCAGTAATACCCATGTTCCAGCCTCTCAATGCGCCTTCGGCTCTTAAAAAATAGGCCTCAGCTGGCATCATAACTTCCCATGGGGTTTTGTCCAGGTTTGTAGGATCACTCCATCTCAGAGCCATAGTAGAAATATTATCATAAGCACGTGAAGGTGCTGAGATTTCGGGAACTGATAAACCATTCCTCATACCTGTATACAAACCCGTAGTTACTGCAGGTTTCCAGTAGGCAGATAATCTGGGATCAGCAAAACCTTTCAGGATACTTTCCATCGTAGCGCTCATGCGGAATTCATTCCATGGCAGCATGATAGGAAGGGGATTAGGGGAGGCGGATGTTACTGTGAGCTTGGCAACGTCAGCGTTGGTGAGCATAACACCAGCAGCTACTGCTTTTTCAGCCTGGGCTTTTGCCGTAGCAGGATCAACCTTGGCGAGCCTCATTGCTACCCGCAATCTCAGTGTGTTGGCAAAGGTTATCCATTTATTAACGTCGCCACCATAGATCTGATCATTTGCGCCATATGCATTTTCTCCAGGATAAGCAGCCAGTGTAGTGGCTACCGAATCGAGCTGGACAAAGAAATCAGTATAAATAGTTTGCTGCGAGTCGTAAGGAACGCTACGCTTGTTATTATTAACCTGAGTGTAAGGAATAGGCCCCCAGTAGTCAGTAAAACGCTGATAAAAATATACTTTCAGGATCTGTGCCAGGGCATGTTGTTTCTCAAATCCAGGTCCTTTTGTTTTCTGAAGAACAACCGCCAGGTCTTTTCCTGCACCACCATAGAAAGTAGTCCATGCAGCATCTGACCAGTCGGTATTCTGATTATGCCGGTCTGTTTGAAACTTAGTTTGCCAGTCCGAATAATACTGAACATAAAGATCAGAAAACAGATTCTCAGCAATCTGCCAGCTATAGCCTCCATATAATAAGCCGTTGTATTCGGCAGAAGCATATTCGTTACCAACAGTCGCAGCGTCGATTTGCGCCAATACCCTTTGGTTGGTATTTATTTCCTTGAAATCATTTGTACAGCCGCTTAACCAAAAGGCAACCAGCAGGCCGGACAATAAGATATTAATTAATTTTTTTGTTTTCATAATTAATTTTTTAATTGCTTGGACTCTTAATTAAAAGGTAAGTTTAAGGTTCATGCCTATTGTCCTTGTTCCTGGCAGGCCAAATCCTTCAGTACCCTGTATGTTGGTATTACCTACCATCAGGTTCGGATCCAATCTCTTTGCTTTATTCACAATGAAGAATAAATTTTGGCCGAATATGCCAATCCTGACATTCTTAATAAAAAAGTTAGGAAGAGCTTTAGTATAACCTAATAAAGCCTCCCTTACCCTGACGTTGGTTCCGTCATATTTAAACACCTCACCAACAGGAGTGTTTCTGCCTCCCAGAATCTGCCAGTAAGCTTCAGAGGTAACACTTTGTGTATTTGGAGTTTCACTTACTACATTACCGCTAGCATCCAGGGTTTGAACAACGCCTTTAACAACAAATCCTTCTCTTCCCTGAAGAGTATAATCTGAGAATCCATCGCTGGCAAGGTTGGCCTCCGTAAATGAGAAGACGTCGCCGCCAAAGCGGGCATCGATCAGGAAGCTGAAATCAAACTCCTTGTAAGTAAAAGAGTTCCTCATACCGGCAAGCATGTTAGGATTATAGTTCCCCATCGGAAGTGACTGCCCTGGGGTGAGCAAAGGTAAGCCTGTACTACCGTTAACAAGGACATCTCCTGCAGCATTTCTGAGGAATCCCCTTGTATAAATATCACCGAATTCATGACCTTCAACTACTTTTACTGTTGTCATCCACGATCTTCCACGTATAACATATGAGGTAAGTCCTTCGGATAATGATACTACCAGACTTTTGTTATGAGAGAAGTTAAAAGCAATGTCCCAGGTCAACTGACCGTCGAGAGGTTTAAGGTTCAGAGTACCTTCCCATCCGGTGTTTTGAATATTACCGGCATTGATAAATTGATTATCGTAACCGGACGGAGACGGCAGAGGTACAGTCAGCAACTGGTTCTTACTGTTCGATCTGTACCAGGTAAAATCAAGACCTACCTTGTTCCTGAAGAACCGGATATCCATACCGAGTTCTTTAGATGTCGTTAACTCAGGCTTTAAATTTGCAGCAGGTTGTGTTCCGTTCCTGGTAGCAAAACCAAGAGCTCCGCCTGTACCGAAATTATAGATCGGATCAAGCCTATAAGGATCGGTATCATTACCTACCTGGGCTATTGATGCCCTTAGTTTGGCAAATGTGAACCACCCGGGCAGTGATTTTATCATATCCGATGCGACCCAGGTCAGACCGACTGAAGGATAGAAATATGACCAGCTGGTTGACGGCAATGTGGAAGACCAGTCATTTCGTCCAGTAATATCCAGAAACAGGTAGTTCTTATAACCCAGAGTGGCAAAAGCATACAAAGAATTTAATTTTTTGGTGGCACCGCCTTCATTTGCTATCAGTGCAGATGCGTTTGCTACTGTAAACAGGTCAGGCTTAAGCAAGTCGCCATTGTCTGTATTAAGATAATAAGATTTCTGAATAAGCATGTTACCCCCCCCTGATACATTCAGAGAAAAGTCAGGTGTAATATTGTGGTTGTAATTCAAAAGGAAATCATTATTCATTTCCGAATTGTTGCTGTTGCTTACATAATACTTCCCACGGTCGGCGATGGTGTAGGTATCGTTGTATCTTCTTGAAATTGAATTATCATAAATAAAATCAATAGATGTTCTTACCATTAAGCTCAGACCGGTTGCTATATCATATTTCAATGAGTTCACTGACAATACCCTGTCACGTGTATCTGCACGAGGAATTCTGTTAATCAACCAGTAAGGATTTTCTCCTCCGTTTGAATGAGGATTCCAGTAGTTCTGCAAAAGTGCTCCGCTGTTGTCGTAGTATTGATAATCTTTTGCCTGGTCGTTTGAAATATTACTGGGTTGACGCAGGATGGCACGCATAGGGTTAGCGAAATCATCACCCGTTGATACAGGATTATTAACCTGCTGATGGAAATAGGTGATTTTTGAATCGAAATTCAAAACTTTACCTAATTTGCCTGATACACGCAGGTTGAAATTATTACGATCAAGGTTATTACCCGGGATGATTCCAGTGGAATGTGTGTTGGTAGCGGAAAAATAGGCCTGCAAAGTTTCACTACCTGCTGTAAGGCCAAGTGAATTGGACATATTGGTTCCAAGCTGGAAGAAGTCCTTTTCATTATTTGGATGTGCAACATAAGGATATGTAGTACCATAGTTTGGAGAATTCACATTTGGTGTCCAGTGAGCAACCTGTGTCCCGTCCATTTTTGCACCCCAGTCAAATTCACTACCCTTGAAATATGTGCCGGCGCTTCCCTGGCCGTAAACATTCTGCATTTTGGTTAAAATAACAGGTGTTTCAACAGAGTAGTTAAGGGAGTATTCAACCCCTAGTCCTTTTCTTGGAGCACCTTTCTTGGTTACAATTATGATAGCTCCGTTATTTGCCCTTGTACCATAAAGAGCTGTTGCTGAAGGGCCTTTAAGAACTGTTATGCTCTCGATGTCTTCAGGGTTTATATTGGAGATACCATCTCCCCCTGCAACTCCACCATTTTCAGTGTCTGGCGTGCTGGCATCGTTATTAATCGGCGAACCGTCAACGACGTACAAAGGCTGGTTGTTTCCCGAGATTGACCTGTTGCCTCTGAGTACTACCCTGGTCGGTGAGCCAACACCGCTATTTGATTTGATAATATCAATCCCTGCAACTTTCCCTGACAGTGCGTTGGCAACATTAAGCTCTCTGGCCTGAACAACATCGGCCGTTGCCACATTCTGGGCAGCATACGTAAGAGCTTTTTTCTCTTTTTGAATACCAAATGCGGTTACTACTATTTCACCCAGCTGAGTAGATGCAGAAACCAGCATAACATCAATGACAGTCTTGTCCCCAACCGGGATCTGCTGGCTCGTGTAACTGATAAATGAGAATACCAGTACAGAATTATTATTTGGTACAGAGATAGAGTAATTACCGCCTACATCTGTAGTTTTACCAGTTGTAGTGCCCTGTATCAGCACATTTACACCTGGCATGGGAGAGTTATCCACGGCACTTCTGACAGTACCGGTCACTTTGTGTTCTTGTGCAAGTGAACTTGCACAAGTGAATAAAGTAAGAAAAGCAGCATAAAGTAGGAACTTTACCTGACTTTTCAAATAAGTTAGTAAGG
>Ga0302271_10000993_pt1 | contig 27769 bp, 25 predicted proteins | sample III_Bog_N1_1_FD_198767 | JGI IMG/M metagenome (GOLD analysis project Ga0302271, IMG submission 198767) | Peat permafrost microbial communities from Stordalen Mire near Abisko, Sweden - III_Bog_N1_1 | ecosystem: Environmental > Terrestrial > Soil > Wetlands > Peat | place: Sweden: Abisko... | reverse complement strand
CTCCTATGCAATCGATAAAGTTCTCCGATGTAATTTCCGCAATAACACCATCGGTTTCCATGACAATGTCATCATCGAATTACTTATTCTTATTGACTTCCAGCATATACTCTTCACCCCATGCTTGAGCTTTGGATGCTACTGTCATGCCAGACTTAGCTTTCTTGAGAGATCCTTCGATGATCACGACAATCTTCTAATTCCCGACTGTACCCTTTTTCATGATGATATCACCTGCCTTGTAGGAGGAGATCTTCATAACATCGAGGACCTTATCGATTTGCGCTTTGTTTAGCTTTTAGAGCTGATTGTTCTTCTCGAAAGCCCATTTCTGAAGATTTCTGAAGGTAACAGCATGGACTTGATCACCCAGAACCTTAGTGAGAGTATCTCTCCCGAGGGCTAAACATTTTACTTCATCTTCCGCACGCACAGTCATTTATCGAACTGTGTTGTAGTAGAGCGCTTATTCACCAAAGGAATCACCTTTATAGAGCTTACGGACTTCCTTGTTGCCTTTCCAAACTGTGACATTACCCTGAGAGAGATGAAGATACAAAAATATGTTGGCAAACATTCTTTCATAAAATAATCCAAAAAAAACAAAAACCAAACGGGAAATCTTACTTCTTTAATGATGTAGAATGAAGAAGCAGGGTCACCTTCAGTGACGATGACTTAGTTTTTGTAGAACTTCTAGACAATCAGCACTGCAGCGATAGCATCCTTCTGCTCATTCGTGAGATTGTCTTGAAAATACCAAAAATAAAACAGTTAATTCAATTTATTAAATTCTCCTCTCTCTTTCCAATCTTACGGAAGAACCTGACAACTTCCATGAATTTTCTGTTCTCTTCATATTCCTTTGTGATCATCTCTTCGACAGCTCTTCGGAAGGTGTTTCTATCGATTCCCCAGAGATTGCAATGATCGAGAGCTTTGACAGATGCGGATCGAGGTGCATTGTACAGCAGAGCTAACTCACCAAAACCATCACCAGCTTTGAGTTCTCTCTTGGATTTATCATTTACAATGACTTCCATCGAGCCACGTTCAAGGATGAAGAAACTCGTTGCGTTCTCACTTTGCTTGAAGATAAAATCATTCAGAGGCACCTCACAATAGAACATCTTCTTGACAATGTTCTCCCTTGTGATAGAAGAGCACACAGAAATAAATAAAATTCACATTGAAATTCAAAAAATGAAGAAATTTAAAATTCAGTTAGAAAGTGAGCACAAGTCAAAGCACAAGCACAACAGTCAGAAGTTCATTCTCAGAGTAACTGCGTGACTAATTGGCTGGCTTAAGGTGAATTTATGTGGTGTAGTGTCTTACAGCTCTGACTCATTGAGATTGTAGAAAACGAAGTGATTCTTCAAGCAAGTGATGATGAATGTATTGTCATTCGGTGTTTTCTTCTTCGGGATGGGCTGGATGTTCTCGTAGATGGTTTCTCCTTCCGCTGTCACATTGGGCTTCTTACTCTTCTCGCCACCTTGCTGAGAAAAGTTTCAAAAAGTGTTAATAAAATTCGTAAATTGAACAAAATATGCAATCTTTGTTCCAATCGTAAAGGAGTGGAGAGAATTTGAAATCCGCTCTCTCTCTCTTTCTTTGCGTTCGGTGTACAATAGACATGCATAAAAGAATAACAGTTAAGGTATATTATGAGATTGTTACTCCATTCTCTGCTTCCGAATCTTTAGGATTTTCGTCATCGTTACCGTTTGCTGCTACGGAGTTGCCGTTCTTCGATTTATTCATAGTTACCTGTAGTTGTCGGTTTTTTTATCCTTAGGCTGAGTTGATTTTAGAGTTTTCCTCTTTCTTTAAATTATTTTTTGTTTTTTTTTCTCTTTAAAAATAGCTAGTTCTTTTGAATTATTTTTTTCTCTTTCACTCTCTCTCTCTTTCTTGTCTTCTATTCTACTCAGTACTCAGGAAACCAGTTGTTTTAATCTTTTCCCCTTGTTAATCTCTAAAAACTAAATAATCATAATATGAAAGACAATAAACATAATCCCCCCACCTTACAGTAAATTTCCAATCCTTGTAAGTCTCTCCCCCTCCCCCCTCTAGATTGTTAGTATTATTATTCTCATATTCATATGAGATTTGTGTATTTGGTTGTTAGGTTGCTGTCTGATTTTATTCCTCTACTTTAATCGAAATTCTCAGCATAGAGACACCTTCAATTCAAGGAAGTTCAAAAGGGCTATTTAATTACTGCAAATATAAGAACATCTAAAACTAAATTATTTACATTTCCCCTTAACCAGTCTCAAAAACAAAGAAGCCCTCCAGATCAACGCCTCAAGGCACCAATCCAAGGGGATATTTAACCTTTGCCTTTATCATCAGCTCATGTAACCTTAAGACTATTGTTGCTGCAAGATCCCCTCCCTCCTCCCCTCTCCTTCTCCATTTTCATTCTTAATTCTTTCTCCGTTCATTGATTGTTCAAAACTAATAAATATCTACTATTTAATTCAAAGCTTGTTAAAATCAATATTATTACACTTTAAACTATCTTCCTTGAGTTAAAAGCAACAACAAAAAGGCATAGTCAATGCATTCTTTAAGTTCAGAAAAATTGAAAAAACCATAAACACGACGGTTTGAGAGTTTGGCTCTGGACAAAAATAAGTAATAGGAAAATATTATTTTCAAATGAAAAAGAAAAAGAAAGTATTTCAAGGGGCATATAATCAAAAGAATATATTGATATCAATCACTGTGGTTGCAGGTAAATGAAGCTAAAGTCATTTCTTCTTGTTGTTCTTCTTCAAGAGCTATTTTTTGATATGCTTGGAGATTTTATTTTCTCTTTTTTCTTTCTTTTACTTCTTTACCTACACTTTTCTCTTCGATTTTGAGAGTTCCGAGTAAAGGGCATCTCCTTATTTTTTCTCTCTTTCTTTTCACTTGCTTCCTCATCCTCATTATTGCTATCCTCATCTCTATTATTGTGTTCTCCTTCTTCTTCTTCCATCATCATCTTCACTTTCGCTATCACTACTACAACTGTTAGTACTACTATTTCCATCTTTCTCTTCTAAAATAGCAGCTTTAAGCATATTCATAACTTCAATTTCAGCTAATCTTTTGCTTTCTTCTTCATCATCTCCTCATCTTCTCCTTATTTCTCTCCAGTTCCTTGATTCTACTGAATCAATTTAATTTCCCAAACAACTAATCCACCATTTCTTCATCTATTCCTTCATTGATAATCTGTCTCTCCATATTCTAATCTAATTACACATCGAAAATTCCGCTAAAGTCCTAGGAATAAACATTTCCGCAAACGCACCTTCTACTTGTTCGGTATCTTCCGTGCGATTTGCGATCATCGAATCAATCACTTCATTCTCAGTTCCCTTCGCAATCGAGATGTCTGTAATAAAATCAAACACTTATCTTAATGTGAATGTCAGCACCTTTTGTTTCTTGAAATACGCATTCACATTGAATATATCCAGTCTTAAAAACTCAAGATAACTCGCATGATCGTGCTCGATGCTCTACGAAACATCAATCATAAACAGCTTCTCGTCATGCAGAAGTAAATTATATTCACTTAGATCGCCATGGACTAACTTACACTCCTAATACAAGACTCTCATGTCCTTCAGTAGTTATAAATAAAGTTTGCTGTATTCTTCCGATGAAATGTTCTCCGCATCTTTGAGCCTCAGAGCAGCTTTTCCATCATGCCCGATTAACTCCATAACAAGCACATTGCTCTTCACTAGCAGCGGCTCCAGACAAGGTATCGATCTCTAGTAAATTCTCTTTAAGTTTCTGATTTCTTTCTCAGCCCAGAGTTTGATCAGTTTTCTAGGATTGCTCTTGCAATGTCCCTATCTGAATCTGAACTCGCCTGCAACGTACTTCTCACGATCCTTAAACACAAGTATCGACGTCTTATAGATCTTAATGGTGTATTCTTTTGACGGACTGCTTGCATGGTAGACATTCGCTTCTTTCCCTGTCGAGAGACATCCATTTATTTCACTGATAATTTTTTTATTCAGTAATTTCACAAGGATAACTCTAGTCCTAGGGTCGAGTACTTGTTCTACCGTTGCCCTATCTGATTTATCCTTCACACGCGATATTGTCTTCTGTGACTTGCTAAGGTTTTCCTTGATTGAATTCAGCGCCTCATGTGAAGCACCAGCGTGTCGTTTTATTTTCTCCACGGAGATCTTTGATGTATGTTTTGCTAGCAGCTTGGATTACTTGATGTCATGGCCTTCAGTATGCTATTCAGTATTATTCTCCTCAATACCGACTGTTCCCTTATGAACAGTCTTCTCGAAATAATTAAATTCATTGTAGTCAGAAGCAGATGAATTGCTATCATCATCTGCATTTCTTGGCTTTATATTTATATGCTTTTTGCTGTTTTTCTTTGGCTATTATTGCTGTTGTTAGACTGTAGGAGCTTCTTCCTCATCAGTATCTCTTTAGCTTTGCGACTCCCATTCTTATTGTCTTTGATCGTAACTCTCTGGATTGAAGTAAGCTTCATCTTACAAACACAACTTTGTTGACTTTATTCTTTGCACTCATAATTTGTTTGATCTTTTTGTTGGTTTTTTTGTTTGCTATCTGATAGCTTTTTTTGTTTATTAACTCTTTTTGATAATACTTCTCCCACAAGTGTCTTAAATCAGTCATTGTCTCTTTCTATTTTTCAATTTTGTTTAACCCCCCTCCCCCCCTCCCCCCAGCTGTGTAAATCCTGAATAACCAATTCTTTCTTTTGGCATGTTGACTGTGATTTCTTATCAGCAAGAAAAAGAGAAACAACAAAAAGAGTGGATCCTTAATTATCTCATAAAATATTTTTTGCTCATTCTTTTGTCTCTTCTAAGTTTATCAGAAATGTAAGATTGAAAAGAATTGTTAATCACTTTATAAATATTGAATTCTTCCATTGATTGTGAGACCTCATTTCTTCAAACAACTGGAAACTCTCTCTCTCTCTTTAGGTGAAAAATTTTCCTGAACAGAATTAGAACTGTACAACAAAAATGAGATTATTAACCAACCCCAAAGTAATTTTATTTCTTCTAAGCTACTGTGAGCAAATGAATATTGTTGAAAAATGTCTTTAGCCTCCCCAAAAATAAAAACCAAACAATACATCTTTACGAATATAGAACTCTGGAGAGATACCATTTATTTGTTTTATCCATTGCTGTTGTTTTTTGGTTTTGGTGTGTTAAAAATTTATTTAAATTAAATGAAAAATATTGGATCCTTTTTTAAATCATCAATATCTTTGTTCATAAATTCAAGACAACAGATATTCAGAGATCCCTCCCTCAAATTGATTAAATCTGTCATCTATGAGGGACATTCTCTAAAAACGAATAAAAAAAAAGGATGGAATTAGACAAATTTTAAAAAAAAAGAGCTCGCTCTCCTTTTTTGAGAAAGTAAAAGAGAGAAGACAACGAAAAAAAGAGATAAAAGAAACAAAAGCTCCCTCCAACGAACTCGTTGGCAAGTGGAAAATTAATTATTAAAAAACAAAAGAAAACTATTCAAGATAACTTTTTGAAATTAATCGAATGAATAGTAGCAGTAGTAGCACCAGCTGCAGCTGTTTTCCTAGTGATTATTGTAGAAGTGTAGTGTGTGATAGTTCCAGGAATACTAACTGCGCAATGCTAGGAGATACTATTATTCAGTCAATCGATGAGAAATTGTAACCTCCACAGTAATCACCTGTCAATGAAGACAAAAAAGGAAGAAGACAATAGAGCAATGCAGAGAATGAGAATAGTATTGCAGCGGAATTAAAAAAAATGAATGTAATTGGCACAGTAGGACAATAGAAACCTATCAAAAACTCAACAGTGATGCTCAGTCTTAGTAGTCAAAGCAAAGAAGGGACATAATCAGTCGCGGAATAAGATAAATCGCTTGATTTGGTAGACTAGGATTAGTTGCAATTATGCTAGAGACAGATGTCATAATTAAAATTACAATCTGCACTTCAAGAGAGATCGTTGAATACGTCAGTATCAAGCTGCTAAGCGGTGTCGGAGAAAGGTAGTTCCATAGGAGATTAACAAGGAAAAGAATGTAAAGTAGAAGGTTCAGAGAATTTGTTGTTGTTAGCAGGTTTCACTGAATCCAAGGAATCTTGCCAGTTGGAGAAACAGTTAACTGGATAAATATTCCAGGAGATACAGGATGGTAACTTAAATATTCATCCAGCAGGTGGTGATGATAATGGCAAGATAGTTGTTGTTGCTGTTACAATACCAGCGTTAAATATTATTCATTTAGAAGCTTAAAATGAAGAAAATAGCAATATTCACAATGATTTTACTGCTAGTTCTGAAAATCACATGTAAAATGATGATGTGGCTTGTGCAAATAGCGATTCTTAGAGTCACTTAGATGAGCTTGGAAAGACTCAAATAATAATTGATGACGTTGCTGTTGAAGAAGGCTAAGTTGCAGACAGCTAAAAAGATAAGCTGATTTAAATTTGTGATTCAAACTCCCAGATAAAGGATGCAAAACAAGAGCATAAAGAGTAGATTCCATCGAAATTAAATGATTTAGAAACTAGCAAGGAGACTGTGAAGGATAATGATATTATTATTGAAGTGGTGTCTCTTAGGAATGAGGCAGATGCAGAATAAGCAGAAGATAGTCTAACAAAGAATGTAGTTTCAATGGAAAATCAAAAGGACGTAAGAACTCAAGAAGATACACAAGATGTAAGAGGATAGCTAAAAGAAGGAGAAATGAACTAGTCATCGAATTAGCCGTCAGCTGAATTAGATGGTGGTGCTTCCCATTCTGTTTCTGAGTCTACATCTATTCATAGTACAACTTTGGATCTCTAGCAGGAGTCGGAGTCTGAAGAACCCCAAAATCTAGAGACCGCATGCGTTAATGAAAAATAAACTGACCATATCGACCATGAGATTGATGTAAAACACTCAAGGCAAGATCCTAGTTAATCAGTGGATTAATCAGTTGGCATGCAAAATCCAAGTCATTTATCTTCTTCGGAGATGCTTTCTAATGCTGAAGAAACAGCTATGAACGCAGGAGAGCAGAAGGAGATGCAATTGATTAGTCATGAAGCGAATATTATCAGAGAAGATAGAAACCTCCTCACAGGCATAACTACTATTAAATAGAAAGAGAAACAGCAAGATAATATAAATAATGTTATTGATATTCCAACTAGTAGTGAGGATGAGACAGCTGGGAATATTACTGCATTGACTTCGAGTGATGAAGTGAGCTAAGAGATACTGAAGACATTCAATAATGGGAGTGATAAAAATACTGAAAATCTCATTGAATAAATTAATTCGATAATTGAGAAGGAGAACAACACAACAGAGGCTGGATAAGCAAGCTAATCAGTAGCGAGAGATGAAGAAACAGCTGCTGTTACTGAGATGGATTGGTAATTTGTTGATGGTATGGATGACTTAATCGAAGAAATATCTGGACAACTTCAAAACGAAGGATATGTGTCTACTGCTATGATTGATAGCGACAATGTTATGATAACCTCTGAGGAAGAAGAAATCATTAAGAAGATCCTCAGAGACGTTGAAGATGAAGGATAAGAGTAAATCACAGCTAATTACTAGCGTGATATTCACGAACGAGAAGCAGCCAGCATGGAGTATCTTCTGGAATGTGTGAAGATCATCAGTGAAGCGGAGAGGGATTTAGAGTCACTGCAGAAGTGTATGCTCAAGGAATAGCAAACGCTGCAGGAGATCTAAGCACTCGCGATGAAGTAAATAGGTAGCAAAACAAAGGAATAACTGGAAAAGGAGAAATAGAAGAGATTGTAAGAACAATAATAGCAAACGGGGAATTATTGTGATGAGGAAAGGCAACAAATGTCTTCAGGGAATCAGAAGGTTAAGAATACTCAGCAAAAGTAACCATAACCTTAGAATGGTAATGTTCGTGATATTCTAGCAGTTTCCTTGGAGAACATACGATTTGGAGTAGTTTTCCCTGGGAATATCTTCGAGGACGCTGTGGAAATTTCCAATAAATCGAACGACACTATATTCCTGAAAGCTGTTGGATTGTGCCTGAATCCGGAATTCGATTCACATGGGGAGTATGTCTACAGCATTAGGAAAACAACGAACTACGATTACAACGAGAAGCTCACAGTTTAATTATCTCCGCAGTCGACTGTGAAGATCCATGTAGCACTAAAAGTGCCAAATATCCATGCAGCTACGATCCTCAAGGGATCGTTTGCGGTTACTATCGCTGGATATGACACATATATCTCCATTCCGATCACAGCTTAAGTTGAGATACCCAAGATTGTCTGTACACGACAGCTCTTCCATTCATCGTCAGAACACAAAATCATACGATTAGCAATTCGAAAATCCAAGAAAAGTGACTGCAAAATACCTTTCAAGAATGTTTCCAACCATCAGATTTAAATCGAACCGACTTGGCTTGATGACTAACAGATGGTTTAGCTTATATCGAGTAGTTCTGGACTCGTGAGTAAGGTGAAATAGCTATCCCCGTTTAATTTGATACTCTAACCAGCATTGTTCACTGTTCCTCCAAAGGGTTTTTTTATGATGCAGTGTATTCTCAAGCCGAATAGCGCGTACAAGGAATTTACAGAGAAACGAGCACAAGAGAATGATAAATCAGCATTGCTCATCAAAAACGTACTTTTGTTGAAAATTGTGAATTCATCGATCATACTTCACTTCCCATTGTCGCTGGAGATCGCATTATGAGAAAGAAAGAGATAGAATATTTATCACAAAGAAACCAAAAGTAGACTGCTCTTTTCAAATAAGGAATTAACAAAAAACAAATGAAGCAAACAGTCATCTAATAAGAAATCACATTGGCAGTCTCTCCCATGAACTCTCTTAATAACAATAATAATCACTTATTCTCTCTATTTGATTCTCTTTGCTTTTCATAATAGCGGCATGCAACTTCAATAGAAAATAATTTGAAAATTCTTTTTAATGTCAAAAAGTGCATTGTTTTATGCATATTTTACACATAACTTCTCTCATTTCCTATTTTTTTTAAAATTACTCTTCAAAATAAGAATGGGAATCAAACAACATTAATCCAAAGTGCAAATGAGTGGTACAGTTTAACTTAACCAATCTTCTTATGAGTTTCACTTAAAATTCATGCTAATCCTTGGAGTTTCTTCTTAAGATTGAGCTAGAAGCATTTGTACTCCCCTTCGAGATTGCTTAGCAGAGTATTCGTGATTTTAAACCCAGCGATTTCCGATTTGAGATGATCGATATTCAGAATGATCTTCTTTTCAACTAGACTCTCCTTGGAATTCATGAAAATGTCCACACGAATCAAATCTGACATTGTATGCAAAATCTCATCGAAATCGAGAGCAAGCAATTTTGGCGATAAGAATCTCAACACCCAGAGAACAGACTTGAAGAATCCCTTCCAACCCTCGCAAATGAAAATATCCCAGATGACTGTGAGAAGGTATGAGTTCAAGGTGTATTGGAAGACACTGCTGAAGATCGTGATAAACCAGCTTGTCGCATAGTAATTTGCATCGACACCTTCCTACTTGAGATGCTCCGAAAGCTCTGGTAGGAATATGCTGAGAAGTCGCTCAAGCTGATAGAACACCACTTTGAGGTACTCGAAGTTATCAGTTAAGAGCACATTGAAGTATTGATTCATGATCCTATGGAAGGCCTTGTATGACTCACACTCATCTTAGATACAGAGATACAGATATCCTGCAATGTAGTTCATTCCCTAGCAGTAGGAGATCTTCGGGTTGTGATTCGCAAATACTCGAAGGAGACTCTGAAGCTGAGTAGGCTGAATGCGCTCAGAGTGCAAGTGCAAGGATCTAGTTTGATGTAGAGGGAAAAAAAGAAGATTTTTAAAATAAATTTATCTTTTAAACAAAATAGGTATTTCCCTAAGCAAATTCTTCAGCATGTTTACCTATTCACATCCAAGGTGATGATTTCTTCAATGTGATCTTACTTCGCATTCATTGCGGCATCACTCTTCATCTCAATATAATTCAAATCCAGTGCTGCTGTGTTCAGAACCTTCAACCAGATTTTGATCCTGTGTTTCGACAGGAACTGATTCTCTGCGTCGCTGAAAAGGTATGTCTTGTAGAGTTATCTTGATAGATTCTGCTAAAAGGATTTGCAGACTAGCAGCAGATTCCAGGGCTTGTCTTTAGTCGACAAAAACTTCAGAGAACTCTTCACAATGAAGATCAATAGAACATTCTTATCCTGTGCAATCGCATTCATCTTCTCTTATTGAATCTTAGCTTTGTTTCGATACGAATGGAAGTTCCTGCGTATTTCAGAGTTCTTTTTGTTTTCTTGCTTTTCTAGCAGTTTCGGCACAAGATCTAGTTGCGCTTTTTTCTTCCTAGCCAAATCGAGAATCAAATCGGCAGCGAACTATGAAGGTAACTCGAGATTTAGAAGGTATTGATTAAGTTCTGCTAATGCAAGATAACTCATTTCACTCTCGATCGCTGATTCTTCATCTGATTTTTCTGTTTTCTTTTGTCCTTAAAAAAACCCACCTAATCTCCCTAATCCACCTAATTTCCCTAAACCAGCGCCAAGCAACTTGATCCCCTTTTGAATGTTCTTCACTGATACCAACGCAGCAGTAGTATCTCCTGTTTGGAGTAATTCAAGTTTTCTCTTTTTCTCATCGAGTTTCTTGGTTTTCAAGAAATCAAATAATTCCTCGTATTTCAATTTGTTCAAGAAAACATCACTGGAATTTAAGCAGTGCGACAAGAGCTCTCTGTGAGCTGTGCCATCTTTTTATCGCTTCGAGATCTTCGTGGAGATTTACAGCACATTCAAGAAAGTTACAGCTCCTTCGATATTGTTTATTTTTTCTGTAGGAGAAGTTGTACTATTTCCAGCATTCAAACTAGCCTATTTAGTTGAATTACTACTAGCTGGTTACTTACTTATTAAACTCAAAACTTATCGCATTGCTGCTGCTACCTCCAGAAATTTCTCCTCTGAGAGCTCTAAATAGAATTTTCCTTTCTGTCCGATGGCTTGACTCAGTTTCCCAACGAAATAATCACAACCCACATAGCCTTGCAATACTTAAGTGACATATTCGGGTCCTTCCACTTCCATGCTAAGTTCGCGCTTACGAGGGGACCCTTGCGATTATTGCTATGAACTTGAATTTGAACTTAGGCTATCACGATTTCCTTGTTGGGATTCAGTTGATTGATTTGTCTCAGCATCTTGCATTTTCTCTAAATTTGTATTGTTCTTCTTCCCTTATTGATCTTCCTCTGCTAAAGAAGCTTCATAAACTGCTTAAAGAGATTTGCGATTATTGGTAGAATTGCCACTATTGTTGCCCTATTATTATTATTAAAAAAACAGAATTTTGCATCTTGAAATTATTTGGAGGAAAAATTCAGTGTATTTTTCATGTTGTTTCTTCGTTTTTTTACAATTTTTTTGAAAGATGGTTTAGAGTCGTCAAGGATGTTCGTAAGAAGCGCATCTATTCGTGTTTGGTCTTCGATAGACAGCGGGGCTTCAGAAGAGGAGCTACTTATATTGCTATTAGCCAGATGGTCATTAGTATTGAGCTTCCTCCATGCATCATAGCTGATGAATCTCTCTTAGTGCGCTTTTAGCCTTTCAACGAATTTTACATTTGTATTATGGGAGATGATATTCCATAGAGAAGGTTTTTAACTCGAATTCGCTGTAAACTGTGACTCTAACTCATTAAATCTCTGCTAATACGATAGAGATGAGGTTAACCCTGCTTAGCTCTATGACTGTAAGTACTAAACTAACTTATTGATGGTCTGTCTCGAGAATGCAATTCTACTTTCTTCATTGTACTCGAATTTAGTGAACAAATTAGGGAACTCCTAAGCGAATTGCTCCCAGTGGAGATTCACTGTGCTCACAGTGTTTCTGTATTCTTCTTATGCTTCTTCGGCTTCAAACTTCAGTTCCACCGAATGATGCGTCACTCGTTGTAGATCCTCTTATTTTTTCTAGCCTCTCTCGATAAGTTCTGCTGTTCTTTCAATGGTTTCACTGTAGTCTTCAGCTGTTTTCCTGGCATTCCAAAAACATCGTTGAATTGTAGAAAGCTTCTCACGCCGTTTTTCAAGCCCATTCAACCATTCCTTAGCTGAAGCACTTGTCTCACGGTTTGTTTATCTGAAATTTTCAATAAACATTTTCAAGGGTTCTACGATTTCCGTGCAGACATTCTGAGACAGACTCTCGTGGCTTGATGAAAGCTTCAGTAGATAGTTACTCAAGTGCTGATAAGAGAATAGCAGCCCATCGTTATCACTAGATTCACCTTGTTAAGTCTCTCCATCACCTGAGATTTATTCATGAAATTTAAAAGCGATTTCTTCTAAGTTCTAGGCGAATTTCTTGTGTGCTTCTTAGGTTTCTTCTACAAGCTAACTAAGTCGTAGCACATCTCGAGTACTCTGCAACATGCGATGATAAAGTTTTTTATAATGTTCCTAGCTTTCTTCGATCATCTTGATGATTGCACTTTGATTATCTTATAAAACAGAACGAATTTTGTTAATTATGAAATGAAAAAAAGATTCTTTATTTCTCCCTTTGCCTTTCTCTTCACAAGACAAACAAGCAAACCCAAGTTAATCGCTAATTGAATGATTCAATATCCCCTCCCCTTAACAAACTAATTACCCTTTAGATTTTAGTTATTTTTTTTCATATTTTTCAAACCCACACTGGCCAGAATTTTAAACAGAATAAACAAAATACACCCCAAAAAACGTACTTAATTTCATTTGGTCGTTATTTTTTGAATTATCATGAGTTATTTTCATATTTGTTAGCCACCCTCTTCCACTATTTTGTTTCTCGCTAGCTTCAGAAGAAAAAAAAGAAGCAAAGAGCGAGGCGTCCATGAAACAGAGCCATAAATAAGAAAAATTAACATGCATATTGTTTATGGGAAGATATCGCTTCCCTTCCTCTTTGAGATTAAAAAGGGAAGCTAATTCTTTTTTGAAAGATAAATAATATGGTTAAAGATGTCCTGCTGATTTCTGTGCTTTTCTCTCTCTCTCTCAAGGGTTCTTCGGTGCCTGCGTTTGCTTGCTTCTACTGAAGAGCTCTTTGAGTTTGGGGTATTCGGTGAAAATCACCTAAATCATCCTTGCAGAGCGAGGGTCACTCAAGTTCCTCTGCAATTGCTTGATCTCTTCGATTTTCTCAGAAAATATCTTCTTTTCCTCAACAGTTAACGTCATTGCTGGTGTGGCACTCCCACCCAATGGGTCAAGAGGATTTTAAACACCTACAGGAGGAGGAGCTAGAGGTTATTGCTATGGAGGTGGAGGACGTATTGTCTAAGGAGGAGGTGGCTAATAAGGTCCAGGAGGAGGAGGGAGAAGATGCTGAGGAAGATGATGAGGAGGAGGAGGCTAGTATTAATGAGGAGGCATGCCTGTAGGAGTCATAGGTGAAATAGTATTAGGAGGGATTTAAGGGATTCCCTAGCGCAATGGCAATTACTGCTATTATTGCTGTTGTTGTTGCATAGGTTTTTAGTTGTACATGATCTAACTCGTTTGGGGATTAAATGGAGCTGAAATCTATGGCTGCAAAAGTTACTACTACTATTATTATATTTACTATGACTATTACTACTATTACAGACCCTACTAGCTGCCTTGCAAATGAGGTGGGTAGTAGCTGTTACTGGCATTGGACTATCTATTATATTGGTTATTTCCTTTTTTTCAAAAATAGCAAAAATAAATCAAATAAATACATAAAAAAGGCCCAATCATACCTCCTCCATATTGATGCTGCTGCTGGTTGGGAATATAACCAGATGAAGATCTATGTGGATGATACCCTGGTTCTCTGAGTGGACCAGACAAAGATTGTTGGTTGGGGAGAGAATTTGGAGGTGGATTAGATATCGGATAGTGATTCAGTAAACCACCAGCAGGAGGTGGATATTATTATTGTTGCTACTATTGGATTCTTGACTATTATTATTGTTGTTGCTGTTAAGGATAAGGAGATATTTTGCTTGAATACTTAATATTCGATTCATTATTGGAATAGGCTTATGATGAAGACGATGGATGGTTCTGAGGGGCTGATGCAAATCTTGGTGGTGGAACATTAGCTTGATATTACTAGTTCTAACTTGCCAACAAGATATTGCTATTGCTGTTGTTGTTGCTGCTGTTTGAAAATGCATTTGGCTGGTATGCTTCGTTATTGTTAATGCCTGCAGGAAGCTGTGACACTGTATTGTGAGTGCTAATGCTGTTGGGAGTAACTCCACCTTGAGAAACACCTAACGATGACGATCCTGTTGCTGTTGAGTTTGATGATGCTTTCAATTACTCTTGCATGGCTTGATCGAGCTAGAGAGGGAGAGGGAAATACTACTACTGCTACTACTATTATGGCTGTTACTGTTATTGTGGAGTTAGTTTACCTGGATTGAACTACCCACTTAATGGTGCTTATTAACTTGAAATAGGTACTCCAATGCTCGAAGGAAATTAACCTTGCTGCTGTTGCTGCTACTGGAACTGCTACTATTGTGGCAGTTATTGTTAAGGTAAGCCTAAAGGAGGTCCAGAGATTGGCATATTATTCTAATGATATGGATGGATATTGTTACTATTCTGACCCCAACTAGGAAGGGTATTAGTGTTGTTCTCTTGCATGTTTGAATTCTTAATTGGAGCTACTTGGTTGTTGTTGCTGTTGTTGTTGTTGTTGATCATGCCTGATTAATTATTCCAAGCATTGGAGGAGGAGGCATTGTGGTGGTAGGCAGAGCTATTCATGTTGTTATTGTGATTGTTCTGATTATTATGCTGATTCTGTGCAATAATTGCAAGATTCATTTAAGCGAGATGCGCACCTGGCCCACCTTGCATTTTGAGTTTGATCTGCCTCTCCTTGACAATATCTAAGGTATGCTTGAATAGCCCTTCTCTCTGCATGCTCTCCTTGAATACTTTCTCTGTTTGAATCGGAACAGCCAGGAATGTTATGTTATTCAAAAGCAAGAAGAAATGTCAAACTTACTTTTGGAGAGATGCTACGTGAGGAGCGTCGAATGATGATAGGTGTTCCAGCGTGTGTAGGTTGTGTATTCGAAATGCAGTGGATGGCTGGAAGTGCTGCTGTCGTCGAATGGCTGCTCTTCGAATTGAGTGTTGTGTCTACACGCATTGCAAGCGAAGAAGTTAATCAGAGAAGATCTTGTTTTGTTTGTTTCTTGCAGCAAGCCGAAGGGATTGAGATGAGCCTGTCGTTTGGCGATTAGCGATCTCGCAGCTTGCTATTCTTGTTAGCTGCAGTATGCTTCGTCGCTGCTACCATGGAGACACCAAGGACCAGATGGATTATAACTACTGCCATCTTCTCCTTGGCTGTCTAGCTAGCTGAAGAGATTCCCGTTGAGTACGCTTGAGCTATGGTACCCTGCGAATTGCGGGAACATATTCCCGAATCTAATTTTCTGCCAACTTACCATGGTGGTGATTTCCCCCGTGCTCTCATCAACAACACTTGTCCCAAGAGCCTTCAAGAAGCTTAGCATGATCTCTAAGGGAGTTGTTTTAGCTGGTTCTGCGAGTTCGCTAGCATTGCTCTTGAGGGTATTCACAAGTTCGAAGCATTCCTGTGGATGACGAATCTCCGTTGGTAGCTCAGGATTCTTCTCTTGACGAGCGAGAAGTTATTCGTTGTTGTTGTTTTTAGCTGAATAGTCTTTCTTCAGCTCTTCTGCGAGGGAAAGCTAAGCGACAGCATCGGAGCTGTAAGCTACCAGGAACGAAATACTGGCGCTGCATTTCTCGAACAGCAAGAGTAATCCCTTCCCGATTTGAGTCTAACTATGTGATAATACCTAAGTAGATAATTTCTCTGTGACACGACTCTGTAACCCATTTAGCTGGAAAGCAAACGCACTGAAGAGCATCTGCAATACGCTTGCGCTATGCTCGTTATCGAGACCAAGTTGGTTAGTTGAAATATCGTCGAGAATCAGGGTCTAAATGAATAAAAAAACAACAATCAATCCCATGAATTAATATGCAATCATGGATTATTACCTTGAGTGCTGCATGCCTCTTCTCTGAGAGATAGGGTGTATGCGTGAGAGGATGAATCGCTAGTGATGTTAAGGTTTCAAGATATATTGTGAAAGCTTATATTATCAGCAGTGCGTTCTGTGTGAAATTTACATTCGTCGCTGGGAGAATATGTTAAAGTAGTTAAGTCGTGAATGCAGACAGATACAACGCCGGTGAAGGCTTGTACGCATACGTCACGTAGTCCTTGTAGAGTAGGATCATCTGTCCTACGAGATTCCCTGCACTTACGCAGCACACTCGCAACATCGCGCAGAGCATTTACAATTCGATTTTGAAGTGTTGCTATTGCTGTTACTGTTGCTCCGCTGAGTTGTCCTCGTTGTTGATATTCTCATCCTCTCCAGTTTGGAACTCTTCTACGATGCAATTCAAATCATATTGAATCCCTCGTTGATTGATAACTTCAAATAGTTCCTGCTGATGCGATATTTATGGTATATCCTCCACCATATACGAAAACAATCGCTGCGATTTAGCATTCTTACTGCTACTGCTCCGTTGATGCAACTCCTTTACTTCCTAATTTATGCCGATTTCGTCATTCATGAGCACTTCAAATATCTCCAAGCATTCCATCTTCAAGTATACCCCAGCAGATTCGATGTCTTTACTTGTTTTCCAGCGCGCACTTCCTTCCAGCTAGTCGGTCAGCTGCATGACGCGGATGAGTTCGTTATCGGAGTGGTTGTACAAGAAAATATTAGAAAATCCACCGTTTTAGCAGCAGAGTCGAAGATGTTTGCAGATTCGTCCAAGATTTCTCAAGTTATCCACGATATTGTCGTTCTCGCGCATTTCCTCAAAGCGGCTGAGTGTCTGGGAAGAGAAAAAAAGTAAAAATTAGAGATTTTAGTGGGGAGGGGGGGGGATCGATCTTTTTTTACATTGGAAGATTGCTGCATTGCTGTGATTGTGTTTTTGATTGATGCAACTGTGCCAGTCAGGATGCCTGTGAATACTTAACACAATGCGTTAGTCGCTTTGTAGTTTGAGAACTAAAGCAGGATTTTCAACAGCAGCTGGAGATTCTCGCGGACGAGGGAGGATTTGAGTGCTAAAGATGTTTGAAGAATCGTTGAAAGAAGGGTTTTGGAAGATGCTACGGAGGAATTATTGTATTGTTGCTATGACTATTGCGATTTCTACTGCGATTGCGTAGCCTACTATTGCTCTTCATCGATGGTGTGCTCGGATTAATCAAGTTAGTTCAATTTTTGTAGATTATTTTAATCCATCGGTTCGATTATTGCCTTCAAGAGAATCTGATCACTTTTAGATGATTTAGATAAGGCTAGAATCGCAGCTAGGAGGCTAATTAATGGCGCTCTATCTTCAATCTTCCCTTTTAGGTATGTTTAGATAGATGACAATGCTCTTTCGACTCGCTGCACGCATTTTGTCATGTAGTACTCATCGGCTGCGTACTGCGAGAAATCGAAGATCAAGGAGAAAAAGTTAATAATATTTCTCGAGATTTCGAAGTAATTATGTCGATTAGCAGCAAAACTGTTGGATTCGAGAGAGCCGCTCAACAAATGGAAGGTCTATACGTACAACTGTGCCATCGTTTCGATTTGTTCGATGAAGAAATAATCGAATTTGAAGATGTATTCCGTTTCTGAAGGATTGGCAGAAGATAACTAAGCTGAAGATGAAGAATTAGCTGCACCAGCTGATGGCGCAGAAGAAGCTGAATTTCCTGAGGAATTGCCTTACTACGAAGAACCAGACGATGCAGGCTACGGTGGCTGACTAGGTAAAGGAGGAGCTGAAAACATCAGTAATCCAGAACTGCTTGTTGCTGCTGCTTAAGGAGGTTTTACTGGAATGAGTAGTTTATCTCTAGGTTAGAAGCCACACTTGTAGCTGAATCGCTATGTCATAATCGCAGTAACTTTCTTTAAGACACTCCCGTATTCGTTGAGATCGCTAACTACGCAAGAAGCTTTTCGAGAATGCAATAAACTCTCGCATTCAATGTTCTAACAAACAAGAAAGGAAATTTTATTAAACAAATTGTTTGGGAATCCAAAACTCAAAAGGAGAAACCTTGGAGACTAAGAAGGAGAGAAGCGAAGTGAGATCTTTCGAGAGATGATCGAAGCTAGTCATCAATCCATTCTCGTAGAATAGCACGAAGATGTTCTTATTGTAAGTTATCTGCAAAACGAAACAAAATAAATAAAAGTTAGCAAAAGGGTGAAGGAAAATGCTATCCTCCTCTTTCTTTTTCATTGTTTCATAAGCTTACAAGTAGATTGAAGATCTTGAGAGCGACATCGATGAAAAGGAGATTCTGATTCGGCTCTTGGAGATTTCCATAGGCAAAGTAACTCTCTCTGAACTCATTCACACTCAGCTCTAAGATGGTAATAATAATGGGCTAAGTTAGTAGAAAAGATAAAATGGAACTGGAATACATATTCAGTAGTGCCCAAATATAAATACATGCAAACGATGCAATTTACGCTTATCCATGCTGAGATATCGAAGTAATTGCGCCTTGATATTCTTGTTATCTCCCTCGACCAAAGGACTCTTCTTCTTGAGCTCGTTCGAGAGAGCTACGAATCCACGCTTTGATTCGTCCATGAATATTTCCATAGGTTGCATGTAGTTTATTAGCAAGATCGCATATTTCTATGGCACAGAAGAATAAAGAGTGAGAAAAAGAAAGAAAAACGGTCTAAAAAGAAAGCTAAAAAGTATTATTTTATTTTGATTTATTCGTTCTTTTGTTGGTTGTTGTTGTCGTTACACGAAGCTCTTTGTTGTCTTGGAATTCCCCTTGATTCGCACCGAGTATTTCATTGATTTGCAGGAGATTCAAGAAAATCTAACTTGAATAGAGCACTGTAAGAATCCCCGAATCAAACACCAGAGCTGCAAACAACAAACATGAACAAGAGTAACAGAAATGTTCATGCAAATCGGAAATATGCTTACAACTGTAGAAGAGTTATGCAATGAGTGTAATCTCAACTTGCCGATAAATCAAAGAATCAAGGCTACTCACAGTGAAGAGTTCCAGCAGGTAACTGGCTTGATTGTGATTGAGCAGAATCAAATTCAATGCTGATAAGGATAGTATAGATTTACTGCTGGATTTGCATAATTCACTTAGTGATTCCACGACCTGCAGTTCAAGAGAATGACGATTGGATAAAGACTCATAGGAATCAGAGACATTCATTGAGAGGTTATTCGTTGTATTGCCGTATGCTGCAAGTTTCGAAGTGCACTCTCTGAGGCTGCTCATGAGATTAGATTAGACTAAGAAATGCTTCAGCACGTGCTGCAACTAGCAGCTTAGAATAGCAATCCGTGTATTGGGGTCATCCTATTATCGTAAGGATCCTTCGTTGTTGAGAACTTACCAAATAAGATCAGTTTCGATGTTCATTTCAGCAGTCAAAAAACTACTGAAGTTGCTTTCATTCAGCAAGGACTATTCATCCAAGAGACTCGCAGAACTGTTATTACTTAAGGTATCTAATGGCTTATCTGCTTTCTGCGATTACAAATTGACTAACACTTGAATCATGAGATCCAAAGATGCATGTTCGCGTTGGAGATATTCAACATTTCCACGGCAATGCAGGATATGGAGTATTAGATTATACACGCAGCAGAATACGTTCTTAAAGCTAGTGCTCTCTCTCAGCAAAGGAGTGCTCTAAGAGAATAATGGGAAAAACAGAAAATAAACATTATTAACACAATAAAAAATAAATGGCTAGAATGATTGTGCTTACCAATATTACTAGCAGTGCAGGGAAGAACTTAGCTTATTCTAGCTATGCCACAGTTATCTCAGAGATCACATGTAAATCAGCTGATAGCACATCCTTAAGACATGAGAATTTATGGATATTTCTTCGTTTTTCAGACAAAAAATGTCCTCCAATGACAGTCTCCTCAAAGGATTACTCGCCAGCACTAAATTACGCACAAAACAGAGTCTGCTCTCTAAACAAACCTAGGATTTAACTCAGAATATGCACTAATTCCTTGGATATCGCATTCAAGCGAAGCACATTGGCAGATGATTATTGCTGCATTTGTATGTCAGGCAGTGGAGAACTCAAAATATCTTAGGAGATCAAGTTATTGAGTCTCTACAAGTAGAAGTGAACTAAACAACGATGGAGAACTTACCTACTAGCTGACAGAATCTGCTCATTATCGGGGCATTCGCTCATTTAAAACACGACTAGCTGATATCCACGAGAAATTAAGCTAGCGATATCGACTGTTGTAGGTGTTTTCGTTTCTAAATTTTCGTTGAACAAAAAAATGAACAAAAATTAGAAGAAATATCAAATTATTTGTCTTTTTTGGATGCCTCTTCCTGCTTTTCTTTTCAGAAATACAATTCCCTCTTGATATGGCTATGCGTTATTTACCAACTGTTGATATCCCAGCAGCAGCTACTGCAGGGATTGTGTTATTTATTATCTCAGCAGAAACAATATTTTGCGATGACGATTTCTTCGAATGTTTTTCTTTTCTCTCATGTTTTTTATGTTTCTTCTCACTGGTTTTCCCGCGTGATAGACTATCACTAGCTGATCGTTGTCTTCGATATTCTTCTGAATTCTCACGAGAAGCAGCACCATGCTTTCTGTTTGAAGATCGTTTACTTTTATGTTTTCGTTCATCACGGGAGCGACTTGATTTGCTATGTTTCTTGGATTGCTATTTTCGTTCTGATCGTTCTTTACTGCGATTTCGATCGTGTTTCCCTTGACGTACGCTCTTTTTAGAATGCTTTTCGTGTTTGCTATCTTTTTTGCGTTGAGAATTGAGTGAAATTGAGCGAGATCTACTGCTGTTGTTATTGTTGCTACTTCTGCTACGTTATTTTTTGTCTCTTCTTGGAGTTCTTAAGGCTTCCTATTCGATATCATCGTCTCTAGCGTCCTCCGATTATAAGCTCTACTGTGATTCTCCTACGAGCTTCTAATAACTTGCATTTTAGGCATTCATTTCTTCGATTTCTTTATCTTTTTTAACAGCTTGATCATTGCATAATTTCATGAGATTCTCTGCTCCTTCTTTGAATTCCACAGCGGCATTCAGTAACTCCAAAGCCTTTAATCTAATAGCTGAACTTTCAAACTCTTCTTCAAGTTGATCATTTACTGTGGAGGCTGATGATTCTTTCTTGGAAGTAGCAGTTTAACGCAAGATTTCATAGACTAATTCCAATCCATTTTGTGAAATCAACTCTTTAGCATGATGACTCGAACATAGCAGTGCTATTCCTAAATCGAGACCACGAGTGTACTCGTTTGAAGATTCACTCATTGACTGGAGATATATGCTGACTGCGGAATTTGGAATCAATGCACATCCTTCAGTTGTTTTCACAAGCTTTTTTAATTAAAATATTCATAAATACAAGTCGGAGAAAGAGAGAGAAAAATAGCGATCTTTACCTATTGAATTGACCTAATAAACGTATCCAATTTCTATCGAAGAATATGCTAATTTGCTTTTTGCATCTACATACTCTGCTGGAAAAAATTAACCAACTCTGCTGAGACATCCTCTGCCAATTAACCTGTCTAATCTTATCTGAGTGTACTCTTTTCTTTAAGCTCTTTGCCAGTCTCTTGGATTACATTGAATAGCGAATTGTCTTGCACATTCCTTGCAATATCACGAACTTTCTCAATGGCTTCGATTCTGGTATTTGTAGAATTCTCCTCCAGCAGCTTCTTTTTTCGCTCCTATTCTGCATTGTATGCCTACTTTTCCCTAGAAATCAACCCCCATCAACAACAAAAATACGTTTTTCTTTGAGAATGTCCCAAAAAATATAGACGTAATAGTCTTATTTATTAAGATATTTGTTTTTCTTTTGTTTATTATTTATTTATTTGTGAATTATCTACGGAAGCGCATCGAGTTCAACCGAAGAATTGTGCATTTAACAGCGCTTTTAGACATCCTCTGCTAATTCGTTAATGATCTCACCATAGACACACACTGTTAGCTTCACATATTCTCCTCTCATGACGATCCTATCCGTGCAGATGCCTTATGGAATCGGAATGAGAATATCCTGCGTTAGACTCGTTGAATTCACAATCGAAGATGCCTTCAATATCAACGAATAACGAGATTGTGGTGTCCCTATGTCTCTACAGAAAATCTCCAGGTTTTTAAATGATCCTGCATCTTTGTCTGTGATTGTTTTTAGATTCTTGAAATGCTAGTGCACATCGTTTCCAGGACGAACGATTCGTATCAATTGAACTCTTGCTGGCTAGTTTAACTCGATTTCATCACATGCACCACGCGTGCTGCCTTTAGAGTTCAATGATATGACAAAAAAAGTTGAAAACAAAGTTAAAAAAATGCGAATACTGTTTCCGCCCCATTCCTTTTCTAGATTGTTGTGCTTCAACCACCCAACCAAATCCATATCTTCTTCCATATTTCGTTCTCTCTCTCTCTTAATTCTAATTACCTTGTTCATTATTCTTGGAATTATTCAGTGCGCGTGACTGCGTGTGATCGATGTTTTCGAAAAACAGCAAGGACACAGCTGCTGATGAGAATGATTATCATATAAAAATATTATTCAGACAAACATATTCTGTTTGCGTTTTTCTTACAAATTGAAAAAAAACGACATGCAAAATCATATGTTTTTTTATCAGTTCCACCTGAAGAGGGAGTATTGCAATATGGCTCCATTCCTGCCTGAAATATCTATGGGTATGATGTCAGGGCTGCTTCGAATTGAGAAATCTTGAAGAGAAGGAATTCGTGTTCGCGCTGTTGTGTGTGTATTATTATTCTAATATACCTAATTATGTTTTTGTTATTTTTATTTTTGGATTTATACTTTTTAGAAAGACGGAATTCTCTCAATTATTTTGATTCTTTGTGTTTTTTCTCTCTCTTTCTCTATGATACCTGTATGTGTTATGTCTGTTAGACGCATAAACGTGAGCATCTACCAGAGACACAGAAGGATAATTGTTTGTTTTTTTATAATATATTTTTTTTCCTTAAATTATCTCTTTTTTTCTTCATTTCTTTGCAATAGCGATTTCACTAAAAACCATATGAATTTATAGATTTTATAATGAAGAAATACAAAAATATCTCAATTTTGTCTATCAGTCTGTTCATTCTGAAGCGGAGAATACTAGACCTTCATTTTCTTCAGCGATTGTATTGCCATTGCCATTGTCCTCCACAAGAAGATCGATTTTCTTCAACACAAAATCTAGATAATATGATTTTTTTATGAATCTCTCCATGCGCTCAGCGTGTCTCTTGGAATAGCTGGTTAATGCATCGAGTAACTAATCAAACTCAGATTTATCGGAAGAATTAGGGATGACGCTCTTTGTCTTGTCACTGGCATTTTTATCGCCACTTTTCGTTGATTTCTTGATTGCTTTGAATTTCTTAGAGATTTGTAAAAAGTCATCCAAAGGAATAGATTTAATGACATAGTTCAACAGTCTCTATGCGACTTTAGCTGATTTCTACATCGCATTGAGATCTCTAATGTAAATCAGCAGCTTGTTGATATCGAGAGCTACTAGATTCGCTACAAGATCATTAATGGCAGCTTCGAATTCTGCATTGTCATCAGAACGCTGCTAATCACTCTCAGAAAACACATTCGCGTTCTTGAAATCCCTCTGCAAGAACAGCTATTCTAACGATGTGTGGAATTTGCTCACGAAATTGAATTTAAACGCTAATTTCACTGCGTTTATGTAATCTTTTGCTCTGAACAGACTTGCAAAGTTATCTTGCTAGATAAGTACTTCATGTTCTGCCTCCTTTTTCTTGAGTTCTTCTTCTTAAGTCACATCTTGCCAGAGGAACAAATTGGAATCATTCGCACCTGTTAGCATAAATTGCTTCCCTTGGGCGTCGTATGTTGAGATATCTAACGCATAGACCTTCCCGGAGTGCTTGTTGATTGTATTCAGACAAGTTTATTTTTTGACATTCCAGACTTTGACAAGGCCATCAGCACCACCAGAGATTATCTCTAACCCGAAACACACCCATTGTACTTTCAACACAGAGCCCATGTGGCCTTCGAAAGTATGCACGCATTGACCATCTTCTAAGTTCCAGATTTTAACAGTACTGTCTCCACTGCCTGAAGCTAGCAATTTCTCGATGGGCGAAAAGTTCACATCCCACACACCGCGCTTGTGACCTTTTAAGATCATCTTGCAGGATAAGGTCTCAGCGTCCCATATCTTTGAGAAAATAAAGAAGAAATAAGGTAAATTTATGAGAATTTTGATATGAGAAAACAAGCTGAAAATGTTATCATTTTCTAAATACTTTGATTTATCTGTCTTATGAAGCTGAAGCGAGTAGCTTCTCGTTCGGTGAGAACCTCACGACGTTGATGTCTTTGGTATGGGCTGCGACAGTGCGCTTGGAACTAGTGACATTCTCGGGATTTGTGATTTTATGTGCCCGAGCTTGGAGATTTGCGATTTCCCAAATCTTCAAATTCTGATCTTCCGAACCTGAAGCAAATACCCTTCCTGTCTTCCCACCGAAGCATACAGATGAAATAGCTTCAATATGTCCTATGAATGTAGCTAAAAGCTTGAATTCAAAGCTATCGTCTTGCTTCTTCCAGAGTTTGATTGTTTTGTCTTTTCCAGCCGAAACAACAAATGGTCCATATGTGTCAACCGTCAGAACGAAGTCAGAATGACCCTTGATGAAATGGCTCTTCCCATTCCCTAATTCGACAGCTCTAAAGTAACAAAAAATGAATCTCTCAACTCACAATCACAAAATGGTCAATTTACTTAATAAGTGTGGAATTCGTCGATACAATAACATATTCCGAAGTCTTGTCAAAATCAGGAGAATCCTTCTTAGTCTTCTTGCAAAACTTCGCATCAGTGATTTCATCATTGAAACCTACTATGACATCACTCTCCACCAGCTTAGGACCTTCAATGAAATTGTAGAACACAATATTCTACTCCACAGTGACTGCACAGATCTACTCGTGTTTCGGAAGAGTTCTAAGAAAATACAATAAATGAGGTCATAATTCTATAAATTTTTCAATAACAAACTCTACATGATCTTGAGTATTTCGTGTGTCTTGAGCTCTGGGAAAGGATGGATAGAAACTTCATTGGTAGATATATCAATGAGCTTGATCACTCCAGAAGTGCCCGTTGCAGCGATGTATGTTTCTTATCTGTGTTTGTGTTTCCCTGGTTTTGTCTTGATCCTGAGATATCCCATAGCTTCTACTTACTCGTCAAAGAGTATTTCTGCTTATTTAACCATGGAAGCATAGTCCCAGATGATGATTTTCTTATCCGAAGCAGCGGAGATGAGATTTGAACCATCTTCGGAAAAAGCAATAGATGTAACCATTTCAGTATGGGCAACAATTGATTTTAGCACGGCGGATACAACTAAATCATAGACTCTAATCGCGTAGTCCTCTCCGACACTGATCAAATGGAGCTTCAAGGGAGTAGGATGGAAGAGGAGTTTTGTCACTGAGCCTCTGTGCACCTAATTAGAAAAGCATGAAAATATAAAATAAGAATAATAAATGAATGTATAAACCTTGTAGTTGTGTGTGAGATTGCCCTTGCGGACATCGTAGATTTTAATGAATCCATCAACACATGCAACTGCCATGAATTATCCAGTTGGATCAAAGACAATATCAAGAGCCCATTAGTCACCAATCTTGAAGTTAAAAACAAATATATTAAATTCAAATTGTTATTTGGTTATCTCAGCTGAAACGAAATCTTGTGTACTTTCCAAGAATGCACGACTTCTTTTGTTTCTAGATTCACGAATCGAAGCATATTGTTTCTGGTGAATGTCGCCATGAATTTACTACTTGGGTGAATACTGAAATTGCATAACTCTTCTTCATCCTGAGGAGTTAAAGAAAAATTAAATAAATAAGCAAACTTCATTGAATCATCTTCTCCTCTTAACACTTTCCCTTTTTGAATAACTTTGTTTGTGTTTTACATGTGAAATGACTGAAGTAATCTCCCTTGAGCTCAGCTAGACAATGTTTACTCTGTAATTGGCAATCGCAGCTAAGAATTCTTCATTCGAGGAAATTTCAATTCTTCCACCAGTGTACATGGATGACTATGAAAGGCAAACAGACCAGAATTTTGACAAGTGACTGCGATTGACCATTTCCTTAGCTTGCTGCCCTGCGTTGTCAGTAGTTTCACCACTTTCTGGCTTGATATCGCCAGAAGATTCCTTTGATTTCTTTTGCTTTTTCTTTTCCTATTTCTCCTGTTATTTAGTAGTTTTTTTGATTTCCTTCACTTATTCTTCCTAAATAGCATCTTTTTCAAGGTTTTCATCATTACCTTCTTCTTCTTCTTCTTCTTCTTAATCGTCATTATCAGCAAAATCTGAATCGGAGAGCTACTCAATAACTTTCGATTTCAATTCTTCTGGATCGATTTCATCTTATTCAGAATCTTCGCTGAAAACTTCTTCTTCAAAATCACTTTCACCCTTCGAATCCTCTTCATTGTCATCCTATTGGTTCTCTTCGTCTTGCTATTCTTTTTCTAATTTTTGCTTTTTATCCTGCGCCTTCTTTTCACTTTAAAGATCCTTGACCTTCACTTCCTCTAGATCTTTTGCTCTTCCCTTCACTGAACTACCTCTTTCTCCATCTTTCCCCTTAGCTAATCCTCCGATTTTCGATGACAATTTCTACTTCCGTATGGTCTTATTCAGCACCTTGCCTCGCTAGCGTATTCCTAAATTTCGAATCAATGGCATCTTTCGCTCTGTTTTTTACTTTTTATCCAATACAATATCCTTCTAACTTTCTTTTTCTTGCAAATTCTTTTCAGCCAACAATTAATTAAGTCTCTTCACTCACTTTTTGCTTATCTTTGTTTATTTAGCTTTTGGATTAAATTTACCTTCACAAATCAACCTTCATTCCTACTCCTCCGCTCAATCTTCCATGTTCTCTTTTCTTTTATTCAGTTATCTCTACTAAGCACAAGTAAATTAGCCTTGATATTTTTCATTTTTATCTTCTCACTGCTTTAAATGCTCAAAATATCATAGCTTGCAAAAATGATGATTTTTTAGTTAAATAATAAATGAGAAAGCACTCAGGTATTCATCAATTTAAACAAGAACAAATATGAATTCTTCTAAGAAATGAATATTTTTGTAATCATAAAATGAATCTTGAACTTGAACTCTTTAATTGAAAGGCTTTCTCCTTCTTATATGTCTTTGCTTTGTTAAATGGGAATTCAAGGATATGAATATTTATTTTTATAACTTGCACTGCTTTAGGGATTGGGACAATAATTGCAACAGAATCAAAACGAAATAATCTATCATTTCTCTAAATAATAAGCCAATACGACACAACAAAAAGAGCCAGAATGAAGAGGTTTTTAGTGACTAGACTACGGGAGTATGAAAAGTACTTATCTCAAGAGTTGCCTATTTTAGATGGGAATGGGGATAAAACTGTCCTTTTGAACTTCGATTTCGCTGATAACTCCACTG
>Ga0302271_10000992_pt1 | contig 27773 bp, 15 predicted proteins | sample III_Bog_N1_1_FD_198767 | JGI IMG/M metagenome (GOLD analysis project Ga0302271, IMG submission 198767) | Peat permafrost microbial communities from Stordalen Mire near Abisko, Sweden - III_Bog_N1_1 | ecosystem: Environmental > Terrestrial > Soil > Wetlands > Peat | place: Sweden: Abisko... | reverse complement strand
TTTCTTATGGGGCAGCTGAGCTTTTTTGCTGCCAGCTATTCTCTCTCCCTTTCTAGGCTGTGTTGGGGAGGAAAGATCTGAGGTTTCTTATTTTGAGATCAGAGGGTATTTAGAGTGATTGAAAAGTCAATAGAAAATAAGAAAAACAAACTGCCACAATCACACTTAGGGTGATAAAAGGAGACTTAAAATTTTTTAGAGGGATTCAGATTCTTGCAATACATTTTTAATATTTCTGTCTTTGTTTATTCCTTAGAGAGAGTACCATATGAAGCAATCTGAGAAGAAATCTCCAGAATCGGACTGTTCTCCTAGTGAACATAGGAGAAATGGTAAGGAAATCACAAACAGCACATTTGGAGGTTCTTTGGGAAACTAGGGAAACAAATTCATCAGCAGTAAGAATATGACCGAGCTATTCCAACTTGGGAACAGCCTAAGCGCTGAGCCTTCTGAAACAACAGGGTTTATCACAGAATTAACTGCTAGTTCAAGCGTAGGAGGGATAATTAACAAGGATAACAACCACAACAACAATGAAAACAATCAAGATAAAAATAATAATAACAATAACAACACAAACATCTCTAAATCTTCTCTTCATGAGCTCACAGTCGCTGTGGCTTCTGAGGGTTCAAATAAAATTTAAATAAGGTACTCCAATATCGATACTTAAATTTCAAATAATAGTAGCATCACAAACTCAAGCAAATCAGCTGGTATTACCACAAATAGCATTAAATTACCTACAATTAATGAAAATAGTAGCATGAATAGTAACAATGTTTAAATAGCTCCATAAAAATCGAATGACAATAGCAATGGGATGGGAATCATTGTCACAGAAGATGATTCTGAAGTTAGTGCTTCTTGCGACCATTTTGATGAAGAAATAATCTAAAATAAAGATGAAAATGAAGAAGATAACCATAAGAATATTGCCTCAAATAGACAACAAAATGAAAGTAAACTCTAGAAAAGTCCTCCTTCCTACAATGATAATAATAGTAGTAATAAGTTGATAATTCCAGCTACCAATTCGTAGATTCATGAAACTGTTCAAAATAACTCTAATAACCAAGATAGTGATGTTTACCACAGCAGCAACGATGTAAAAGAATCAGAGATGATTGCTGAAGTCAATGATCTTTCGTTTGAAGGAAATACCCAGAATCCCCCTGAATCAGCGCACAAATAAACAAAATTACTCTAAAGAAAAGGCAAAGATTCAATTACAACTACAGCAGGAGGATTGACAACTAAAAATATACAGCAGCAACCTGGAGTTAACACACCTTCTCCAAACCCTCAAGATGGTTCAGCTAGTAAAATCTAGGTTATTTGCACTACAAGCGAAGGAAAATCGACTTCAAGATAACCTTCAAGAAGCTCACTTTCAAATAGCAGTTTGACAAGCGCACAAATTGTGTTACCTCAAACAGAAGCTATGCATAGTCCTTAAATTGCTATGAGCACTTACAGCTCCAACGCTGCAATTATAACACTCATCAAACCTAGCAACAACAACACCAGCAACACTATGAACATCTCCTAACCACCCATGGAAGGTTTCCCATCGGCATCTTAGAATATCATGCTCCAGCCAACATCAAGCAATACTTTAATTTAAATGAGAATTGCAGGTACAGAATCACAGCCAATCAGTGATATTAATAATACGAACTCTTCCTAGGAGAGTTCTACAAGCTCAACAAATTAAACTCCCTTGAACAACTTTACTACAATTTCTAGTAATACAAACATTTCTAATAAACCAAATACCCTCATTGCACCATCTTCCTCTTCTTCCAATGAAATTAGCACCAATGTTACCTAGCAACCTGATAATCTTCCTCTCAATCATTTAGGAACATATGGCGTCTCTTTACTTCCAAATCCAAGTACAACCTTGAGCCATAATTCTACTAAGATTTAGAAATCCTCTTTTGCAGTCAAGAATCCGAATCCATCGAAGCCTCATGGGTTGATAACTCTTCCCTCAGCACATAATATGATAACCATTCCAATAGTATAGACAGACTCTCCTGAGCCAGGGTTGCTCTTTAATGAAGACAGAGAATACCTTTAGCCACCGAAAAAGAAACGAAAAGGTGGAAGACCAAGCTCGAAGAATGATCGATCTATTAATAATAGCAGTAAAAGTAATAATATCCATGGAACTGACTTGAATGAAAGTAAGCTACTTGGAGATGAACCTATTGTGGCTGTAGAACATAATGGAAGTTAAGACGACAAGGATATTATCCCTTTCGTGAGTGAGAGAGCTGAGAAACGAAAAATGGATAATGAATATAAGGAAAGAATGAAAAAAGGACCATTAAATGTGAATTTATTTATCGATTAACCTAGTCTGTTTATCCAGCTGAATGACTATTAAGAAAAAGAGAAAAAAACTAGATCGCTACTAGCTGAAGAAATGATAGAAAAAAACAATGAAAAAACAGAAAAAGGATTCAAAAATGATGGATTGGGAGTATCTACTTCTTAGATTCTAACTCTGCAGCCATTCCTTAACTATGGATCATCATAACCAAAGATTCCGTTAATTTTTACCTTTAATGGCCAAGAAAATCACAACTAATAAAGCAATATTAGGAACAAAATCATCTCAGAATAGAATATCTCACATGCAGATGTCGCAGCTAATCCAGTCGAATTAAACGAAACTTAGATTTCGCTTCAGAGCGACAATAAAAGTGAGAATACTGATATTATTGGATTAAGCAGAATTAAGAAAATCGATACTTCCACTGAGTTGATGGATTAAACAAACATTCTGCGGGATGTTCTTGTTAAAAAATTCAAATCTTCTAATACCCTGGAGGGATTCAATGAACCATTTTCTTCCCTACACTCTGATTTCGCAGCTTCATATTTGTCTCCTTCCTTCTGCAAGGGAGTGCTCTCATCTGTTATTCGGCATCAAGATTTCTCTACAGAAGACTAGAATATCGAATATTGAGACAGATGGAAGAATCATAAAAAAAAGGAGAAAAACAAATAAAAACGACTTTAACATATTTTACACATTTCTATTCTTATTAACTTTTGCTTGGCGGTTTAGTCCATTCTTTTTTCAACCAGGAGAAGAAATTACTTGTTTTCTTCTTCTTTTAATTACCTTCATTTATCGAGTTATTCTTTCACAAAAATATCTATCTTTTTTATCAAATTATCTAATCCCGTCAATAATACAACGCCTAAATCTAAACAATCTGACTTTAAAGTATTGTGGTAGCAGCAGAAGCCTCAAGAAAGCGAAAATATAAATTTTTAAAATGTGAAAGAATCTTCAGCAGTTTATTTTTATGTGTTTGCCATATCTCATCCATCTTATCCCAAAAACCTTATTAAGATCATTCTTTACAATCAAGAGCTCAGTTATTAAACAAAAACAATTACAAGAACTGTAGAATATTCACTATCAAATCATAAGGACTAAAAAAAACACATCATTCATTTAGACATTCTTTGTTTCTTTGACTTACATTATGTTTAGTGATATTGAAGCATTCCATTCACTTTATATTTCCCCCTCTCATGATAAATAGAAGCCTCTGTGTCCCTCAACAATAGCGAATAGCAATTTATCCCTCATTTTCTCCTTTGTCTCGTATACAGGCAATTCTAATCCAAGAGGATTAAAACAATACAAAATAATTATTTAATCAATATTTCTATGAGATTCGCTTGATTTTCTGAAATATTTCTTACGTAAAGTTTTAGAGCATGTCTGCGCAATGGGGAGAGCTTTAGGATTAACATTCTAAGATATTTTAAAACTTGAAGAATGAGATACAGCAAACCCTTGTGGTTATCCTCTCGCTGACCCAGTCAAAAAGAACAAGAATCCTGAGCGCTATTCTTCACTGAATTCCTCAAGAAGCTCAAACAACCAGATGACTTGCTAGCTTTCTTTCGTGTAGTTGATAAATTGCACGTTATTCTTGAAGTATTCCACTTTAACAGAAGTGCAAAAACAGAATAGATTAATTTAAAATGCAGAATTAATTTGCTAAAAATATCAAAATAAATCTTGGTTAATGTTGGTCTACATCCCTCAATCCCTCCCCAAATCTTCAAAAACTATGAATAACATGTTACAATCAAAGGTTTGTTTTCCAGCTAAGCTTGATGCTAGTTGTTCAACTGAATATAGTTTAAGCGCTTTAAAGGGAATTATCTCAAATAAACCTTTTTGAAGTGCTTAAATCTACGCTTAGACCTTCTTTACAAGAAGCAATTCAATAACAAGTCTGACATATTCCTCTTTATTCGAATTGTCAACTGGTATATCCTTCCCATTCGGTAACAGATCTACTACCAATTCCTTTCCAAAGACTGTTTGAGCATATGTAAAATCTAACTCCAATTAGCTAATATCATCTTTATCTATCACCCATTGTAGATTTCTGGATAAATCAGGATCCAATTCTTCTAAATCACTTAAATCCAACTCAGAACCTTATTAAGAAGAACCAGAAAATAAAAATGGAACAATTAATGATAAAAACAATAAAAAACTCTCTTACCAAGAATGGATTTAATAACGAATTGAGCGAAATCAATATTTGGAATAAATGTTGTAAGAAGTGATTTCCCAAGTAGTCTCCCAATGTAGCAATAATGAAGGAGATAATCAGGAATCATATCAGATGCAGGGTTTGGTTAAAATGTATGGCTATGCTAGCAGTAAATGAAAAAGCCTTTATTGGGATCAAAAATATCCTTGAAGACTTCGGTAAAGAATTCACGAGAAAGACCACCACCATCATAACCTTTTGAAAGCACAAAATTACATTAAACACACATGATCTTTCTCTCAAAAAAGATTTCTAAAAAATTAACCCTCAAAAAATGTATTATTCTTCTTCTTTTTTACCTTCTTCATTATCAAATTATATTTCAATATCGGAAATGGCAAAGGCTGAAGGAGTAAATCTAGAAATTGATGCAATTGTCGAAAGCCAAAATTGATCTCTATTCACAAAGATACTCATCTCGTCTTAGATTAAATCTGGCTCTCTCTCGTGGGTTTCAGAATAAGCCATTTATCTGCAAATAAAAGCAAATCAAGTTTCATAAAATAATTGCACTGTCTATTCACTTTTGTATGTAAAGTTTACTTAATTAGTTTCTGCTTGGCTGCTAGAGAAATATGCTGTGGCTAAGTGGAAAGGAGCAATTTAATCCAATACTTATTCGATGAGTGGGTTGAAATCAAATTAGAAAACGCGCTCAATTCAGTTTTCAATTGTATAAGCAGTTTCTTTGCCTTGCATTAAGACAACAAATCATCAGCTGAGGGAGACTCTAAATCATTCTAAAGTTAGCTCTACCCTACTCCCTTATGATCAGTTTATTATGACTTTTACTCTTCTACAGCCTCATTGTTACACTTCTTTTCTCTTTATTTGATAGAAATCTTGGAAGGGACAGGGAATTAAATATCTTCTTTGAGGATAAATTCTTTGTTTCCCTTTGCAGATTATTCAGTGGATTCATCGTCTTCAATCAAAAAGTAATACAAAAGCAAGAATGTGTGAAGTCCATTCTCAAATGAATCTAAGCCGTCAGGAACATGGGAATTTGCAGCTTACACAGGATCCAAGTTCAAGCAAATCTCAATAACTTCAAATAAACAGCTGAAATAAGATATCAAATTGCTGTTATCTCCGAAGAACCTCTCACGTATTTCCTTGACTAACGCAGCTTTAAATAGAATTTTGTTTTATTTCTTCTACTTTTCTGTAAGCCTCTCCTTTCCTGTGTCTTTCTAAAGATATTTGAACAATTACCAAAAAAAGTTAAAATCAAAATATTTTATGAATAGTTTTTTTTTAATTATTTTACAGTATTTTCTTTCTGTGATTTTGGCTAAGACAGTCGTTTTTACTGCTGAGTAGAAGAATTTGTTCCATTTTATGGAGTCGAGGGCGATATCCCTGTTGAGCTGTTGTTAGCAGTGTTAGTGTCCGTAATTTGAATGTTATTTATTGCATATATCATGTCTCTAATTGTGTTATCAAAGCTTGATAGATACTCTGTTAAAAAAGGATAAAGAGAATTAAGGTAATCAACAAAGGCTTCTTTCATTTTTTTGCGGATCACTAACTCAGGGGAATTGTCAACTAGTCCTTATCTCGATAACGAATCGATTTTGATCGTGTTCTTCAAGAAAAATTAGAAATCTTGAAGGGTATTTTTAACTTTCTACAGGTATTTCTGCATCTTTTCTGTATAGCTTATGGTTAATATCTCAAATACTTTCAAGTAACCTTCTCGAGACTTGATCATATCTGTATAGCTGGTCTCTGGAAGATAGCTATGAGGAGTGGAAGATAATCTTAGAGAGCGGAAGAATAGCTTTTAGATTAACTCAGCATAACGCTGGTGGGTCATGATGTTAACAGATTTCGAAGGAGGAGTAGGAGTTTTGTAAAATGATGTTACCATATTGAAAACATTGGATAGAAATGATGTCTAATCACTTGCAGCTTGGAAATAAGATTCAAATCCTTTGCTACAATCTTATTCACGCTTTTGTTCTTCTAATTTCAAGAGAATCTCAATCAATTCAAGGAGACTGCGATAGGGAGTGAATGGTGGGGCTTTGGTTAGGCCTTCAGAATTCTGAACACATGGGAAATAAGCAGCTTAGTAATTATACTTCTCCTAATCCTAAGAACTCGATGTTTCAAATTCAAGTAAATTAACTCCATTTGAATACTCCTGCAGCATATCTTGAATGATTCTGGTACATTGTAAAATCACATTGCATCGACTCTCCATGCTTATCTTCTCTTCGTCCTAAGAAATAATTAAATATGGAGATTACTAGATGGCTTTTAGGAAACAGAGTGGGAGTTACTTTGAGTGTTGGTGAGTTATTTTTGGTATTTTTTATTATGCAAGTGAAGATCGTTGCGTCAAGGAATGGGATATTCGTGGGCTAATCCTTGGCAGCAGATTATGCGATATAAATGAAGAGACTAAGCATTCTTACGTAATTTAAGGAATTCAAGCACATAGACTTTATAGTTTGGGATATCACTGAGATAAAGGATCTTGTATTGACTGTCTTCCAATAAATCTAGAACACTGCTAATCTCAGTCCGATTTCTTAGCTGACGAGAGGTACTTGTAATATTGCCTTGAGGAGCTCTGAGTTGATAATATCTTGAGTTTTGTGTTTTTATTTGTCTACTGATTATGGCTAAGACTTCGAGGGATTTTCAATAATATTATTATTATTATTTTCTAGTCTCATTGGTTCGATTGTCTCTGCTTAGTTTGATGAAGTAACATCAATTAAATTTACATTGGGGGTATTATCCTTGGAATCATTATCTTGAATACAATTTGATTTTTCTTTTTCATATTCTTCTTCTTTGTCATTTTCATTTTTTTCATCTTCCTAATCATCTGAATTGCTCTCCTTATCTTTACTGTTTTCCTCTTTATCCTGATCCTGATCCTCATTCTCATTTTCATCTCCACTATCATTAGAATTATCTCCTCCATCAGAGTTAGAATCCTAATTCGATTATGACTCTGATAATTCTGATCTAGAATCATCCGAATCTGAGTTTCTTTCATTGAAAGGTGAGCATTTCTCTGATTCACTATCATCTTCTCCTCTAAGTTCCTTTTTTTTAACAAGAGCTTGAGTTTTGCACAATTCTTCAGCAATTTCTTAAAGAGGTCTTTCCAACAGCTAAATGAACAACCTATCAAACGATAAGAGCACTTATGCTTGCTATGGAGTATCCATCTTTTCAACTATTTCACAGAATTCCTTAGAACTCAAGTATTTCTACAAGGCTTCAAGTTTATCAGTTTTTTCTTTGCTATCTTGATTATTGAATCGCTTAGCTACTAGTAACTCTTCACGCAGTGTAAGCAGTTTCTTCTTAACTTGGCCTAAAATTTTTTTCCTTTCAAAAATTAAAAGCCAAAAAATAATAATTAGCATAAACAATTTTATTGCGAATCTTTCCCTAAAAAGGACTTACTTTTTCTCTTCAATCTTTTAGGTTAATATTTCTTCTCTATCGTGACCAGGAATTGCCATAATTTCTCGTTTTGTTAATTCCAAACCTTCGAGATCTTCTAATTCAAATCCATATTAGCTTAGATTTAGATCATGAAGATTAATCTCATTTTCATTCAGTTCCTTCTTGTCATGTTTACCCTCACTATTACCCTCTTCACTTTATTCTTTTTTAGGTTATTTTGATTTTTTAATTATCTTCTTCTTTGCATCATAATCCATCACATCCTTTAGAATCTTCTCTTAATCTAGCATCGTCAATTCGTTATTCACATTGCAGTTATCAGTAGAGCCATTTAGATGCTCCTTATTATCATTTAAAACAGCAGAAAATTAAGTATTTGTCTGATCTGTCTGCTCATCTGAATTTATTTGTGTTTGCTCTCCTTGTGGAAGCTACACAGGCTTATCTGATTTGATAAGTATTAGGAGTAACTCATTCAAAAAGAATTGCTCTCCACAGGTTTAGATTTCAAATTTATTATCATATTTCTAATTCTGTAGCTCATTCAGGACTTTAATGGATGGATAATCTTTACTGTTGATACCATTTTTTAACTCGCCTATGATCTAATAATACTCCTTAAAAGAACCAATACTGTTTCGTTCAAATTAAGGAGTACCATTAATCAAATATAGTTTCCCTTAGCTAATTGCAGCTGAAAAAGCTAATTAGTTATCTACTAAGGATTGTTAACCTACAAGAGAAACTCTATCATTTGAATTATTACTTTCAAATATGTCTACCTTTTCAGAATGATTTTCATTATTTTCCCTGAACACATTCTCCGAATACTGCCTGGCATTTTCGTCTAATTTCTCAAGATATCTTAACCCACTCCAGTTACTTTATTAAATGTAAGTTTCAATTTTATCAGCTTCAAAGATTTTGAGGAATATGCCATTCATATCTTCTTTAAATTAAACTAAATTTTCTTACTATTCTTTAAATAACAGTTTGCTTATGGCAAGATAGCTATTTTTATATTAATTAAATATTTCGAGCATTGACAAGGAAATGATGTCATTTAAAGAATCACTTCGTTTAATTGAAGATTCCATTACAGAAAGCATTACTAAACGGTCTTCTAGAGTTTCTACTATTAACTATTTAATATTTTTAAACACAAAATAAATAAAAAAAGTTAAAAAAAAAACAAGATAAAAACATATTAAACTAAGTAGTATAATAGGATTGCCAACAGCAATAATTATTATTATCTTTTGTTTTGCTTACATTATCTGAGATATTTTTGAATACATTGAATATTCCATCGAATGACAAAGCAATTGGCATACTGATGAAAAAATCAGGATGCACAACAACTGGCTTGATCATTGATAGCAATTTCAAAAATATTTGTCTTTGATATTTCTGCTATGAAGAATCAGAGAGATTTGGAGTGAAAACAAGGGTTTTAATGAGATTCTAAGCGTTGTAATTTGTCAGAATGTTTGCATGCAAAATATAATCTAAAAAGAACTAACAGCTTTAGATTTCGTTAGTTTTCCTAGATTAACCACTAAGCAGCAACTAAAATACTTCTTAATTACTTTCTTGAACACTAGGACTGATTTTAATTTCACCAAACCAAGGGAGAATAATCCTTGGATATTTCTCAATCAGCAGCTAAAGAATATTCAAAATACAACCTGTATCAATGTAGCCTTTTGGTTGAATTGGAGCAGTAGAGATGAAAAAGAAATGATACCGCTTGTTGGAAACCTTGATTTTGACATTTTCATTGATCGTATTGATCTTCTCAACCAGACTATCGCATAGAAGCTAGATGATTTATTTCTAGCCTGGACTAATTTCTAGCTGTTGGTTTTAAACATCCTATTCTACTGATGTTTTCAAGCGATACCATTTGGTTTTCTAAATTGGATGTTCTCTCAAGTGTCGCACCTTAGTATCTTTACGATCTTCAATTGTATCTTTGTTTATCTGTTTACCTTCTTCTTTCTCTTCTTCCTTTTTTGTTTCAGATATATTTTATAAATCACTATCTTTTCCAATGGGCTATTCAATAATACCCTCTGGTTCTTGCATAACCTCCTTATCTTATTCAATCCCCTAAGATTCCTTCTTATTTGGTAAAATCTTTTTTCCGAAAACAGCAATACCACTGAGTTACCCTTATTTCAATAGAATTATCTTCTTTTGTCTCTTTGTTTGTCTCTAACCTTCCTACTATCCTGCTTGGCCCAGTGATTATTCATCATTTGCATTTTGCATTTACTCGTCTTCTTAAGATTCTTGCGCTTCTTCAAATATCTCTTAAATCACCTCAGCAAATAAACTCTTGCTCCCAGTAAAAAGAGAGCTATATTTAGCAAATATATTCACATCGAGATATGCTAAAGTGAATCGTAAATGATTTAATTTAGATATTTTCTATGGAGAATCAGATTAAACTGCAATCTATTCTTACTCTTGTTCGACTTGTACTGTTGTTGTAGTAGTTGATTTCTAAATATTCATAATATTCTTAAGAAATTTATTATCTTTCATGCTTTTCTCTTTATTATTAGATCCTTTGAGCCAGATTAGTTTTTAATCTTGGTCTTCTGAACTATTTTGAATCTCCTTAAGACTCTTCAATTACTCAATTATTTAATTCTTTATCATGTGCTTGATTTGATCCTTTCCTTTTCTGATAAACATCAGATTAAACAGATAACCAAGAGAAGGCCCTACTAATTCTTAGACTAAACACTTATGAAATTTCAAGTTGATTATTCTTTCTAGCAACTAACTCAAAGTTTCCAAGGAATTATCAGGGAATATCAGATCTTGAAGGGTTATTATTGATACCAAAATGTTACTCAATCCTGTTTCCAACTCGCTGAATAGATTTGTGTCTTAATCCACTGTCACCCAGGTAACATTATCCATGTAATCAATTGCGAATGATAAGCTATCCAACAATATCTAGTTCAGCTCTTTAAGTTTTTGAAGTTTTTCACCCTGATCTTTAATTCTTTCAGTGTTGTTTTCATAAAATTCTCTTTCTAATATTTCTCCTAATTCGATAACACATTGGTATAGATTGTCATGGCTTAAGAAATCATCGCGGTTGTTTTGCGCTTACAGCAATAATCCACGCAATTTAGTAACATAATCACTTAGATTAATATTTGTAAAGAAAATATCAGCTTCTTCAAAACCATCATTTTGATTTTATACATCACTAGAGTTGGAAGAATTGGAAGTAGCAGAAGATGATGAAGAAGAAAGACGACGTCGGGATTGCACAAAAGACTAAGAAGAAGTTGATGATATTGATGATGATGAGCTTTCAGAAGAATAAGAAGAATTATGCTCATCATCTTCAACATCTCTAGATTCTTCTGAACAATCTGATATTTAAAATGGTTTCAAATCAATCTCTTCATTTCCTTCATCTTTATTCTTTTTGTCATCCTATGTTTCTAGATCTCCATCTTCAATTAGATTACTTTGTCCTTCAACAGCTTTATCTCCTTTAATCTCCTGAATATTATTGCAAGATATTTCTTGTTTTTCTGTGACATCATTATCATCCTCTTTTTCTCTACTCATCTTCAGTTCTACTTCCTCTTTTCTAATCTAATCCTTAACTTCCTCTACTTCCTCTTTATGTTAAGTTGAATTACCCTCATCTTATATTTCTTGAGCATTTTTTTCATTTTCCTATTCACTTACTTCAATAATTTCAATGGTTTTATCGTTACCTTCATCCAGATCTATTTATTGTTCTTTTCTTTGATTTGGATTCTTTTAAGATAATTATCTAAACTAAGTAACAAAGGCTATTTTTTTAGTTTTAGCACCACTACCATTAGATTTCACTTTTTCAATAGGTGGTTTCCCTAATTTAAAAAGAAACGATACATCTCGCATGTCCTAATAGATGTTAAACGAAACAGCTATTTTTAAGATCATTCTTTTGAAATGAGAATGAACAATGTCAATGTTAGATATTTTCGCATCGCTGAGAGATCCAAATGCAACGTCCAAGAATTTAGGAAGATAAAATGTGATGTTATTTGGTTTAACTGGCAAAGATAGGATAGCTAATAAATCATTGTAAATCACCCAATTAGGCCGATGGAACTTTAAAGTATCAATTAAGAGCAATGCAACGCACTTGACCACCACCTTAGCAACTTCTTAGATGTCTTAAGTTTAGATTGTCTCTTTGTTTTTATCGTCATCACCATCATCGTTTCCTCCATGATTTTGTTTTATTTAATTTTCGGTATCTTATTTATTAACCTTGTTATTATCAGAAACTCTTCCATTCTTTTCAGCAGTAACTTCAATTGATCCTCTTTATTCTTCTTTGACTTATTACCTTTTTTTTCCCTTTTTCAATTCACTTTTTTTCTGTTTTTTGGTACATGTTTTTGGCTTGGAAATTTTCTAAGTAAGTCCAACAATTGCATCATCTAATCTCACAATCTTAATGATGATCTTAAATAATATCTCAATTTCATATTAGTATTCGCATAAGGCTTATTTTAGAAGTGATTGCACGAGTTTTGCATAGTAATCCATCAAATTTTTGATTTTCTCAAGCATAAATAAATCAATTGTCTTAGCGGATTTGATGTAGTCAGTTGCTTTTTCCAATAATTAGACTGGATCTTTACTGCCTGTGACACTCCAAGTTCCACCGAAATTCAAATGGAAAATATCCAAAATAAAGGATGTAGTTGTGAATTCATTCAAAAAATCTAAAGTCTTGAATGTTCTTGAGAATCTGTCATTCATGCTGAATGAAAGGGAATTCATAATCCCGACGCTGTCGATCATGTTTTTCTTTTTAGATTACAGATACTAAATGAAGAATACATGCAGCGGAGATTATTCATTTCTTAGTTCATTCAAATGAGCTATTTTTTAAGTCTTTAGAAGGTTAAGAATCAGAGATTGAAGGAATACCTATAGATCTAAGACTTTATCGATGTTAGTTAAGTAAATTAATTTGTTTAATATTTTTTCTTAGTTAATCTCCGAAATAACAATTTTCAATAGAACTTTCTTATTTTCAAGCATCACATCATCTCTATCACCATTTTCTTTTCCAGTTTTGATTTCAATATTAGAACTGCTATCCTTATTGGAACTGTTCTTGTTCTCTTAATTTAGTGATCTAGAAATCAATTTCTCAAGCTTGTGTTTAGCTTAGAATTAATTATGAAGTTTTCTTTCAGTTGTGAGAAGTTTAATAGCAAATCTATTCAGCATGCAGCTCTTGATTTCAGCTTTGAAAAACAGCAACCATTTTTGATTATTCTTTTCATCATTATGTCCTTCATTACTACTCTCTACAACATTATTATTGACTTCCTTTATTTCATCTGCAATTCCATTTCCTGTAATTGCTTCCACAATCTTTCTGATAATAACTTCTTTGGTTTGAAAATTCTAAGCCATCTAAGCCATTTTTTTCATTAATTTAAATGGCACATTCAAGCAGTGTTCTTGGTAGCTAAACTTCTTTCTGAGCTAATTGAAAATCTTATGATTTCCGAAGAGAAGAAATTCAGTTGCATTGCCTTTTTCGAATAATTCCATAATTTTTAAGGACTAATTATAATTTCTAATCGACTGTATGGCTATCATGTAAGAACAAGCTACTTATTCAATATACTTCTTGACGTCAAATAGTCCAATTAACCTGTCTTAGACCTGTAGCATCAAATCAAGATTGATTTTAGTCGATTGATTGTTTTAATCTTTATCGATGCAAATTCTGAGGAACAAATGCAGTAACTCCACTAGGAATTTGAATCTCTTGAATACGCTGAGTCTATCATAAGATTCAGAATCTAATAAGGAATCTTAAAATGAAGCGAATCTTGAATTATCGTTATCATCCACTTTTTGTTGATCTTACTATTATTCTCGTTCCTAATCTAATTTCTTCTACATTTATTTCTCAAATAACTTAATTTATTCTTTTAGTTATTCACTATTTTCTTGAATAAACTAATCTAAAATTTCTAATATTGCCACGCAGTACTCAAATGCCTTAGCGAATGAAGCAATATTCGAAAGAAAGGATTGGCTTATTTGCGTTTTTCTGACTAGAGATCTGCTTGCATCAAACAATGCATCAATGCTAGATACATCGTACATAATTATCTCCTTAAACACGCTCATGGATACCTTCACTTCACCTGTTACTAATTATTAACATCCCACAGTATTATTACCCATATGGTTTACAATTTACAAAAAAAGAGAATTTTTTACGTTCGAATTATTACTGGTTTACAAAGATTTTACTGAAAACTTGCGAGTTAAGCTAGCAAAAGAATGAATTTTTTTATTGCATCAACCTAAATAAAGCCCGCGTGTATGCATAGTGCTGATAAGGTAATGACTCTTATTAGCTTAGCATGATGTGCTTATCTTGATTCCTGATTTTTCTGCAAGATGCTAAAAAATAAGTTTTGTAAATGAAAGGCAATTCTCCTGAAATTTCTTATGTCCAGGATTCATAGTAAATTGAATTTTTCAGGAAATAAGCCCAGAAAGTGAATAATCGATTGATCTCTTAGATTGATTCCTCGTTCCCTTCTTCTTTTTGAAATACGAAAAGAAGATTCTACAAAACTTTAATAATGTTTGGTTCTGCATCAACATTCGCAAACTTCATTTCAGTGATGAACTAAAATTAAAAAAAAACGCATTTATTAATTGGGAAACAGTTTGATTCTCCAAATAATTAAGGCAATATAATCTTTTACTCTATTAAGGATCTAAAGTGTCTTGAGAGCATAGGTCTTGGAGTAATTCTTATATCTAACGAAGTCCTCTAGAGCTAAGAACCCGTAGTGTATCATAAAAGCCCCGTATGGACAGTCTACAGTTCAAATAAAAAAAAACAAAATATCAGAATGGAATAAAAGTATCTCCACGTGAATAAGATCAAATAATAAAATATTTATGTAAAATATTACTCTATTCAATATAGAACTGATAAATGTAGTCAATGAGTGGTTCTATTTTGGATTATGCAATCGACTGGAAGATCTCAGAGGACAAAAGAGAGAAACTCTGCTGTTCTAGTATTATTACATCTTCAACTGGGAATTTCTCCAAAGTTGGCTATCTCTCAGTGATCTCGAATATGTGCTTAAACACTTATGCTATCTTACTCTTGATAGATTAGAATTATGGCTGAGAGAGAGAAATCACCGCATCAAATTATGAGTAATCGCATTTTAATACTCTCCCAAGGGTATTTTCGATGATTGTCTCGGAAAGTTCTTCAATCTTCACCCAGAAATCAGTGAACGCTTTTCCTTCTGTTTATGTAATTTTCTCTAAGCTAATGGTGCTCCTCTTTTGAGTAATTGTCACCTAAATCCTTGTGAAGATATCCATCCAGTATTAGCTTTCATTTGATTTATTATATTTCTTGACAATATTCTAATAGAAACTCGTGAACCTCTAAAGAATCTGCTCATCGACTCTTCTTGGACTGGAATCTTCTTCTTCTTCATCGGAGCTTTTTCTTAAAAACTCATAGATGAATGTATTCACTAGAAACCCATCTTTATCACCGAAATCAAAGTTCTTTATGAAAAAAATAGAATTCCTCAAATAGTCTAATTGACGAGAGCTGTAGTCTTCATCTTCGCAAAAACGATATCCAGAAATATACTTTTTGATGTTGTAAAAGTAAGCAAGAGCAAGATAAGCCATTTCCTAGAAGGTATCGGGTGTGTGTTCCAGCTTGCTTTTGAATAATTTTTAAATATCTGATTTCTAAAAAAGCTACTAACATGATCCTTTTCCTTAGTAGGCTTATTGATCTAAAATTTTTTCAGCATACAAGAATGAAGAAGATGAAGACTAACAAGACGATTATTTCCCCTGATTGTTAGTTTCTTAGTTGTTTTCTTGTTTGATTCTGCTTTAGACTTAGGTGATGACAAAATTCGGATCACAAATCGAGGCATTTCCCCAAATACCTTTTGATTTTTCTGGGATTTCAAAGAATTCAGGCAGAAAATGTCCAACACTAATAAGATGTTTATTTTCACTGAACGATGCATACAAGCAATCTTAGTAATTGCTGTAATTCGTTACTAAGGAAGATAATCCTGTGCTGTCATTGTAGGAGTAGTGTTTTTGAATTGTACTCAATGAATAGATGAATCTACTGATTGCGTAATTCAACTTCCAACTTTCAGAGATGAACACAACTTCCAATAAACTGTTCTTTCGAGTCAGCAATTCAACACTTAGACTCTGTTCAATATGGAACAAAAAAATAACAACATCAGAAGCAGTCATTATTAGATATTTTAAGGATTTGAATAATTAGAGTTTATTTTAAAATCTCTGCAGATAAAGCCATTTTTTTTATTTATTTTATTTGTTTTCACACAATTCAATCACTGAATCTTCTTAATTTATCTGAAAAGGTCTCATAAAATTTAACATTGTTCTCTCCCTCTCCCTCTCTCTTTCTCTTTTTGTTTTTCTTTGTTAATCACTTACAGGTACCACTCTTGGACAAATCAAAAAAGGTTCCTTCGTGAGGCGCAACTATAAATCCGAAAGTGTGTTGATTCTTTCAAACACCGCATCTTCGAGTCTTTATCTATTCTGGAAATCTCTCTTATGGAAGCATTCAAATAGCTCATCGATAGAAGCCTTAGCGAATTCTTTTGACCACTCACACAAAACTCCCAACTCTAGGAAATCTGCTTAAGTGGAGATATTGCTTTTTTTCTTGGTTTATTCGACTAATTGTTTTGTCTATTCGAAGGTTATCTCGCCATCTTTGAGACCGAAAATGTCGTTACGCAGATTTATATCCTATTAAATAAAACAGAAATATGCCCAAAAATCCTTAGAATACTAGATTGCGGTATTTATTAGGGGATGAAACTCATATTGTATGGAATATATTGACCATGGAGGATACCTTCTCAAAGAAGAACTGCTGCTTGGAATAGTTGATAAACGAATCAAGCTCTTCGAACTCCATTGCTATTCTTTTTTAGACGCTTTAATTAAATTTCAACTACTATTTCTTTAATTATTCTTTTTGTTTCTTCCTTTATTTAAGGTCTCTTCTAGATGTTTTTATTTCTGATCCAATCCCTTCCCTCCCCATACAAAATCTACAAGCATTCATTGGAAATCAAGTTTGCCGCAGGCAATCTGATACTTTACTTGCGTTACTGAGAATGAAATGCAATGAGAAGTAAATTCTAAAATTATTGATTGATTTGAGTTATTATGTTAATGGTATGAAATCAATAAAACCTAGTTGTTTTATTATTTAAGACAAAAATAATATTTATTCATTCTTTTTTTTAGTACTTTATAGCTCCTTATTAAACTCCTGTAAAGTCAACAGAAGAAAAAAAATAACATGCTAAAAATAAGAGTATTACAAAAAATATGCATTTCTTATTTCAACCAACAAGCAAATTTATTCAAAAAATCAATGAATTCGATAATTAAATTTTTAATTTGTCTTGAGGGAGAACAGTATTTCAAAATCACAAAAAAAGATAAGCATTTTTTCAATGTGAAACTTTATATGTTCTCTTTTTATTATAAATAGGCTTTTCGTGAACGTTTAATATTTCCCAATTACTTAGGATTTTTATTTTAATTTAAATCTTCAAATCTCCCCCTCCTCCTCTAATTTAAAGATATTTTTACATAAAGAGGATTCACTAATAGCAGTGAAATTCAAGACAAAGCATCTGTAACAGAACCACATAGAAAGCTATTCAAAATAGCAAAAAAATACAAAAAAGTAAAGAAAAATCTAAAAATATAAATCACTTGAATTATTAATTATTTTTGAATCAAAAGCTGATAGACTAAGGAATTGAGATCGCTCGATATTGATGATCTAGACTGAATCGATAGAACAAATTTAACTTTTAAAGGAAGAGGGTGGTTGGAATTATTAAACAAAAATTAATAAAGAACACTGTTAACCTGGAGTTTTTTATGGAAGGTATTGAAAAACGAGAGCTCCAGCAGCAACGTCTGTACCAGTAGAAAGTACAGCAAATGTAATAGTAGTAAATTCAAAGGGGAGTTTAACAGCAGCAGCGGTAGAAGAGACAAGTATCTTTGTACTCCATTATGCGGCGATTCTATGCTGAAGAATTAGTGCAAATTATGAAATCATTTAAAAGAGGTTAAGCATTGAGTTGCTTTCTCATGATGCTGAAGGGGTTCTTATAGATTCTTCTTATGCTGAATCCCACAGTCATGGACAAGCTAGTCTCGATCGAGTCATATTTTGATACTCTTCGAACATATAATCCTTAGAGTTTTCTGAAGAATCACCTATTATTATGTGATGTGTTAGTCTATTTTTTCACTTTTCTCAACGCATTCCTCTTCATTTACCTTGGAGTTAAGACTCTCATCTACGTTGCCAGAGCTGAATCTAACAAGTAGAACCAGAGACTTAGTAATTTCATCTCAGGTCGTGAGAGAGTTGGAATTCGACTCAGATTTGAAGCTGATGAGCATATTATCTCATTTATTGTTTAGATATATTGCTATTCATTCTCGATTCCTTCTATAGTTGTAGCAGTTATAGCCTTAAACAATGCTTCCATCATAAATTTGGTTCTGACTTTCCTATTATGTAAGCAAAACTTTCAAAATCAAATGTGTTATTACCAAATCCAATTTCAAAAAGTTTTAGAAACATTCATTAAGAAGATGAGTTGATGAGAGTAACCTTACAATCAAAAAACAATCGAATTTTTTAATTCCCTAAACCTTTGAAAAAAAAACAGATAAATGTGCAAAAATAGCAAATATTATTCAGATATTTCTCAACTGATCTCACATTTAAATATTTTGATCATATTTGAAATTTATGTTTATTTTCATAAAATATCTTGTTTTTTATTTTCAACATTGTTCCCAATAATTGATTTTTTTTTTCTTCTTTTTCCTTTCATCCACAGGTATGCTTATCGTGAATAACGATTTCGATTATCTGCTCAGTTCTGAGGACTTCCTTCGATCGAAATACGTTGACATCTAGATGATAATCTGCTTTATCGAAAAGATGTCCTACATTGTGATGTACTTTCTCGATGGAAGTGAAACGATGATCTTATTAACCGCTGTGAATATCATGGAATTTGCGAGGTTAATATTCTATCAGCCATTTTTAGTCCGCTCAATACAATAACTTGCTTTGACAGTGCAGCTCTTCGTAGGATTATTCTCGAGTATTTGCTATGTCTTCACCAAATTATCCAGCAGCAATAGCAACATTCTTTCAGTCGTTCTGATATTAATCCTTCCACTATCGTACAAAGTGTGTGAATCAATTGAAATCTACTTAAGAAAAAGAAACCAATTAATCTTATCGAAACGGCTTAATGACAACGAGAAAGTCGGAGCTGATGTTTTGAATTATTTCATGAGAACCCTTGTTGGACCAGGAAGCACTGTAAATTCTAACAACTCTCATGAGGAAATAGAGAATCTAGCATATTTACTTAAGCGAAAGGAGAATATTGAAATCTCAGAAATTCAATTGTTGCAAGCCTAGTTCATAGCAAAACAGCACACTTATTCAAGGAGAGATCTATCGAATTACAATGACAAAGGTGTATTTGAGAAATCCTTCACAATCGATTAGCAAATGAAGGATTTTGCTGCGAATTTCCCAAAATCACCATAGCAATACCAGCAATAAATGCAGCTCAAACAAATGCAATAAAAGAATAGATTGGACTAACAGTAGCTCATGTGGACGCAACAGTTATTCAAATATGAAGAAGACCATAAGGATTAGCTAAAAGGAGAGTGGGCACCTGAGGAAATCTTAATTGGAAAGAAAGAATTTATTTCCAAAGAAAATGTCTTTGGTGTCAATGATAACATGTAGAGAGCATTAAGAAATTTTGTGAAAGAACTCTTCGAGAAAGAGAGAAGTGCTAGGAATTTCAGTGTGACGGATGTTTATTATTTAGTGTTTGTCGCTGAAGTACTGCAGAACTATTAGCTGTTTGAGCTGCTCACTACGAGAATACCAAAAGGGCTACCAATAAAATAGCTGTAGATTCTAGCTAGTTTGACAAGAGAAGTTGATAAAAGAAAGGAAGTGCTTCGAGTGACGAACGATTAGGTTTAGCTTTTTGATATATCGTATTATGAAGCACTTGTATATGATGAATTAGCTTTGCAGACAGCTTAGTTGCTCGAAGAAGCTATTGTCAAGAAAATTCATTTATTGTGTTTTCTGAAACAGCGGCACATCGATCTGACTGCTTTGTAGAGTTAGCTGCATAATCTCTTCAATCTCCGAACTGACCTCATCAAGAACATCAGTCTTATGATTAAAGTAACTGATTATTTAGATGAAAAGTGCCATTTTAAATCGATTTTGTTAGAAAAATAAAAAAAATTTATACATTTTTGTCTGCTTTTAGGTAAACGAGTTCAGTCACAAGCTCTACGACATTTACCTAGATTACTTGGAGGCTTTATCTTTCAGTGAAAGTGACATAAAACTTGACAGGAAGAATCGATACGCGAAGAAACAGCGGACACTTTATTTCTAACTTAATTCCTCCGATGCCTGTGTCATCTTCACTTCCCTGCGAGGAGACAAAGATATGATGATAACTAAAATATCCAATAATGTACCGATGTTCTTCGGGTTTAAATCAGAGCAAATCATCTCTTAACCACTGGAAAAAATACTCCCTGAACCTTATGCTAAGTTTCATAGAGGATATGTGGAAAAGTTCTTCTTAAGAGGCGAGACAATAACTGATTTGAAATCGCGTCTGTTATTTGCGACTTCAGCTACTAGCCATATTTTTCCAGTATCTGTGGATGTTAAAGTTAATATGTTTGCAGTTGAGAGAGAATTTGGTCTGACGGCTTGTATTGTCAGAGCAAACAGGACAACGTAGTATGTATTATTTGATTGCCAAACTTCTAAACTCGTCTCTATGACTGCAGAGTTGCATGCATTTGTGTTTCCTGTCTTGAAGACATTTATAAGGGTCAACATGGCAGCGTATTTCCCTTTTATTTCGAATTTCAAAATCAGAGGATATGGAGAAACATCGTCTGCAAAATATTCATTGAATTCTGGGAACACCAGAGGAGCAGCTGAACCTTCAGTTCATTCGAATCTCTCAAATGAATTCCATAATAATCTGAATTAGAAGAATAATGAAGGAGATTTTAATGGAGAAAGTAGTTAATAAAATATGTAAAAAACAGGGAGTTTTTATGATCAAACAAACTAAAAGAGAGAAGTAATTGAAGAAAAAGAAGGCTCAGCGAAATTTGTCATTCCAATCAATACTAAAAAAAGAGATCAATTCATGAATAAGACCTTCTTGTTCACAGCAAAGAAGATTGATTAAGTCAAGATGTCTGCGAAATCAAACAACCAGAATCTTGAAGATAAAAAGGACTATGCCAAGCCTTAATAGCGATAATCATCGTTTAATCCATTTTCACCTTAGCAAGATAATCTCCCTCAAGATAAAGAAGCTGAGAGAATCTAAGCAGCGATTAAGCATAGCAGACAGGTGAAAGATAGCTTGGATGAAGATGATGAGAGAAAATATAGGGATTTATAGTTCTTGATGGTTGTAAATATTGGATCCAGTTCATAGAGTCTTCAAAGTACTAAGCAATCAAAGAGAATTCAATCCCTTAAGGATTTCTCTTTTTTCACCATGAATTTGAGTGTATTTTCATTAGATTCTGCTGGACTTGAGCGTATTAAATACATCGAAATAACTAATACAAAGTAAATCAATCCGATCCACAATGCACGGCTGATTATATCAGTCTATCGCGAAGAGATCGAGGACTACACTACGAACATGTCTAACATGCGAATAGCAGATATTCAGTGTCTGCTTTCGGAGCTGGAAATTCACAGTCTAAAGGATTCGAATAGAAATTCGATAAAAATAAAGTAAGATTTAAACTAAACTGAAGAGTTAATTGACGTATAATTACTCGAATCAAGCATGATTCATGACTCCGATGCGATTGGGCTCAAGAGCTATTAAGGTACGGTAAAGTATTCAAAAGATAACTAAGTTAGAGCTTATGGCAAAAAAATGAAAAATATCAAATCGAATTCCATCGAAGTTGGTGCAAACAAAGTCGAAGATAATTCGTATGCTTCAGGTTAATTGTTCAATAAAGATAACTAATACGAGTTAGAGTAGGAAGGAGTGGTTTAAACTGTAGATCCATATCATTAAAGAGAAGATATCGAATCTAGTCAATAAAACAGCATGGAAGGTCATGTTGTTGAGAGAAAATTCTAAGAAGAAGATTCCTAAACGGGTAATTAAAATGCTAAAAGTTTATTGTTTCTCTACAGCAACCATTTCAATAACTAGAATAATAATAATAATAATAATAATAATAATCAAAGTGATTCAGCACTTGCATTGAACACAACAGAGAAGAAATTAATATCCACGTAGAACTTTTAAAATATTTCTGGTGTTGATATAAACGAGAATTCTCACCTAGCAGAGGATAAGAGAGGTAGACCGACATAGATTAAGTCAGAGTAATCGACTGATGTGAACTAACAAAGTTACGTCAAAACGAATTCAATGGGATTAGGGAAAGCGCCTTTTTTCCCACCGGATATTTTACCATTGACACCAGCTGAACTGGAGCCATCTTCATAAAATATCTCTGCTTTCCCATTGTTTGCATAATTTAACAGCAGCACGAAAAATAATCAAATTGGTGGGTTTGAAGCTTGGAATCAAGATAGCACACAAAATCAAAAAGCCAAACTTGAAGCTTCATAGTTTATGTCTCCAAAACCAGGAGGTGTTGCTGTCACAAGTAGCAGAAATCAACTGGTAGTCAAGAGCTCCTCTTTTTTGAGTCCTCAAAACGATTAGCCTTCAGGACAATTAATCCAAGGAATAAGAGCACAATAGTAGTTTCTTGGCAGAGTAGGTCCAGCAAACATAACTTTGTTGAAGAATAACCAAGATGATTAATAAGGTAATTTAAAAAGAAATCCTGCTGAATCTGGATCAAAAGTTGGATAAGTTAGCTCTCTCACTCCCAATACACTTTCGAAAAAAAGAAACGACCTAGGAGCTGCTTAAAACAGATAGCAAGAAGGACGCAACATCAGGGAAGTCCTCGATTAGAACTCCAGTCATTCCAGAGAATCCAGTTCGAGCAGTTCCAAAAAAACAACCAAAATTATCATTCTCAAAAAAACCACTCTGGGATTAATGAAAGCGATCAATTTCATTGGGTTATTAAGTTTCCTAGCAATCATAATCGTAGTCGTGCAGCAATATCTTCAAATGAATACTTAATTTGAGACCTTCAATTCTGATTTGAAGCTTGTAAACTGGGCAACTTCCTATGAAATCAGTTTGTATGTCATCAAGAAAAATTACAACTTAAAAAATATGCTGATAAAAGGAGATCTTTCAGTGAGCGCAGCATTAGCCGTGACGATGGCTGCGGAGGCTGCAGATAATATGATCAAAGCAAACGATGACATGACAGTAACTTTAGTAGAAATTACCCAAGCCAGTGATACTCGATAAATGGTGTAACGCATGTTAGACGCTCCGTTTAAATTCAGGTATGGTGCTGTGGTAGATAAAAGTTAGCCTCTTGCTGGGTAGTTAAGTTTGAATTTCTACAACCTTATGGAAGTAAATTAGACACTCTACACCAGTGCACTCAATCTTTTCTCGTATTTATTCAGATACACAAGGTAAATCGGTACTCCAACTTCTCGATTTGTAGCTGTCAATAACACTGACACGATCGTTGCATCTTTACATACTGTCAGTAGTCAATGCCAAGAATCGTCTTTAGAGTAGTTATCGAGTATCTCAACGAGTTTAAATAATCTTCTCATAATAATATGCCTTGTCACAGCTGGGTGTGTGTATGTCATCATCCCTGTATTTTCATTTGTGCAGCTAAAAAAGGAATAGATCATTTAGTTGTTTGCTACGTTCAACTCGACATTCTTAGAAACGGTTATTAATGATATATCCAAGATTCTAGCTAAAATATCCTCCACAAAGCTGTCAAATATGATGTTCTCAGGAGGGGAGAACTAAAAGAGATAGAATCTCAGCTCGACTTCGAGGATACCTAGGTTTAGTAAGCAAATTCTGTTCGCCACAATCTTCGTTTATTTGATCACTCTCCCATATCCGCTCCTCAATAAAGTGCTCTCCAATGAATACACCACTTAAAGTCAAGAGATTATGCCATTACTATGTAAGCAGAAGTCAAATTGACATTTATGTTTGGTTAAAAATTGTTTGCTTTTTTTCGTTAAACAGCTGCGATGTTTCTAATGGAAGCTGATATTCTGAGGGTATCGAGTATGGTTTTCTACTGCCTTTCATTGAGATATGGTTCTGATACAGATTCAATTTACACTTTCGATGACTTTAAAACATCGCTGGATGAAATCGTTGCTGATGCTACTACAGCTTTTTAGGATCTCCAAGAAGAAATCTAACTCATCAGCTAAGTTTCCATGTAAAAATCTACTTATTTTCTACCATAACGCTATGGCTATTACTAAATATCTACCGAAATCCCCCCCCCCCCCCTAAAACGTTGATTTACTTATTTGAATAGGTACAACTCAGACGCCTTCAAAAATTACTTCCTAGCAAGTCTTGAAGGAAACATTTGTGAAATCTAATTCAAGTACTTAGAGTATTTAACCACAGGTTACACTATCACGCAGTAAGCTTGCACTACTTCGCATAGCGGAACGCTCACTAAAGGACTGCAGATATCAATAAAATCAATTTTAGAATCATATCACTAGCTGTATGAAATCTTAGGAATCAGTGATCTTGCGACGTTTAAAGCATAATTTGTGGTGTTTTAATCGAATATAGTCGTCAAAGACTTCTTGAATTTCGAGGTGTATCTCATCGAAATCATCGATGGACTATCTAGTTATCTACGAGAGCAAGATGTTTCACATAAGAATTATCTGTAGACGCTGCTTCTAGTGCTGCTATTTTATTAGTTTTTTGTCATGAGCTGCATATTCTACTTTGGATGGGTAATGTTCTACAGGAGCATGGATGATTAATTATATAAAGCTAAGCTGTCTCTGGTAGTGCTCAATGTTAACTATCTCGTCTCGAATCCGTATGTCTAGAATTATCTTCACAATAATCTGACATGAGGAATTGTATGTTATTTTTACTTATTTTTGATAATTTAATGCTTAAAGAATGCTTAAGTTTTTATCTTTTTTGAAATTTATAATATTTTCGATATGAGCTTTTGCATTGCATGATTGAATTACTAGTGATAATTTTTCAAAGACGTCTTTGGGTTGATAAGTAATTCCAACATTTTCCATTTTGATCTCTAATAATATCTAAAAAACAAGATATCATTTGAAAATGATAACTTACTCAAAAACGGGGGAAACAACAGAATCTAATTGATTCTGAGCATACACACCTTGATGATTTGAACTATCAAATAAGCAATCTAATAATTTGCAGCATTCAATGAATGAATTCCTCTTTTTTTTAAAATGCGCAAATTTCCCCCTCCTGTTTTTGATTCATTAAAAAACCAAAAACAAATAAATTCATAAAAAAAATTCAAGCAAAGTGAGCAATAACAACAGTAGCTAGCTAGAAAAAGAATTCAAAGAACTTTAGACTGGCATCTCGATGTTAATAATTGACACCTAAGATTACAATCATCTTAATAGACAGTTTAGAAAATCAAAAAAGAGAACCTTTATCGAACACTGCAATTTCCATGGGTAACAGGCATAGTAGCAATCCATGAGTGATGCTGATATTCCTTAAAGAGTTCTAAGCATATTTGAACCGAATAATGAAAATAAAATGACAATTATTATGAGAGATAAAGATTTAGTGGAATCAACTTACAGGGAAACAAATTTATATCTTGGAGAAATCTATTAAAAGAGGCAAGAAAGGGAGAAAGATGAAGTAAAGTCCAAAAGTAAAGAATCATCTGCTTTGTTTGAATAGACCTTCAGGTGTGAAGATAATAATATAAAAAGCAAAAAGACAGAGATGAATATGGAAGTAGAAGAAAGAAACTAATTTGAGATATAAGAAGAAATTGCATAAAAAATATATTCTTTTTATGAAGCAGAAAAGGAGGTATTGTAGATTGCTCACTCTATCCGTCAACATAAAATGTGTGTAGAAAGATGAATAAAGGTAGGAGAATACATATTGGAATTAGATTGTTATATGCTCATCAAAAATTTCAATAATCTTAGCAAGTTATGTATGTACATGAAAAGTTGAAGTAAATAAATGCATATTTTGTAGGATAATTGTTATTGTGATATGTTCAAAATATTCTGAAAATTGCAATTGTTTTATGTTAAAGTAATAAATGAAATGAATAATATCTGCCTTAAAGATATTGTAGTTTTAAAATATCAAATATTTTTAGTTTAAAAAGGCTCCATGCAAATACATTGCAACATCCACGTAATATTGTTAATAATTAATTCAGAACGCAGAAGGAAGGACTTAGGGGGGTATTTTTTGTTTGATTTTTGAAAAGGGATTCAAAGTAAATGGGTAAAACACTTGAAATATTATTGGGCAAATAACTAACAAAAAATTATTTTCTAAAAATAATCTAAAAATGCAAAATAGGTGTTGAAATTATTATTTGCAGGATCCAAGAATTTGAAATGAGCTAATAAAATTTTAAGACAAACATCTAATAACTTCAATGAATTTCTCTATGCATTGGGGACATATTAACCCAATTTGAATCTTTTTAAGAATATTTTAATTTGTGGAAATATTTTTCGTTTAATAAAAGAATTGTTTTGATGAAATATTTCAGCACAAAAGGCGAATTTTTGATGGGGTATATCCATGAATCTAATAAAAGCAACAAAAAAACACAAATAAATCACATATTTTTTAAGAAGCACTCTCATATTATTTGAAGATACAAATGGAATATCGATTTCTTGGGAATTCAGGATTGAAGGTGTCAGCGATATCATTCGGTAACTACCTAAATTCAGATAAGCCAGATTGGCAAGAGCGCACAAATGAGCTAGTTAAGAAGTCTTTTTCATTGGGAATAAACTTCTTCGACACAGCGGAGGTTTATGGTTGGGGAGAAGGTGAGAAACAGCTAGGAATTGCATTGAAAGAATTGAACGCGCCAAGAGAAGATCTTGTGATCTCAACAAAGATCTTCTGGTAGGTGCCTGATCTAAAAATAAACAGAACTGGACTTTCTCGCAAGCACATCATCGAAGGTCTAAATCTATCTTTGAAGAAACTGCAACTTGATTACGTTGACATTGTCTTCTGCCATCGCTTTGATGATGAGACCCCTCTAGAGGAAGTATGCCGCACGTTCGATTAGATTGTCAAAAGTGGAAAATCAAGTTATTGGGGCACTTCCGAATGGAGTGCTGCAAATATTTTCGAAGCTTACATGGTCTGCGAGCGTTTCAACTTAGTCAAGCCAGTCGTAGAACAGCCTTAGTACAATATACTTATCAGAGAGAGATTTGAGAAAGAATACGGAAGACTCTTCGATAAATACAGGTAACATTGATAAAATACTTCATACGTACACATGTAATTAACAATATTTTATTAGGATGGGATCGACTGTTTGGTCACCTTTAGCTGGAGGTATTCT
>Ga0302271_10000991_pt1 | contig 27791 bp, 14 predicted proteins | sample III_Bog_N1_1_FD_198767 | JGI IMG/M metagenome (GOLD analysis project Ga0302271, IMG submission 198767) | Peat permafrost microbial communities from Stordalen Mire near Abisko, Sweden - III_Bog_N1_1 | ecosystem: Environmental > Terrestrial > Soil > Wetlands > Peat | place: Sweden: Abisko... | reverse complement strand
GGACAATACACTCTATCACCTTTCTTAATATCCTTCACTCTCTTCACACTTCCATCACCCATTTCAACTATGCCCATTCCATCAAAACAAGGGTTGCTTGAGTTCAAATACGCACCCCAGTTGGATGTTTGTGAACTCCTACTCGGACTTCTTGAAGGCTTTGGAGGAGGTTTCAAGAGAAACTATTCTTCAATGCTATCTCTTAAGTTTTAGAAAAGAGCACCACCATATGGTTGGATACCTGGATCCTTGAAATTCGAACAAGTTTTATGTGCATGAGCCATCGCAAGTCCAGGAAGATAATGGACTCCCCATCTTTTAAAGTATTCTGGTTTTGAAAGGGCGATTTTCACTTAGCCGTTGAGATCTTCAAAGAGTGAATTAATGAAGATATCATCCTTGAATGGCGATTCTTGAATTTCTTTGATGAGATTATCCACAGCTTAGGATTTCTTCTCAAGACTAATTTTTTCCTTAAGAAGTACGTTAACCGCTTCTAATCTGAATTTCTCTCTTTGAATATCAAGCTCAGTAGCTTTTCCATTTATTTCCTTCGCTTTCAAAGTGTGTAGCACTTGTTATCCACTTTCTGGATCGCATTTGAAATACTCTAATTCAACTGAATAGTCTGTGAACAATTTAGAATTAAGTTCTTCAGTGATGAGAATATCCTTAGTAGAATCATAATTCAGATTTCCTAGTTCTATGGAATATCCCTTTTAGCCTAAAAAATCTGAAACTATTGGTATATGCAAGCTAAATTCATTATCATACTTAGCTACCACATTCAGTCCAGAATTAATCTAAGAAGGATGAAGCCTAGCATTTTTATTCAATGGCTTTAGAATAATCTTTGCGTTCGTTGCAAAGGTTGTCTGAATTACTGCCAGCGAGTTTGTAAACACTGTCCCTACGAAACTGGAATCTGGAATGAAATAATATGGTCCAGAGGAAAGCTAAGCAATCGATCTCAGTAGATCTGATTCTAGGTTATATCCAAATCCAACAGTGTACACCACAGGCTTCGGAAGAGGGTAGTCTCCATAGACTTCCTTCAGCGATGCTAGGATGCCTTTAGAAGGGTTGTTATTCGGGAGTCCATCAGTGAAAATAAGCATGTGTTAGGGTTTATTCAGGGAAACCTTTGACCTTAGCTATTAGAGTCCTAAATCAATCCCTGCCCACATGTTCGTGCTTGCGATAGGGCCCAATTCGTTAATCTTCTACTTAGAGGTTATTTTATTGGCTTCATCCATGCTAGGAAAGTCCAAGATGAGTTCTGCATAACTGCTGAAGACAACGACTTGTAAATGATCATTTTAGTCTAAATTATCGACGACTGTGCATAGAGCATGTTTGACGATGTCCAGGATAGAAAATCCCATATCGTTGATGCCTTCGGAGGTTGTGATCGCAGCTGATGAATCCATCGATCCAGAAACATCTACTACGCAGCATATTGAATTGGAAGTTTTTGATTTACCTTCCGGGGAAAGCACCTACAAGCGAACAGTTTTCTCATGTTGAGTTAGCTTGAACTCAACTTATGAGGGAGCTTCTGAAAGATTAGAGATTTTTTGTTCTTTGGAAGTCATTTGTTGTCCTCTGATGCCTTTTTTTTATTTCCAATGCTTTGTTGTGTTTATTTTTGAGAATTTCCTTAATTATTTGCGATTCTAGAAAGAAAAATCAAGCATTAGAACTCCTAAAGATTTAAGGTCTATAAAAATTTGTAACTAAAAGTCAATTTGAAACTGTGGAGTAATAATATATCTCTCAAAATAGAAACTAAAAAGCTTCTAGATGAGTAGGGGGGAGAGGATTTATTATTTTCAAAGTGGGTTTTTTTGAATGTTAATTAAACAATGCTTTGAAGGAGTAGAAAATAATAATAGCCAGCATAGGCTTGGGGGAGATGGGGAGTGGGGGATTTTGTTTATGAAAAGTCCTCTCCCTCTCCAATCAGCGAGTAGAGACTTATTTATTAATTAATCCAAAAACAATAAATGATAGGGGAGGGAGCTTAAAAAGTTAGAATATTTTGTATTTGTTTGCAAAAATAAAAAATAAAAGTTAATTAAGATCCTCTATGTACTTTTTGGGAGAGCAGACGAAGAAACCAAACCAAAATAAATACTTTAATTGATTAGAATCTTTGAGACAGCTGAACAGAATCTTTAGAGTTAATTACAAAATGGATGTCTCAAATAAATATGGCTACAGCTCCAAAAAAGTGGATTAACGAAATACAGCGGATGATAATCTGTAGAAGTCCAGTGAGGCTATTGAAAGGATACTAGCTAAGAAATGCAAAAAGCATCCTGGTAAGAATGCTGAGTTTCTTCATTTGGCAACAAATTCGCATAACACAAGAATATGCATCAGCTGCATCTAAGAACAAGAAATACCACACAAAAACTACCTGCAAATAAGAGATGTGCTTTAAGCGTCTAGTGATAGTGATTTAATTTCATATCCAATCTTAACAGACCCTCCACTGCGCAAGAAAATCAAAACCAATTCTGGGATTCTGGATTCTTTTTTCTAGCATATTGATCTGCACTTTAAAGATCAAGCTTAAGAAATTGCAGTTAAAACTGAGAAGAGTCAGTAAACTTAAAAGCTGAATATGATTAAGCTGTCTGGCTTGCTAAAGAGTTTGATAGACTGCTGGAAAGAAATCGCTAACATTGAAGGTCTCCAAAGCATTCTTTTCAAATAAGGAGACAATGAAACGGAACTAGCTGAATTCATCAGAAATCATCGAATGCACTCAGAGGCTAATACGAAGAGACTACAATAACTTTGTGAGCAATTCGAAGCCCTGAAGGAATCTTTCTCTGTTGAATAGCCTAACTCAATAAAGAATCTTATTTGCTCACTTATGGGCGAACTCAATTTCTTCAATGACTCTTAGCTAACTCCTCTAAAAGCAATTCAACAGTTTTCTAAAGTTAATTTTTAGATATTCAAATATTATTTTTATCAATAATTGAGATAAATGATTTTGTTACTGATTAATAGGAGCATAAGGAGATTATTACCAGTTTAAATGAGCGATTGTATGGCGAAAAAAACTCCAATAAGGCATTAAATCAAGAGGTTAATGAGCTAAAGGACTAGATTCACGTAAATTTTATTAAATGCCATATAATCTTCTCAAATATGGTTTATAATATTTAGGAAGACAACAAGTAAATTACCAGTTTGAAGGAGTAATTAGAAGATGAAAAGAAATCAGCTAAACAATCACTTCAAGAACTGAAACAACAGCTTATTGACACAAAGGTACAATAATTTAGCTATTTATAAAGAAAAGATCAACACAGGATTAAAATAAAAATGAAAGCAAAATATCAAAGTGAGAGGGTTTTGAAAAAGTCTAAAATAAAATAATTGATCTATTCCTTTAAATGGGCCTTCCTTCAGCCTTGTAGTGGCTTAAAGTTAAGCCAAATGAAGGAATGAAGTAGCACAGCATCTTCGATTTCTTGATAAACAACAACAGAGATTCTCATAAATTACAAATTTAAAACTTTTTAATTAGATACTTCCCCCCTTTTTTTTCAGAACTACTTCTTTAGTGAGAACTCTTTAATTCTTATTTTGGTAGTTTTAGACAAGGGAAAGGAATGAAATTTAGAATTCTAGATCACCTTTTTATATGTTATTTTAGTTATTTATTGATAAATAATAATAAATTACTCCTTAAGATAAACTTGCTGATTAATGAAAGGTTTTGTTGTTTTTTTAAAATAAACAGAAAGAAATGATTGACTTGACATCTTTTATAGATTTACTACCTTCATCATATCTAGTGTTGTCAACTAAAGGAGACTCTAAAGAACTAACAGTTAGAAAGAACTTGGAAGGGCTCGAATTTAGAAATGATAGATTAAATGATTATGGTGGTTAAGCCTATTTAAATTTCATTCTCAACCCTTCAGCTAACTATGTTATTCATTTGGAGCTACAGTAATCTTCAAGCTAAAATAAATGGTTTTGGTTTGGCTTGATACCAGACTCTAAGAAAGATACTACGTGGGGTGAAATAGAAAAATTATGCTACTGCGAGTAAAGTGGTGATTTTGGAATCAACACTTTGATCAAAGGAAAATCCATTCTAACTAATGATAATTCCCTAGAAAATCGAAGTCTTGAAATGCGTGTTAACATCGAAAAAAAAATACTTAAAATAGGATCACTTCCAAACTACTACTCAGTGGTGAAGGCAGATTAACCCGATAAGATAAATCCATTCACTCCTTACAGATTCTTTGTTGAAGGGTTAAACGAAAAAACTAAGATAATGATTAAAAAATTGGAGTAGGTTACCATATTCAACTCTCTGATGTGAATGAGTCGACCGATATGAAATGCACTAAAAATGGTTGTTTCATAGCAATTTTATGATTGTATGTTAAACTAAGAGAAATATTTGTTCTTCTAAAATGAATTTAATGAATCTGATTATTGTGTAATAACAACAGAGAAAATCAAAGAGAACAAACAGAATTCTTTGAACATTTTTGAGTTGCATATTTGAATTTTTCAACTGAATCAAAAGGAATAAATATCAGATGTTTTTTAGAAACATTAGCTTTTATGATTGGTAACTTCAGAGAAATTATTGTTTTGTTTTAAAACTGAGTTGCTAACCAATTAAGAAGCCATCAGGGTTATGCATCGTTTTGATTCACAACATATCACATATCAGACATTATTTCGGATTATTCGAGCACAAATAGAAGATTATTTGCTGCAATTATAGTTAGATTGATAGTTTTTTTATGCAATTACAGCTTTATTTATGCTATTTTGTAGCTAAGTTCTCATTAATTGTGTAGATCTTTGTATGATAAAGCCGTTACTCACTTCTGATGTTTAAGCATAAATTACTATGGGTACTTTTTCAGATTTACTCACTGCTAGGTAGGTAATTCTTCTATGTTTGAGGGTGCGTTTATGCAGAAAAGTTGCTTGAATTCAGCAATTTCTTATTATTTGAATGCTTTATTGAATAGCGGGGAGAAAAGAAAGAACAATTCTCATCTTTCATTTTAATTATGTTTTCTCAAAACTCAAGAAACCAATGTTATTAGTAGTAATACAAGATTAATAAACTTGCTTGCAGTCTCTCAGCCAAACAAATTGAATTCGAATATCAACACCATTGTATATCTTTCACAGCTAGCACAGTTGGTATTCTACCCCCCGCATTGTTCTTCTCTTTCATACTTTCGAATCAAACTTATTATAATGTTAATATTTCTTTTGATAATTCTGCTGTATTTTTCCTTCCCATAACATAATAAACTTATCAGATCGAATTCATTTTAGGAGATAAATATTTTTGATGTGTAACATACAATATCACAGATTATTATGCAATAGCATTATGTGTTCTCGTCGATTGATTGGCTCACATTAGATTATCAAATTGGCTAACAGTCTCCAACTTTGTTATGGTCATCGTGGTCTGCTTGTTTAACCCTTAGAGATAGAACCTGTAAGGAGTGGCAGGATTAATCCATTCAGGGTTGTCTACCTGGACAACTGAGTCATAGTTTGGAAGTGAACCGACTTTGAGAATTCTTCTTTGGATACTTATGCGCATTTCTAAGCTTCTTTTTTCTAGAGAATCGTCATTAGTTCTAATGGACTGTCCCTTTATTTGAGTGTTGATATTACCGTAATCATTATACTCAGAGTAATATAGTATTTCACCGTCATCAAGGCCACTATCATCTTTCTTGTAATCAGAAACCAAACCAAAGTAAAAGAACTTATCTTATCCTTTGGTTTACTCCAACTTCACTTGCACTACATAGTTAACTAAAGGATCAAGAATGAAGTCTAAGTAAGATTAACCAAGTAATTATTCCTGACGAGTGTCATTGTTATAGAATTCAAGCTCTTGTTAGTTGTTCTTTCTAACTAACAGCTTTTTAGAGTTCCGATAGTTTCCTAAGAGTAGGTTGGTTGTAAGCAACAAATTAGGGGATTTCAGTGCCACGAATTCTTTCTGTTTGCGGGTTAAAAATAACAAAACATTAAATCATCTACTTTATCTTCTAGCTCAAATTATACTCGATACCCTTTATAATTCTTAAAATACTTCCCTCGTTGATCATTGAGATTTCAAACAAGAGGAAGGGATTATTCTTCAGAAAAAGGAAGAATTTTTGATAGGCATAGCAGTATTAATAGTTTAGAAAAGAGAGGTCTTGCTTAAATGATGAATTTACAGCTTTTGGGGATTGTTTCGCTATTATTTGTGAAATTAAGGAAAGAATGGAAAAATAAGAGTTTTAAGAAAGCTTACTTTTACAAGATAAACGCCTTTATTTTGTTTGTTTAGAAATGAACCAAATGGATATTTTCATAAAATAATATTACTGTATTTCTCTTTGCATTTAAGCTGATATTAAAAAAATCCCCCAATTGTATTACCTTATTTATTTTCATCCCTTTTTAAATCAAGATGTTGATAATTGATTTGTTTCAATAAAAATAACTCAATTTTAAATATTATCAACCCTAAAATATTCTCCCTAAATACCAAAGAAATTCACTTTGGTTTTCAATTATTTTATTTACTCGAATAGGCTATTCTTGCTGGTTGTTAGATGATTGAGTTGCTTTCTTTTCACTTTCAGACTAGCCCTTCAATCTGGAGTTCTTCTCTTTCTCCTCCTAAAAAGTTACTAAAATCAAAGAAATAATAAAAGCTAAGAAAATAATTACCTTGAGTTCTTGCTGCAGTTCAGAGATTTGGTTTGACTGATTTCGATTTTAGACTCTTAGTTCTTCATTTCTCAGCTGCTGCTCTTGCATCTAACTTCTACAAGCACGAAGTTACTCTTAGAGCTGATCCACTTCTTGTTGTTTCAACTGAAGTTCATTTCTAGATTAGCCACTCTAAAAATCAAATAATAACAAAACCATTATTATTTGATAAGCTTCAAGGCAACATCTAAACATCCATAAGGTATCTCTTTACTTAGCCAATAGACAAGAGAGGAGATGGATTATTGTTGTCAAAGAAATTGATCTAGTCGAGTAGAGAACTGATCAAATTTTTGATTTGATTGGGCTTATCCATCGAAAACTAGGTCGAGATAGCTTGAAATTGAGCGCATATCTCCCTGAGTTTTCTGGTGTTGCTATCAGAATTAGCAATATGCGAATTTATGAATTAAATCAGCTTTGATTCATTGTTCTCTTCATAGAGAATCAGTTTTAGTCTATCAATATCGAGGATTTCAGACCAGCAAACCTTACTGCGTTGATAGATATCCCCAAGTTGCAGTATTTTAGGCTCTTTAGTTTGCCTTCTAGTCTCTATTTTAGCTTGAATCTATTTGAGAAGTTCTTAATAGAAATAGTCGATCAGGCTTTTATTTGAATCTAAGACATTATTATATGGTGAGATTGCCAAGCGGAGCTGAGGGTCATTAAGTACTGGATACGTGAATAAATCACTGTTACTTGTTCCTAATAGGACTTCCTAGATTTAAAGACAGTCTTGGATTTGGATCCCATTTTGTTGAAGACAGCTGACGCAAACTCTTGGATTTTGCACATTGTATTTTAGATACAGAAGATCTGCTTTCTTTAATGGGTGTATTTTGCATTTCTAGGAGACAACCTTTTCGATATCAGCATCAGATTTTAGCAAAGGATTATTCGCTGCGTTGCTCTACACCACTCCATTGGGGTTTCTAGTGCTCGAGTTACTTGGATTTAAAGCTTCCATTGGTTATGTTTTATCTAAATTTGTTTTTTGCTGTTGAATTTTTTTATGTTTCTATCAATTTTTTTTTCCTCTTTGTTAGAATGGGTTTGTATTATCCCACATAAAGATCAGATAAAAGTAATAAAGATTCTGCTGTAATTGTGGGAGTTTGCATTTAAAAATAAAAGATAATTTTTTGTTGTTTCCCAAAAAATATTCATATTAATGAAGTAAATTTAAAAATTTGTTATCAAGTATTTGCGTTGTATCATGAAAAATATTATGCTCTACTGTAAGAAAAAAATATTTTTAAAGACTGATTAGCTGTACTCATTAGAGAGGAGGTTGGATCACTTTGAAAAGACTTTCTTTAGGGGGGATTAGAGGCTTTTTGTCAAGCTTTTGTTCTCAAACTATGCAGTTGCTTTGAGACTCTCAAAGAAATGCAAAGACTTATTCCAAAGGAAAAAGCAAGAGAGTATTATTATCGAAAAAAAAAATTTTTAGCATTTTTGAGTGGGATTTTAGAATTTGTCAGCACAAAGCAGATTCAATAGGAGAATATCTACTGCTTCAAAACATTATTTGGTTTTGATTCACAAATTACCAAGAGATACTTGATAATAGCTATAAATTCTTGATGGCACACTTTTAAACTTTTTCAATGAATTCTGTTTAAAATATTTTTCATTTCTTTCTCATTATCTCAAAATAATCCACAGTGAAGCAAAACCGATAAATTGTCCTCATCATCCTAAAATCTTTTTTGAATATTTTTTGCTTTTGATTGGCAAGTATGAGCTGGATTTATCGCAGAAATGCAATTTGCATACTGATTGGTGTTTATTGAAGGACACCCTAAGAAACGGAATCTACAAGAAAATAAGACACAAAAATACTCTAAAAAAGAGGATCTTACACATGTTCTTTTAATTTAAGTTTAACTATCTAATCGTTTTGTAGTTTTAAGTTTCAATATCATAAGCATAATTCCATTGTTGATTAGTAATCGCTTTGATTTTTGAGCTAGAAACTAAACGGAAAGAAATAAATAGCTGACGAAGCCTTTCCACTAGGAAAATTAGTAGATATCTGATCTGCATGCCAGATAAATGAGATTGGAAAATGAAATATCTTGAAGGAGGCAGAATTTCTCATTCTCTCTAACAATATGTTTTCACCATAATTGATTGGTGTGAGTCAAGACTTTATTAATTGATTGGTGATGAGTTTTAAGATCTGATAAATCAGCGGTTTATTTTCTAAGAAAACTAAGATTGTCTTTTTTCATTTGTTTCTCTTGAGTCTAAAACTGATTGTACGTGTTTCTGCGCTGAATTTTACTGTTATTTAGTCATAGTTAGATTGTATGTATTGAAGAGAGCCGTTTCTTGATGAGGTGGTGATTTGGTGCTCATTAGAATGAATGAAGACTACTTATGAATTAATTATTAGAATTGTTTTTCCTTTTTACATTTTTTCTCCTCTCCTTTGGTCCTTTGGAACATTATTAATAATAAAGGAAGAAATCATCTCTTTATTTATTATTGATTAAAGATAATGACCTTTAGAAATAAGAAACTTTGGGAAAAATAAATTTTGATCTTTTTATTAACAAATCAAAATAAAAACAACAACATTATAAGACAATTAAAGTATTTGAGGGTTCTGTTTAATCAAACTCCAAAGAGTAATTTAATTGGTTCTTCAATCTGAATTCCGCCAAAAAGGAAACAATAAACAAGTAACTTACTTTTCTCTCTCAAAATATCAAAAACTAATAATTGGAAATAAATCTTAATATTTACATTTATGGACTTACAGCAAAAGCAGTAACAACAGCAGCTCTAAGAAGGAGGTTTTTCAGATAAACCTCGAGTTGTTCCTTAGTTGTTTCCAGATGTTTTTGCTGTACCTGATAACTAAACTGATTTTACTCGTCTTCTGAAGAAAGAATTGCTAGGAAGAGCTGCAGCAAGTTCTTCATCATTTTAATTATCGAGTTTCACTGTCGTCCCTCAGATGGCATCCGGATCAGGGATACTTTCAGAATCTCGCTCTTAGAACAATCCAGAAAAAGACTCCAAAGAGACTACTCATACATCCAGTTTTGCTCCTGTTTTAGATCCAAGTTTTCCATAGAGAGATCATATTTTATCATCTGGATCAGAAATAATGAAATCTCGTTTATCTTAAGGACTTTTTGATACTTCTTCATTTGTAAGACGTGAACGTGAAGGAGATATCTAAAGTTGGAAGACTGTCAGCAGTAATTTCTTTCAGAAGGAAAATGTAAATGCAAAAATTGGGTTTTTTTAGGTGTATTTTCAAGATAATTTTATCTATGATTTGTATGATAATATTTCAAAATAGGAAAGACTTGAAAGGAAATTCCTAGAGAATTGCACTTAGCAACTCAAGAAATACATAATGCTTGATGTAAAAAACTCAAGTGCCAATGGAAGTGATGAAGTTTTTGGGAAGGTTCAGCAATAATAATAGCAATAGATACATTCGAAGCGATCAAGCATGATGTCTGTCGTTTATGAGGAAAAATATCTTGGTAATGGAAAAATGGAGATGTAAGAATTGAAGTTGAACCCGTAAGATCAAGAGTAAATGATGTTCTAAACGGATTTGCTATCAATAGAGAGGTAATCTGAGTTGTAAGATAAAGTTAAAGTGAAGGAGTCTAGGAAGGATAAATAAGAAAGGAAACGCTAAGAAGATGAATCAGTGGATATTTTAGATAGACAATTTTTAGTATTGTCTTAGATTAATCATGAAGATGATGAAACTCATAGGCTGGAAGTTAAACCATCAGTGGTTAGATAAGAAATTGGGAGGATTAATCATTAATGATGAGTACAGAGTAAAGAATAAAAAGTAAAAAATGATAAAATTAGTGTGGTTATGGTTAAGTTTTTGTAGCTGGCAAGAGAAATCAACAATAGGCTAAAGCTGCTTGTTGAGATTGTTTTCACAATAATATGAGTAATAAAGAGACATTCTAGAATATAGTTCTCTCTTTTTGAAGATAAATAAAGGTTTATTAATTGTTTAAGTACAGTAATAATATGTTTGTGTTATGTTTTAGTTGTTTGTTTTGAATATGGATTAGTTATTTCTATGGGAAATCATTGCTGTTAAATTTTAATTTATTCATTTGTTTTTTTAATATGAAATATGAGAATGAATTAGGTATGTAAAAGCTTGATATTCAACACAGAAGGAAGAGAATGGATTACTAAATATAATAAGTTGTATTATAATTTGCAAGTTTATTTTCAGAATTATCATATCTTTTTCGCAATTTACTTAAGAGATATCCTACGCCCTCCCATCCCCCTTTTTCGCATTTCTCTTTCATAGCTAAATCGTACCTTCTTCATATCAATTGCTATTTTTTTAATTTTGTTGTCCTTCAGTGTCAATCACAACTGAAGATTCTGTATCAAATTGCTTAAAAACGCCTTTTTCATTGATCTTTCTATCTTTTTGATCATTAAATGCCTTATTATCTAATGTTTGGGTCAGTTCTGCATGCTTCTTCTGCTATTTATTTTCACAAATCTTGAATTTAAAAATTACTCCAGCAACATTTAAAATCAAGCATATGAATGCAGCTGTCGAGGCAGTGACGACTAATATCATATTTAACCCGCTTTCTTCCATCTTTTCTCCTTAAACAGTTAGCTACAATATCATTTAAGGATATTTCATAATCTCTTTATAATTTGATTCTTCACTTTTCCCTGAGGTGTTTTCAATTACTGATCCAAGCATTCTCGTAACATTAGCATGCTACACAACTGAAGTCACAGTTAGTTACGCATTCTACACTGGTGCAGCATAGAAGCTATAAGTGATATTCCCAGGGTTACTATTCACATATTTGTAGTCCTTAATGTATGTTTCAACTGTGTAATTTGTTGATAAATCTAAATAAGTCAGTTTCAAAGAATGCGGTAAGATTATGCTATTTTGCAGATCCAAATCAATTATTGATTATGTGATTGTTATTGGACTGTTGATGGTTGCGAATATCGAGTCATTTGTGCAGCGTTGTTCAGCTGAGCAACTCAACGAAAGTGCGGAGGAAATCAATTGAGTTTAAGGGATCTAGCAATTTTCACAGACAACATTTAAGTCTTCGTATTTACTGTTGTAACTCAAGGAATTCTATAAATTGCCAGTGATAGATACACCTAAGGGGATTTTAAACGTAAAGGATACGTATCCTTTCCAGAGGATTTAGAAATAGAGATAGCAGGAGGTTTTAGTGCAGTAGACATTTTCAGGATTTAGAACCTCTGTTGAATTAAGAGAATATCTGATAATCGTAGATTATCCATCGAAACTCAGGTCTTGTTGTTGGAGATAATAGCGATTGAGACCTTTTAACGCATAGGAGTAGCAGACAGGCGGTGTTTCTTTGATGGAAATAGCTATGGAATAAATGGAATCTTAGTGCTTTTGAAAATCAATCGATAACTGTTTTGAGATTTATTGGAGATTCTATGAACAGAAATCTTTGGATGAAGAATCAATCCAGTCACATTTAAACGATGAATCCTAGGAGAATATTGGGAATTAACCTCCAGGGCATATTCTATGGCAGACTTAATCAGTAGAGGAGTAGAGATATGGACAGTTTTCGAGGCATTTGGAGGAGTAAAATGATGTCTCAGATGGGCATTTGCAAAGCGGTAGTTAGATCTATTCGTTGTTTTGTATGTTACAGGATGAGCATGTGCTTTCTTCAGTGCATGTAGCACACTCAGGCTTGCAGTCAAAGCATTCATTGTTGAGAATGTATGTAGTTGTTGGACAGGTATCGATGCAACTTCCGTAATAAAGAAATTTACCGGATTCACAGATCTTGCAACTGTAGGAATTAGATTCACTGCAAAGCGAGCAGTGAGATTGGTTGCAGACTGGTTTGCAGAGATTGATGTCTGTGACGATGGATTCAGTGAATTTGCAGTAGAATGTGCAGGAGAAATCGGTATCGAGGGAGTATGGGTGAGCACAGGAAGAACATTGGGAAGGTAATGTTGAAATAGTGTCATTTGTAGTTGTAGAATTGTTAATGTCTGTGTTGTTCAAGGTAGTTGTTTGTTGTTCGAGTAAGCAATTTGGGGTATTACAATCCCAACCACTTTTCTCACTGCAGATTGTAGAATTAAAAGAACAAGTGTAGTTATCTGGGTTTAAATCATAGCCTTCGTAGCACTGCTCGCAGAACATAGGGAGGAGGGACTTAGGAGAATTAGGATCTGTAGTTAGAGTTGAGTTGTCTGTGGAGTTTGTTGTTATGGAAGTTAGATTTGTTGAGCAGATTTAACACCCAAGTAAAGAATCACATGGAATTGTATCTGTAGTTTCATTGTTAGCATTGGTAGATCTCAAAAGGAGGAAAATGGCAAGGATTAGATTTTAGAAACCCAAGGGGGTTTTGGTGTTTTTTAGGTGTAAAAACATTGGATTAGATATTGATTTTTATGATTATTTTATGAGATCTTAGAATGAGAAAATCAACCATTCCTTAAGAACTCAATGGCCTTGTGTAACCTCATAATAATATCTTTGTAAGAATAAAGACAGATTTAATGGAGTGATAAGTTTGAAAAACTTTTTAAAGAAACTTTTGAAAAGGGAGAGGAACAAGGCTAATTAATAGGCTGGAACAATCTATTTAAGAAAGAAAAGTACATCATATCTTACAGATTTGTAGTCTCATTGGAAAAAAATGAATTTCAAGAATATCCGGAAGATTCAAAAAAAAGAATAAATAATTTTTCTTATGAGAATTAAAGAGAGCTGAAGTATATTTTGAAAGCAAAAATCAAAGGGAGTTACTGTGGGAAGAAAAGATCAATTACAAGCTTTAGAGAATGAAACTTTGTGTAAAATGAATCTTAGCTGAAAGGAGGTTGTTTTTCACAAATACAAACTCAAAACAAAAATTTGGAGGGTGACACCTTAAGGAAGTAAAGGAAAAGAGGATTTAAGAATAGTTATTGAGTATTTTAAGGAAGATGTGCCAGTTGATTTTCTTAACAAATACTAGAGTTTTAGTCACTTTCAAATGAATAAATGTGTTCTATTGAGACTTGTTCTTTTAGTTGGTTGTAGTGGGATTGCTATTTTTAATTAGAAGCTTTTCTCAACCAATGGTCCAATTGAAAACAACGAAACAAGAAAATCAAAAAATAGAAGAACTTTTCTCCCAATCTCTATTAATAAATTCTACTAGATCACATCAATTCTACCTTGTTTTTTGTTTAAACTCATTGACTAATTCCCTTTCATTTGTCTGTCAATTCCTATTGCATAACATCATGAGTTAGCCACGCTCTCAATCTTCAAATCGTGAGGAGCGTAAATTCTAGCTTCCTCTTCTGAATCTAGAAGTCCTAAGGACCTAACATGGCATGAAGAAAATGGAAAAGAAACGACAATACAGCACAACTCAATAGCTCATTGAACTTAGCCGCGAATAAATCCTCTACAATGATAGTCTTGGCAGCTGTAAAGCCAAACAAACTAACAAATCAGGTTTTCATAGGCTTGCTTAAAAATCCCTAAGAACCGTTTAACCTTCTCGTTGTACAAGCATCGAGAGACTAACACCACTAGCCCAAAAACCTTCTTTATCTCCGCTAATAAGTCCAATACTCCCCAAAAACACCAATACTTTTGATGCCATTGTTGAATAAGTTCCCCTCACTGAGCGGTTTTCTCATAAACAACCCTAAAAGCACTTTTTCAATCAAGAAATCAACATCAACATGAAGGAGTATGGAGTATATGCTCGAGAGATGGTACATTCTCTAGTAACTGATATGAAAGCGCCTAATTCTGAGCTGAGAATATTGCTATCAGGGTACGGTATGAAAACAGAAATATTCACTTTTTACATGTTGAGATTCCTAGAGATATCCTTAGCTGAGAAGAATAAGGACGCACATCGATTGTTCTTTAAGATAAATGACTTCATTTACAATCGAACTATTGAGATATTCTCAGACCATCCATAAGCGAAAGAGATCATACCGTATCTCCATAGCAATAAAGTACGAATAACAAAAAAGATAATTATTTTTTTCTAGTTTTTTAAACTTCTTTTTTTGTTTGTTTCCACTCAGCACATGATCGTAGGGAGCACTCTGCTGGAGTAAGTTTGTTCCAAAGACATCTTGAAATCGATCATCACAAGAGTCTTCAATGAGGCTTGTAACGCTACTTGCATGAGTGAGTTCTTCACAGCGGAGAAACAACTAAACATAGAAACTGCGATAATGGCTGTCGAAGCAGCATTCTAAGGGAAACATGCTTAGCTTCAAGAGGCGATCGTTTAAGTCTTTGGAAAGAACAAATTTACACATGTGTTTTTCTTTTTCATTAAGAATTCTCTGTGTTCAGCTCTCAAAAAGCAAGGGATTCCAAGATAATTGCAGTTAAGAGTATTAGAGAAAGTAGAGAGTTTTAGGTATATTCTTGTGGAAGCACATGAGTGTGATGGGTATAGAAATGAGATATAAATGGAACTTTAAGGTTTAATGATGTCAGAAGAAATTAAGGTCAGAATACTGAAGCTTGAGAGGTTATAAGTAAAGAATAAACGAAAAGGGAGGGAGTTTGTCTGTGGTTGTTTTTTTGATTTAACTTTTGTTTTTGTGTGAAAGTTGGAAGACGTTTAGAAGCTGAGTGTGCAGTTAGCCGATGGGTTCGTTTAAAAGAAGTGTTTATTTGAATTATTGGGTCTGCTGAGAGGATATTTAGGTGATTTTAATGGAAATTCCTAACTAAATGCTTCTCAGATGGAATCTAAAAACTCTCTTTATCTACTCGTCTCTCTAGCCTTCGATTGTATCTGTAATGTTCTCAGTCGACGAAATTGCAGTGAAGAAGTGCTCCATGAGACACATCTCATGAAATAAAAGATCCTTATGGGTTTAAATCTCCCTTCTTTGCTAATATCTACTTCCACATTAAAAACGCTCATGGATCATTTAAAATCCGCTGTACGAAAAGAAAAGCACATGCCTGAGGATTTAAAAGTACTTGAAAATCCATTGATATTGTAGAACTACCTAGAATAATTGAATTCCCCTTTTAATCTTGTGTCAATTAAGGATTGGTATGCGTAATTGTATCTATCATATGTGACTTCTTGGTAGATAAATATTTGGTTTAGATTACTGAAGAATGCAGCTATGAAGTTTAAAATCAATCATAATTCTATGAATATACTGGAATAAGAACTTAATTTCATTGCTCATTAGTTGTGAGAATTAATGAATAAAATAAGTGTGAGTGTACAAAAAATTAATAGTTTTATTATTTCTAATTAGTAGCTGTATTTTTGTAATAATGGGTGATTTACATTGTAATAACTAGCGTAATGCGAAAGTTACGATTGATTTAACGTAAAGAGCCTACAAACAGCAAAATTACATTGATTTTGTGTCACAAAAAAAAACAGAATTGAAAGAAAAGAGAAGAAAAGAAAAGAATAAGAACACCTAAATAGGAATTATTTTGTTATTTTTTTGAACTTCTATGGATGATCTAACTATTCTCATCGAGAAAGGACGACATCTCTAAGAGAATCGAGCGAAATCATTGGATTAGGGTAGTTCACCATACAACTCTGCGAGATCTGGGTTATTGGATAAGAAATTGAATGCTGGAGCGAATAATTTCCAAGGATACATTAAAGCAATGGATCGAAAATTAGAAAAATAATCTCAATCATAACCTCGAAAAACGTCATTGCTATCTAGTCTCTACCATGAATGCTAAAGTGGTGCTCCATATAGAGAAAATGGTGCTTCTAATAAAGAGAAATCGAATGGATTTCTGGAGACTCGCTGGACGTCTACGTTATTAGTAGAAAACTATTAGATTAAGAGTAATAATGCGACAAAAGGGAAAGTCAAGTTAAAACTAGATATGCCATAGTTTTAGTTGTTCTAGAGTCTAGAAAGATAGGAGAAGGTTAGACGTCCAATTAATCCAAGGGATGAGATGCGATTAGCTAGTAATAAGCAGTTGGCTAAGATAGAAGAGAGGATAAAGGCATTGTAAATGGATTCTTCACCGAAATAAGGAGGGTTAGAAGATGGAAAAAGTAAGATAATTCACTAAGGAAATAAAATGAATTTGGTTGCTGATTAACAGAAGCAGAAGGGGATTGTCTGGGATAATCAGCTTTAAGGTGTAACTCACAATAGCAGAGAGTAGTTAGATGGGGTTAGATAAGCTGAAGGGGAGTCTTTTAGAGACGGTGGAAGTACTCATAGTTTGTTAAGTTTAACAAGCATCAAGCAAAGGAGCTCAAGTATGTTAAATCTGTAAAATAATTCATATAATTCGTAGTAATAAAAGATCCAATAGGTTCTTCGAGCGAAAGAAGCAGAGTTAGGATACTTAAAGCTTGTGGAGACAGATAAAGCTAGAGAGGCTCTCACAGCTGGTGAAGAGATTGTAAAAGAAACAGAGCATGAAGAAACGGAATCTGGGGAAGTTCCTTAATGTTCTCCCCAGTTGTCCAATCATTTTAATAGCTAAAATAACTATTTTACAGTACATAATCTTCCAAAACCCAAAATGCTGCTGAATTCTGTTCATAGCTTGAAATCTAAGCCTCTCAGCAATAGCAGTAATCACATTTCCAGCGTAGAGAAGATAAATAGCAGTTAATTAGATTATAGAAATCGAAGCAGCTAGACATTGCATCGTTTTGAGCAAGAAATGAAGAATGGTTGGTGTGGATCAATAGTAAACTCATCGAAATTATTGCTAAATAGTCCAAAGAATAAAGAATAAAAAGAATAATATCTTTTTTCGAATTAGTTTATGCCATAAATCAAAGTAACTCGAAGTGGTAATGACTTAGATAAGAAGAAGAGCAATGATCGATTTAAACTAGGATAGACAAGCTAAAATAGTAGTGGCGTAATCAATCCTGCAATCACACCGATTTCTTCAAGTTCTTCATTCTTTCCAAACAGCAGCAGCAGTTCATTTTCTCAACAATAATTCTACTAAACTTCACTTAAATAAACACCCAAAAGTGTTAAAGATAATAATAACAACAGTTTCGGTAGCTTTAAGTCATTTAGCACTCTTTAAGCACGCAATCACAGTAATACCACCGTCAATGCTAACAACAACATTAATCCTAATACTTCCACTAATTCCACATAAGTTCTATCTTAGAAATAATAGCTCCTTCAGTAGATTCTTCTTTAGCAATAGACAAGTGCAAAACCATTTAAAAGACCCAATACCATCAAAGGGCTTCCATAAGTGAATCTAACAATGTCAGGTTCTTCTAATCATTTGAATTCTAATAAACTCAAGGAGGCTCAGCAAACAGGTTAGTTTTTTCTTACACGATCTTCACTTCATCATGGATTTCAGAAAGACCAAAAATCAAAGGAAATAACATCAAAATCACCGATAAATAGAATGAAGAAGAATCAATTCATACAGCCATTAGCTAATCCACAAAATAGCACGCATCTAGATTAGAATTCTAGTAATATTCTTGAATAGATTATCTCCAGTGGTGACATTGGAATCTCAAATAAATCACAAACCACGCTTCATCGAAAAAACTCATTTTCACCAATTAAATCAAGGGTATAACAACAAGAGTAGTAGTTTTAACATTCACATTATCCTGGGTAAATCCAGGAAAAGTTATCAGCAAGTTCAATAGACAGCCCGAAGAACCATCATAATGTTTCGAAGAAAGAATCTGTATCTCCTAATGTTAAGAATCAAATTGAATGTGATGGTAGTAGTAATGCTAATTAAGTACTTGAAATGGCTCCAGCTTGTTAGATGAATAAGAATAACTCAAGCAACAGAATATCACCAAGTCGGAATAAGTTATCGAAAATCAAAGTGTTTTCACTGACAAGTTTGAATTTTGGATAAGATTAAAAGTAACAATTATTATCTCCTGAAATACCTTCATAGTAATATTCTCTTTAGAGCTTACCGCAGTTGGGATTATCAATTAGTCTAAATACAACACCTCGTAGGATGGAGAATACAAAGAATGAAGATGATAATGATAAGAATATTGGGGATATTATGAATATCAAGAGAACTACAAGTTAGAATGGAAATTACTTCTTTGAAGAGACAGAGGAGAAAATTATTAGCGGGATTGGTGAAACAAAAATGAAAGAATAAGATAATGGAGAAAGGGAAGGAGAAAGGGAAGTTGGAATTAATCGAAATGATTTACAAAATAGCTCCAATAAACTAGATATTCAGTTGATAATTGATGATATTTGTAATGGAATTGATAAATACATAGAAAACGACAAACAAGCTTAAAAAGAAGTTAAAGTTAGATAACTCAGTAATAAAGCATTCAGCTTTTTTGTATGTAGGATGCTGCATTAATTAGCTGAATCGTAAGATCTAGGGAAGAATCTGAATGCCAGTGATGCTGCTGTGGCGAAATCTCTCCATAAAAAACTAACACCTGATATTGTGCTTCTGAAAATATCAAGTGATTTATTTGAACGATTGCAGTTTATTATTAAGATAAAATGCTAAGATATGGGGCTGGATATAGAGTCTTAGTAGCTTGTGGAGGAGTTGCTTATGAAAGGGAAGAATGTACTTTTAACGAATAATGTGTTAGAAGAAGTTGGAGGGCGAGATATGATTAAGAAATTTATTGTAATTTTATCGAAGGAGTTAGTAGAATCAGGGTAGAAACTGTAGAGGATCAATACTATCTAAGATAATAGTGTGATTATCAATGAAGATTAGTATGTAGTTAACAAGGAGAATAGGAGGAAAATCCAGTAATAGGATCATCCAAGTATTTCTTCTTCAAGAATTTCTGAGTCAACAATTGAAACTGCGACTGATATATTTTCTCGTTTGCTACATGGCGGTGAAGAACTAACTGTAAAGCGATTATGTGAGCGTCTCATTGATGAAAAGAGACTCACAATCACTGCGATTGAGTTCTTCCTTATGAAGAATGCTGCTTTTACGTTGTTACTTCGAGAATTCGGGAAACATGTGAGTTTAAAAGTTCTTGAGAAAATTGAAACGTTACGTAGATTCCTCTTGCCGTTTGATGACGATAACTCCTTAGGTAGTGTCGAATCTAAGGTTTCATCGCTTGAGTTTGAACTTCGAAAGCATTTCAAGAGCATTTAGCGTTATATGTAACCAGGGTTCTCAGCTTAGAGTTTATTTGAGTCAATAATGAACAATCTCTCGGGGTAATATGACTTGGAGAAAATGGCTAGATAAGCGAAGACACTTATGAAATCGACTAAAGATTTCAGAGAGATTGTAGAGTATTTCTTGAAATTGTTGAGTAGCTAATTATATTCAACTAATTTCTCAGAAAGTTAGCTGATTAATATTGAAGTTCGAGCGTTAAAAGTGACGATTATCTTAGGAGACGAGTAAGAGTATTTAGGGCTGTTTGAGGATATAACTGAATTATAAGTGAATCTTCGTGAATAAGTTGATTTAGCGTTTTAGTCTGTGAATTAAACTGTTTAAATAAGGGATTTTTCAAAATCTGTAGATATTGGGTTTTTGTGCTTTGTAATCGAGTTGACATTCAATCAATACGCTACATTCCATGCTGATGATGTGCTGATTGCTAAGTAATTCTATTCCTTGACGGATTAGATAATCAGGTTGTAGTTATCATCTTTAGGGCTATTGCTGTCGAGCAAAAAGCCTTTGATGTAGTAGAAAATTGATTTATTTTTACATTTCCTTGAAAGGATATTGAGAATTCATGCAAAATAAGAAAAAGTATGAAATATTTTTGAATATTTTTGTCTAAGATTTGTTGAATTAATTAATTTTTGTGATATTTTGCAATCTGTCAATACATTTTAACAATAAATATGTTTTGTTTGTTTGTTTTTTTCTTTGTTTATTTTTCCCTTTTTCTAGCATTAATACTTTAATTAGTTCTAATCAATTCTTTTATGTTAAAAAGATACTATTTAGGCATCTATCCTAAATAGAAGAATGGAAAATATTAATATTATAAAGACAATCCCCCTGTGTAGACACTTATTACTAATTTATGTAAAAATATCAAGCTGTGTGTAACAAATTATTTATTTTCTTACATAAAAGAAATCACATTTAATTAAGTTTTTAATCATTTTTTTTATAAGATTATTTGCCATTATCGACGACAATTCTACCTTGAAGTTCATTCCTATTCCTGAACATCCATTTCAACATAATTTAATATCAATTAATTTATTTGCAAAAATGAGTGAATTGAGTATTTTGATCCTGCGCAAGATACTACATCATTTTGTAGTACTCTACATGCTTAGCTAATCTTTCAGCCTCATTCTCTTAGTATTCAAGCTAAGCATTCACAGGGATATTTATCTTAGCCTTCTTTGCAGCCACTAATTTCAGAATATTTAAATATCTCTAATGTGCCATGTCTTGAAGCAAATCTAAAGGTTTCAATTCCGGTAACTTCGATGACTTAAACCACAACAGCTGGAAATCGAGAATATTTTAGAATTTCATTAGCTTTTTCGTGTAATCGCTCAACGAATCAACCAAATACGTCCAATCATCGATGTTAAGATGAAGAACTTAGAGTGATTTATTGTGGTTAATGAAGAGATTCTCCAAGAATGTATTGATTAGTTTTGTCTGCTCTTCCAATGTCAACTAGATTAGCAAATAATTTTTCCATCTTTCGATATCTAGGACGAGCTTCTTCAAGGAGTTTAAGCTAGTTATGCTTGAGAATAATCTACTCCAATCTTCCATGGACATTGACAAATGACCCGATATACGGAGATTGAGTTCACGTAGGTTTATTCCTTTATCAAGTAAGTTAACTAATTCTGACGTGAATGAGTAATTTAGATGGGTTTGGAAGTAGCCTATTCCACAAAGGTTTAGTTCTAGTGTCTCAAGATTTCCAATATGTTCCTTAATTCCTTGGAGTAATTAGCTGATATCATCACTGTCAATCTAGTTATTAAAGGAGAATGCCCTATCTAAATTGACTGTCAAATTCTTAATAGATTTTGGCCAACTTGGCATTCTCAATGCTAGTCCATATATAAAATCACTTTTTATTAAATTTTCTCTTTCAAAAGTCCATCCAACTTTGTTCATATTCACGATAACTGTGGTTAACTGATTACCAGCTTGAGCAATTACTTCTGAAAGCATTCTCGTTACGGGAGAAATCACACCTCGTTTGTAGTCTGACTCTGATAGATCGAACTCAAAGTGTTCTGTGGATGATTTCAACGCACCTTTGAAGGAATAAACGAATTGCTCAAGATCTGCTTCGGTTTAGAGTGACAGGGCACTTTATGAACGGAAAATTATTTTCTTGGCGGATTTCAAGGATTATAAGAGATCGCATAGGGTAAGCATTTTCTCACTGCCGATGTAGCTGTTGATTCGGAGAATAAATTCTGTGATAGTACTGGAAATGACTCGGAAATAAGATGATATTGCTTGAAATGCACCTGGAAAAGATGAGAGTGGGAGATCATAGATTATTTGGATTTTAGTCTCTTGAATATTCGAAGCACTCTGCTATGCAGCTGAGATAAATGCTGCTACATTTTTGATGGCTAATACTGAGAAATTCGTCAAGGAATAGCTGATTTGGAGAGATAGTTTAGAAGAAAAATTCAGTTGTTTTGTGGAATTTTATCTGGTTTCGAGAATTTATTGAAAATGAGTTTCAAGTTATTTTCTTAAAGCGAGGAAATGGACATACTGCTCACAAGTTTGTTTGCCTTCAGTTTCTTGGATTTAGATGTCGAGAGATTCAGCTAGAGGGAGCACGTCTATGAAGTATTAGAAAACACTTTGCTTGATTGCGCAATCGCTGGTGATAAACACTTCAGCATGCTTAGAGAGTGGGTCATAGCTTAAACGCTAATTGCCTTTCTTGATGACTACTGGCTTCATTGATTATCTGGTTTTAAGGTCGTTGGAGAAAGCAATGGTATCTTATCTGCTGGAGGAAAAAGATATGGAAGATAGTACTTTTTATTTCTTTTTTTTTCTTACGAAATCAATAATTCTTCTTTGCTTTGTCTTATCTGGCTAACTTGCTATGATAATATGAAAAAAGTTTTTATTGATAATTAATTGAATTATAACAATCTCTGTGAGTCTTTCTACCTCTTTACATATATTGATTTGCTCCCTTATTAATTAAAGAATCTGTTCACGTTGTAAAAAATTTCCTTTTGGCGCTAATTAATTCAGCTAGATGCTACCCAGTTTCTCCCCGATCCTGATGATCTGTCTAGATTACTAATTTTCTTTTGGATCAATATCTTTCTCCTTTAATGAGTGTTTTCAAAGGCGGGAAAACTCTATTCCCCTAAGAAATAGAAAGGAATCTAGCTTTGAGAGTCATTATTCTGTCAAAGAGTTTCTCAGGAATCTTAAAAATTAGAATTTCTCAGCTTAAAGATTATTAATTATCATTTAATCAGGCTAGAGGCTCAGTTGTTGATATTTTATAAAAAGCAAAATATTAATATAAATTGCGTGGTTATCTTAGAAATTAAGCCAGAAAATGCTTGTTTTAGCATGTTATTATTGATGGAGATTATTGTAAATATCATGTTTGCCTCATATTTTATTATCAAAAAAGGCATGATTTATAAAAATCAAAAAAAAAGCTTGTATTCTCTATTTAAACTTTTCTTTTTTTTGGCAGATATTAATGAATCGCTTAACCTTAGATCGTTTCCTTTGAATTGAATTCCATGTATTCTTTAATACAACTAATTAAAAGTGAAAAACGCATTAAGATCATTTTTTTGATTAAATCTTCTTTTTTTTTCTTAATTATTTTTGAAATCAAACAAAACCTAGCAAATATAAAACAAACCTACTAATAAATGGATCTCTTCTCATCAGTGCTGATCGTGGCATTGTGTGTGGTTGCTTACTTTGTAGGGTACAGTAGATCGCAGCGAGATGAACCTTAAATGCATTCTGAAAAAAGATAAAAATCCTCGAATTCATCATACAAAAAAGTCAGAGAAAATAGTTTTTTCATTAAAAAATAAACTTTATTATTATTTTGCGTGATTCTAATTGATTTAGTTAACGGAAGATGCAACTGATGAGGAAGCATTGGTCGATAGAGCTTAACCTGCAGGTACTGGAACATAATCAAGTTCATTAGCTGAAAAGGAATTACCTGTTTTAACTGATGCAAGTGCTTAAAGGGAGAATGTTATCAAAGAACAATAGGCTGTAAGATATTATTAACATCATGAAGGATAATAACTACAAAATAGAGTTGTTGTTGATCTTTGTTGATATCTAATTTGCTTTTTGTGTTGAACAATGCAAAAGGAAATTGATCGATTAGTTCGTTCGTTGACTGATTTCAAAAAGAAAGAGCAAAAAGCAGCAGCAGAGATACTCTATCTCAAAACAAAAGTGACAGTTCCTACAGCAAGTGTCTTTCCATAAGTAGGATCAGGAAAAACACCAGCAGATCATGGTAATAATATAATAATATGAAAAAAGTACATTGTAGGGAGGAAACAAGGAAATGGATAAGTAATGATTGCTTGGTATGCATCCTCTATTTGAAGGACAAGAGCTCTTGCTCTTTCATAAAAAAGATTGAGAATAATCATATTTAGCTGGCAAAGATTCAATATGAATTCCTCAATTTTTAGAATGAAATATTGCTGTTTTGTATTTTTTCATACAAAAGAGGTATTGTATTAATTGTATTGGGATCAATAATCCTGTTTTTGGATGTTTTGTTGTTTAGATCTAATGAGCGAAGAGGCATTTGGGGAACTCGTCAATGAAACGTATGGACACTCCCACATTCAAGAGGAACTTGATGAAGGTAATTAGGAAGACAATAAACAAAGACTTAAGTTTTTTGTTAATGGATTTGTTGCTTGTTTTGAAATTGCAGAGGAGTTAGATAAGCAGATCAATTAATAGTTGCTGTGAGAGGAAAAGAGATTGAGTGAGATGCTACAGGAAGAAAGTGAGTTATGATAATTAATTGTTAAAATATGCATGTTAAACAAATAGTTTACTCAAATTATTTTTTCTTTGACCTATCAAAAAGGAAAAGAAAAAATATTCTCATTTTGTATTAGCAGGCGAATTGATTCATATCATGGAAAAGAAATCAATTTCTAATAAAATTTCTGTATTTTCAATTGTAATTATCTTGTTCTACTTTGTTAATCAAAAAAAGAATCATACGAATAGATAATAGTAGCTTATAATAGTGTTCCCTGCTAGAATGAAAATGAGATCGTGGGATGAGTAATTACTGCAAATTTCGGGGGAGATTTCCATAGATGAATTGAAGTGTGAGAATTGATGAGTTACATCGCTGAAAAAACAAATAAAAAATAGTAAAAAGTAATTAAACAACTCACTTTAAATAATATCAAAAAATCTAGAAAATCATGACAACAAAGACATCTTCTAATAAATCACCTAACCTTCCTTTTTCAACTTCTAGAAATTATCTTAAGTAGAATGGTACTACTACGACTACTATGGCTGGCTTTATGAAGAACTCCGATAATCAAGATGACGAAGAAACACCATCTTAATTGTTATAAGACCTTCAATTTGTCAGTACATTCAACAGCAATTCACCTTAGTTTTCGAATAAAATACCCTCCAAGAAACGATTCTTTCTAGCCAAGAGAGTTTATTCCTAGGGAGTGGTTGCTGGAAGTATCGAATAATCAGATAAAACTAGTGATAAAACGGATCAAACCAAGAATATTCCTGTGAAACTGCCTTAACTGTAAATTAATAGCAGTAGAGATTAGAAATATTCTGTTAGAGAAACCCACAATAAAAACGGAAGCAATCTATTTGAAATCAACAATTCCTTAGATTCACCTATTTGCCCAATCAATACTAATAATAAGGTAATATATTCACCATCTGAGATTCCTTAGAATTAACCTCTACCCAAAGAAGAAAATGAATAATTAGAAGATTCAAAACTACTTTCTCTCAATAAATCTACTAAAAAGTTGTCACAAGCTAAGCAGAATCTTAAAAACCCAAGTAGCATCTCATTTCGACAGAATATATTTGACTCCGACAGTAATATTCTGATATCCTCGCAAGGAAATGGTTTAAAATAAGATAAAAAAGGGAATTTCATATCTCGATCATTAGTTGGTCGACCTGAATGGTTCTCCATGAGGGAAACAATGCATGGGAATATAGATAATATTAATAATAATGAGAAAAAGAATGGATTGTTCTCGTAATCAGAGAAACAATAATAATAGTCAAATAGGAAGAACAGTGTTTCTTCGATATCAATGTACAAAAACAATTAATAGTCATTAGCATCTTAGATTCAAGGGTAATAGTAATAGTAGAAATCTAAGAAGCCTTTGATAGTGTAAGTTCAGAAGCACTAGTTGATGGATTAGTTAGATCTTGTGAGATAGCGATTGCAGAATAATAAAGAAGAAGATGCATTTCATTTGAAATAATTGAAAATAACTGAGAAAATGAGTACAACTAGAGATGAGAGGATATTCAATCATCATGCGGAGAATGAATTATCATGGAGACATTTTATATAGAAGTAATCGATTAAACTGCATAGAGATCTTAGATATTCAATGCTGGTGAGAGATTGTCATAGGGAGGGGAGAAAGGGTGGGTTAAGTAAAAATGAGAATTAATTGTTTTTTATGTGATGACTGACATGCATAGGTGCGGCAAGAGGAATACCGAAACACACGTGAAGCAGCTGAAGTATTGAATATCTGCAAGAGTGAATCGGAGATGTTTGGTAGTCGATTATGGGAAATGACATTACGACGATACAAAAGTAAAACGAGGAATAATAATAAATTTGAAGTTGAAGAATCTCGTGAAGCAAGGGATCTCGTTGTTACTGCTGATTTACCGGATGCATTCTAGAATTCTTCTTTAGCTGGAGCTGAGAGAAATAAACTGGAATTAATAAGGAAACCATATATAACTGATCCTATTTTGGTGACTATTGGGAGATAATCATAGAAGAAGGGGGAATGTATGATGTTAGATTAGACGATTGAGGAGAGTAATAGTGGGTTAGGGGAGAAGGATATTGGAAGTGTAATGGGGAATGGGAGATAATAAGAAAGGCGTAAGTTTATTGGAGAGAGAAGCTTTTTTATGATAGATAAAGATAATAGTAGTGGGGTAGTGAGAAGGAAGAATAAAGATGAAGAAGAGGTTCAAGAAATAGGTGGTGGAGGTGTTAATAGTCAATATGAATAAGTTAAGAACAAATGTAGTAATTCAACTGATAATTTCCATACTAAAAGTACAGATTCTCGAATTAACAAATCATTGAATCCAAACACTTCTGTTATTACTGTTGGGTAATTGGATTATCATCTGAATAGTTCGTTAAATCATAACAACAATATGAACAATATGTCATTTTAATCTTCGAGTTCATTCACTAGTGTGTCTTAGCCGTTTAATTCGTTTAGAGCTTCATAATATTATTCGGGAAAAGTTAAAGAAAAATAAGATTAATTGAAGCCATACAAAGCGATTTATGAGAATAATGTGCAATATCAATAGCTAGCAGTATGAATATTATTAATTGTAAACATTTTTGAGTTTATTTATGTTATTTTTTGAATTTCTAGGTCGTAGGTGAAAGTTAATTCGAGAAGGAAGCAGAGATGGTTCTAAAAGCTGATGAATCTGCTAAGTTTTTCAAGGGTGTGCTTGAGAAGGAAACAATTGTTGCGAATGAGAATCTCTTCTGAAATGTGTTTCTCATAGAATTTCAAGTTTTTTTAGGGGCGATAGTTATGAATTATTATGTTTATTAATCTAAGATATGTAAATTCCTTGTTATGTTAATAATTTTCACATAAGAATATTTCCAAAATGTTACTAAAAGCAAAAATTAAAGTGTATCTAAAATATTGATATGAATGGGGTTGGGGTTGGGGTTGGGGTTGGGGTTGGGGTTGGGGTTGGGGTTGGGGTT
>Ga0302271_10000990_pt1 | contig 27828 bp, 14 predicted proteins | sample III_Bog_N1_1_FD_198767 | JGI IMG/M metagenome (GOLD analysis project Ga0302271, IMG submission 198767) | Peat permafrost microbial communities from Stordalen Mire near Abisko, Sweden - III_Bog_N1_1 | ecosystem: Environmental > Terrestrial > Soil > Wetlands > Peat | place: Sweden: Abisko... | reverse complement strand
TTATGATACTGCTTGATTTTCCACAAGAGCAACCCATTTTTATAGTACTATTGGCGTAAGTTGATATTTTATTGAAAGGTTATTTAAGTGGATGTTGTTAAGAGAATCTGACAATACGTTGTTAATATTGATGTTGCTTTAAGTGAGCCCAGAGGATATTTGTTGGGAGTAAAGTGAATTGCGGAGATTTATTGTTTTTAGTTTTTCGTAATAATATGTATTTTGTTAATTTAAGATTATATTTTCAAGTTGTGTGTGAGCTTGGCTGAGATCGATTTAATGGCCTGCTTGTATGTTTGCCTCTGGGAATGCTAAAGTATTACTTCGCTTACTTATTTAATTATTTGCTCACAACTGAAGAAAATAAGGAACGCAATTAATTGAAAGAGAAAGATAATAATCTAGTTTGGTTAAAGGGGAATTGAGGAATAATCGTGAGTGATGATAATCTATTTGTGATATATTTTAATCTGAAATATTCATTATAACTCCCCCACATCTCTTCCTTTTCGTTTTAATAATCAAATACTGTTTCTTACTGCTCAACTTTCCAGATCGATATCAGAGAGGTAATTATTTATTCATTTGAACAGGTAATAGACTTGAGAAAAATAGTTTTCTGATGTTTTTTGGCTTTTGTTTAGTATTTTAGCAGATTCTTTTTAAAGTCCATCAACTCTTTCTAACTCCCTATCAAAAAATAATTGATCTGAAAAGATGAAGAAAACACATTAAATCACAGTTCTAACTCACGTCTAGATAAAGTAAAAGACTCACAAGCAAACTGTTAATTAGACACAGTGGAATACTTTAATCAGAAAGTGCAAGCAAAGTAAAAACCAGTTTTTCTAGATTGAAAATCAAGACAACATCAGTTTCTATGCTTTTAATATGGTTACATATATTATTTTGAACCGAGTTAGACTTGTCCCAGCTAATTTATTATTTACAGGATCAGCAGTAAACAATTAGGGGTGGGGAGGAGGGGGATTCATCTAATTTTGATAACTCTGACTTTTTTTTTACCTTGCATAATTTGTAATCTTTAAGCTAATTATTTGGTTGTAAATTTCTAAAAAACTAGATTAAGATGAGGAAAATGATCAAGCAAATCTCCAAAATCGACATAAGAAGAGAAGATTTGTTTTTTTCATATCTTAATTACAAGTATTGTTGAGCTGAAAATTCACATTTTAATTACATTATGTATTGTTTTTATTTTGTCATGCCAGGATTCAAAGAATCCAGCGCAGCGGTTTATTATTAGGATAACTTATGAAAAATAAATAATGAATAACTTAACATAATAACGCCAAAAACAGCATTTATCATCATTTTAGTAAAGACAAAGATCAAAGCTGTAATACCTGCCTCCATTGAGTTAATGGTTTGGAGAATGTAGTTATTCTGTTTGAAATCCATTTCACTAATAAATAATTAACTGATTTCTCGAACTACTCATGAATCTATCATGTACTTCTAATTTCAGATTCCTGAATGACCAATCAATTTTTAGAATCTAATAAATCGATGCCATAATAATCTACTAAAAATAAAAGATTTTTTTTCTCCTTTTTTAAGAAGAAAATATCCAAACAGTTGGATCAAGAAAATAAAGCTCTTAATTCATTAGTTGATGCGTTATTTTAGAAGATCAGAGGAATCAATTAAATTCAAAATAAAACACAATTATTGAATGTCTTAATGCAATCATCATGATAAAACAAGGGCTTTTTATTCGAAATTAAAAGCATCAGCTGTTTAAAACCAGAAGACGCAGTTTCTCTCTAACTTTAACAAAAATATGCAACTAACTTGCTTGATTTTAAGGATTTTCAGCTTCAAATGAACATCCAATTAGTTAAAACTGTTTTTCCGAGAAGCCAGTGGAGATGTTTATGGTATTTTTGTTATGAATCTTGGCTTAAACAAATGGTGTTATGGATATTTTTTCCACATAATCTTTTATAATAGAAGTATGCTAGATATAGGATCATAGAATTCTAAAAATTTATAGTTTAGTACACAAAATGACTCATTTCCTTGGGTAATTTACAACAATGTAATAGCTATTTGAGCTGAAAAACAAAATTTTTGCATTGTCAAGAATAAATCGCATTGTTTACAGAAACCATCAGTTAATTTTAAAAAAGCGTTCCTTGATAAATAAAGAAAATGTCTCAGATAAGAGATTCATGTGGTTATTAAAATAGATAGTTATAATAATTAATTTATAAATGAGTTATTATCGAAAAAAGGATTCCTTGTTTTCAGTTAAGTTAGAGATAAAGCTGGCAAATTATTGTAATGGTTTAAACAGAAAATACATGAAGAAATGTTAGTTTTAATGAGAAAATGAGTATTATATTCTTAAAGAGATAAAAAATAACAAAAATGATATTGTTGTAGCAATTTCAGAAGTTGTTCGAGCAGCTGATTTTTGAAGGATTTTTTTAGGAGTTGAAACTGAAGGAAAATTTTGAAATCAATGCTTCCTTGACTGGATGATTGATTAAAGCTATTTGAACACTGATTTTATGGTTTGGGAAGACGATGAATATAAATAGTAATTATCCTATTTGAAAATACTGACAAATAAAAGTTAACAACTCAGAAAAACTCTTCATGATTAATAGAATTTGATAATATTTTTAAAAATTGAGTCGAACAAATAAACAAGAGTAAATATCACAACAATCAGATTAAGATGAGAGAAAGCAGATTTTGTGTGGAGATTTTATGAAAAAACAGGCAATCTACATAGAAATTAAATAGACTAAAAAGATAAATAGCGCGTTTTGAAGATTTCAATTGGAAATTTTTTTGATAGCTAGCTGTGCCTCTGTTTAACTGTAAAGAAGCTAGAGGGATGAGAGAAGATCAAGAAGATGAAATTGAACTTCAAAAAGATTCAGGGATATGTGTCTCAGTGAAACTTGGATAAAAAATTTCAGTGAGCTTTTTAACTATTCTGCGAGGAATCAAAAGCAACTGACTTATGATCTTCTAAAAATCTGGATTTATTGTGTTTAATGCTGGAGTTACAGGGGCAAGAGCTAAAGGAGGAGGATATCATTCTGAAGTTAGAAGTAGCAAAAATAATAATAGGCATCATAGCCATCATGAATAATCAAGTTCTCAAAGTAATAAGAACTTAAATTCTATGGGACATCATCATCACCTTCCACCTCAGAATAAAGACGACAGTGATAGCTTGCTTTAATGGGTAAATGTCTCCTCATTAGAGAAAGACTCTGGTATTGAACTTCGCGTCAATGATTTGTACAAACAAAAGGCAACACGTTTTTAAGAGTCAAAGGGATATTTTTCTCTGAGCATAAGAAACATCAATTTTTGAGTGGAAATGATAACCAATCTGTGATGATAACAAAGTCATACAGTGTATTTGCATCTTTTAAAACGGAAAGGAAGTCTCCAAAGTACAAACTTAAACAAGACCACAACAATGATGATAAACTTGAAATATTACGGAACAGAGGAAGACTAGGAAGAAATTGAGGAGAGCAACAATTTAACTGAGAGAAATGCTGGGTTATTGAGCTATTATGAGATAGAGGGGAGGGCTCAATAGTAATACTCATCTGCTTTGAAGGGAAAAGCATTTTCCAAGAAATCTTAGAAAATATTAATCAATGAAGGATTTACTTAGGGACTGAAGGTGAATAGACTGACCTTGAGGACTTGCATTCTGAGGATAAAAGCTTCAACAATGAAGATAAAGAAAAATTCATTAAAGGTATTTTTAAAAGATTGCTAATCTAAATTTGGGACACTGATCAAACTCCGGAGGGAACTTGTTGTAGGATTAATTCAGAAGAAAAGCACATCTTCTAAGCAGATCTTAACAAGTTGATAGTCCTAAAAAAGAAAAATCCTTTATTAAGATTATGTTAGGAATCAGTGGATACCTGGATACTGCTCATAATAGTAGTAATTCATAGGACATCAAGATCTCAGACACAAGTATTAATGTCTTAAGAGAAAGAGATTATCATCCTTAAAATTAACTTCTTGATTGTTGATCCTATCAAGCACAAGATCATGATCTGCTTAAACAATCAACTTTTTTTATTTATTTTATCATGACAACCCAATTATGCAAACTATTCCAGAACTGAAGGCACACCTTCTTTATATTTTCTTTTTTTTGTAACACAACTCAACAGTTATTAACTAAATAGTCCAAAATTTTAATATTCAATGTAACTCAAGGGCTTTGTTTAATTAGTTGGCCATAAAATGCAAAAGATTTTAAAACACTAACTGATTTTTTCTTTTAGAAAAATGAAAAAAGACCATTTTTTGAATTTTTTCTTTATTTTATAAGCTAAGTTTAATAAATAAATCATGGTTTTTTGCTTTCATTTGGAACTGTTTACGCTATTGTTGTTGCTGATAGAAAAATCTTTTTTAGAATTGCTAATTTTGCGTTAATAAGCTACAATAGAATCGATCTTGGGCTGGATCCATGTATCGAATTTCTTCTTTTTGCAGAGTTCGACTGATATCAGATGTTCAAGTGAAGTTGATTTTCTTTTGAGTTTCTCTGAGGATATTAATATATCTTCTTTTCCAGAATTACTAGCTAGCAAATGAGTTGTATTCGGTAGAACCAAGTATTCAATGTTATTTTTTTGATGGATTTTAATGATTTTTTATTTAATTTTTTCTTCGTTTTTCCTTTTATTTCTCTACAGATAAACACGAGAAGAAGAGAAGTCATTATCAATATCTTTCTTCTAATTATTTCTCTCATTAAGAGATACTGAAATCGTGTAATTTTAGAAATAATCCTTAGTCTTAGCTATACTCTCATTTTCCCAATTTTTATAGCATGAATCAATGTAGTTTATGTAGAGAATGTTAGATGGAAGATGTCTAGAGAATCTAAAGAAATTACGATGATCAGATTACCCTATTGGCTGGTTCTTGAGGTTAGAATCCAAGATTATTTTATTGATCTTCGCATAGGTAATTTCTTCATTTACAGGACAAAACTTAAACTCCTCGGTGCTACTTGGATTGGAGCCATTTTCAGCAGTAATATTGGTTTTACAGCCCTCAATACTTACAAACAAAGATAGTATTTTCTAAGCTAGCTCATCTACTGACAAGTTCTACAAGCTCTTCGTCGCAGATTAAAGTGTTTTATCGATGGTAAATAGTAAAAACGCTTATTTTCCAAAGATACTCCTAAGGAATTCTTCATATTTATTTTCTTTTGTCTTCAGCGAAGTTAGCAAAATCGCTTTGAAAGCATGGTACCTTTACTGACCTAGATCGAGTTTGTCCTCAGCAGTTAACTATTTTGTTTTCTCATTCTCTTCGAAGCTATTTGAGATCTCATACGCTTTTAACAATCTCTCATATAGTACATAGAAAAAGCGGATAAAAACGTAAAGACTCTTAGTCCCATAAAATGTTTGCATATCTTAGGAATCGCTAGATGGCTAGTAGATGTTCTCCTTGATTTGAGTCTCCCAATAAGCCATCTCCTTGAGAGATTAGCCATTTGAGTTTTCTTCTCCATTTTCAAGTAACTCATGTACTTTATTAGTATGATCTCCCTCTAACATCTTCAATTATTGCTTCTATTTCAAGGTGATGTTGCTATTAAAAACAGAGTTCTTTGTTGTCTTGGAGGGTTTCGATTTCTAATTAGGAATCTTTTTCTCAAAATTCAGTAATTTTCCATCATTTCTTATCTCGTCTTCTTCGATCTCTTAGTTACTGCATTCACTTCCATTTTTCTCCTCCTCCATGTCATTTTCATCATTTCCATCAACTTCATTCTCTCTAACTGCTGGTTTCAAATAAGCAAAAACCTTTTCGAATATTTTATCCTCAATTTCAGTTGCAATCTTAATCGTTTTGTTCTCTGAAAGAATAAATTCATTTTGATCATAAATCTAAAAGTTCAATCCAAACAGTCCTTTTAGCACAGTCACTGCAGTTCTCTTAATTTTAACTTTCTCAGCTGCATTTGAAGGTGCATACATTCCTTGATAATGCATCAACAACGAGAACGCATCTGAACATATCTTTTCGTTCTCAAAAATGAATGTCATCATTGGCAAAGTGAATTTTCTAGTTTCATTTAAATAATCAAATTTAACAAGGAATTACTCACTCCCAGCATGAGAACATTTCTCTACATTTGTAGTGCCTTAGAAGGTATTTAGAAATTAAAAGAAACTAGCAGGATCTGACTCAAATTCTTAGTTATTTGAATTATTTTCCAATAGATTTTCTTCACCTGATTTGTTGCTATTAGCTCCTCCACTCATACCTATTTCACTTGGTAATTTCTTTGTTTTGCTGTATTGTTGTTGCTAAATAATCAGCTCATCTACATCATAGTCCTCTTCATGATTAAATAACTTCTATTATTTTCTCTTTTAGTTTGAAATTTTCGCTAATATTTTATTTCTAAACTCTGGTTCCTTTTCGAATCTCGAAGCTAAAGTGAATTTCCTGTCATGCCTTTTGAAAATAAACGAACGATGATCAAGTGATCTGTGAAAATTCTTCTCAGCAACTTCATGCCAGAGTTTCTTAGCCTAATTCTCTTTAGCTTCTTCGATATCATGTAGCTTAGCTCTGACTCTTTCCAAAGCTACTACAACGGTTTTTTTCGGATTTGACATGAGAATCTCACATATTTCATGTTATTCCGGAGATCCATTTTTGTAAAGACATACAAGCATTTTCAAATCAATAGCTAATTACATGAGTTTCTTGCATTCAACTTAATCATCTGAACTTTCAATTTATTCTAAAGTTTTGATTGTTCTTTTGTACATTTGAATATGTCGATCGAATTCATATTTTTCATCTTCACTTTTGAATAATTGCTCTTCATACTGATTCTTTCTCATAATACTAAACGTGACATGCTCCGTTCCATAAGGCACTGTCACAATGCTCGTGTTTAAAACACTCCTAGTTAATTCAGTTGAGTTTGAACAGTATTTTGGGTAGAATCTTGGCATTTCCACATAGCTGTGAGTAAACCTCTCATGATTATTGAAATCAAGGTCATTCAGTGGTTTAAAGAAAGGTGTAGCTTTTCTCCTGGAATTTTCTCTGCAATCCACTAGCTCTTTCAGTTGATCAATAAGTTACTCAGGGTTAGCAAACCCTTACAGCAAATACGATCCTTGTTGGACCATCTCACTTGCAGTGATTATCGACTCCAAAAATAAATACAGAAGTTTCAGCATGTTCATGAACGCTATCGGATCCATGTGATTGTCTATTAAGTAAATGAAGTTCTGCTCGTTCTAAAAATATTTTCATAGGAGAAGGATTATTTAATGGAAGGAGGGGTGCATGGTTTGGGAATTATTGTAATAAAAAGGGAAATATTTTTATTTTTACCTTGGTAGCTCCTGGGATATTGAGGATCTTTTGATTTATTGCTGATATTTCAGCCCCAAAATCACCTAAAAAGTGTAATTTCAAAGAAAAATAAGCTTAATTTAATTAACTTTGAGAAAATTCATGTCAACTTACCATTAAAATTACTGTTAAAATTAAGATTTAGATTGTTAACAGAAGCTGATTGCTTGAAATCCACATTGGTAATATCTCCCATTTTGTCTGAGATTTCCCTATTATTAAGCTGATTGCTTGGATTCTTTTGTTAGTCGTTAAGATGACTGCCATTTTTCTTAAAGTTTTAAAGTAACGAAACTGACTGGACACTTTCCAGAATATTATCTTTATTATTGGCTTTCTAATTTTTGAGTGACTTTTTCTTCTAATTATTCCTACTAAGCTGGGTAGTATTGTTGATTTTATCTGAGATTTACTATTATCCCTATGCTTTTTAAGTCATTTACTTAGACAATTAAGCTGATTAGTCCATATTTTCCAACTCATTTCTGTCTTTATTACTTTAATTCTTGCTATTATTTAAGTTGATATTTTACTCTTCTTGTATTTGTTATGCAAACAAGCTTAAGAAGTGCTTATTGATGATTGGATTGTCGCTGAAGAAATCAGTGCAAGTCTTGATAAACAATTTCATTTATCCATCTTATCCGTCTAGCTGATTCTTCAAAGCCTACACAAATTCAGTCATTTTAGAAGGACAATGTTCATTTATCACCTAGCAAAATTGTTTAAATTTATCGCGGACATTCTAACGACTTTATTCAGATTCCGCTTATTTACCTGCTACTTTGGAATTATTATTATTAGCTAAATTTTAGTTGCTGCTGGAATGAATAGCAGCTTCAATTATGTTTTCGTTGGGTTAAATGACAGCTTGTTTTCTTCTTTGTTTACCGCTTGACACAGGATTAGCTAGCTTGCTTGTTTTCAAAGTTGTATTTATAGATTCATCTGGAATTTCATATTGAAAATCCCCATGTAGCATTTTATTCATCTCTACTAGCAAATCGCCATATGGATGCAATATCTAACCTAAGTTTTCATGAAATTCATTAGCGTTACTTATGTCCCTATGGCTAAAACAGAATTGCACAAACTCTTTGTAGAATACATCACTCTCCTTTTTCATCCTATTCACAAACTGCTAAACATGGGTCTTTAGCTTCTGCTAGTTGGTAGTTCCAGAGCCATTGTTTTCATTAGCTAGAATGAGAACGATGGGTTGTTGCATCTATTTTAAGGAAGAATTTGATAGCTAGCAATAGAAATGTCAATTTCGTATTTCTATGAAGAGTATCTTAACGAAATAGCGGCAAGAAAAACTTTTCCAAAATTTGATTCTCAAATATTTCAAAAACAATAATAAACTGATTCTTAAGCGGCAGGATTAATTCCCTTCAAGAGGGATTTTTTTAAAAAAAAGAAAAAACAAATGATCTGCTATTATTTAAAAGAAACATTGAAATATTAATAGAAATGATATAAAAATGTTGATGACTAAAGAAATCTTTTTATTTTTTTCTTCTTGCAAATCTCTCTGTTACTTTCTGCAGAAGGACTATTCTATGAATCTTGATATTTTCTAATTTATTTTCACAAAATTCAAAAACAATTAACCAATCAACATTTGAGTATTCTTTGAATTATGTTTATTTTTTTTTGGTTGGATTAATTTGCTCAAAGTGAGCTTTTGGAGGATTCACTTAAATAAAATCTATCGCAAAAATAGTTGTTTAAGCAACAACAAAAAAAAATTGAAAAAAAATCTTTTTATTTTGAGAAAAACATTCTATCTGTTATTTGTATTTATTATTTTAAATGTTTTTATCAAAATCTCTTCTCGTAGCTAGAATGCTTATTTTTTGAAAAATATTTGTACTTCAAAATAATACATATTTGTAAATTTAAATGTTTGCACTTAAAGGTTAAAATTAGAAGAGTAGGGCTTAGAGTAACCAAGTTACACAATAACGAGACAATTTAAAAATAAAACTGTATTAGCTTTTTTTTAAAACTGAAAACCAAGAAGGATCATTTTATTGACCTTCATATCGTACAAAATTATTTTCATTGTTATCATTTCCTTCTCCTTCTTAGATTGGGTCATTGTCGATCTGCATATTAGATATTTAAAATTCTTATTAATTTCGAATCTCTTGAAGATAAGGCAATGATATTTTATTATTGCTTAAGAAGTTGAGCAAATTTAGATCCTAAATTATGTAATCATAGTCTCCTTTACTGCTTAAATCTTATTTTAATAGTTTTTTCGTTTTTAGAGGCAATATTCTCCTATTCAAAAATGTAAACAACATCTTTTCAAGTGATTTAGAAGTATTTCTCTCCATACTTCCTATGATACTTAGTCAATAATTCATCTCAAATTAAACATTGGTAGGATCAATGCCTTCAAATTTCATTAATTATTATTGGAGCAATCAAATTTCCTGTCATCAGCTAGGTAGGAATTTTCTTAGACATAAATTGTGCTGACAAAAAATCTGAAATTTAAAAAGCAGAAATTTAATAGATTTAATCTTCATATATCCTAATTTTTTATTTTATTTGTATACTCATGAGTTTTTTTTGTATAAATTAATGCTTTTCTACTCCAAAAAACAGTCAGAAAAATAATTTCTTTTTTGCATTGATACTGCAGCATGAATAAATAATAATAGGTAGCCAATCTTCTTGAGAAACAAAAGAAGGACTTAAATCCTCTTTCTTCTGAAATCTAAGTAGATTAATGGTCAAGGCTTTTATTCTATTACAGACGCTAACATACACAACAATGAGAATAGCTTTATTAATCACTGTAAAACAATAACAATTTCTACATAAAATAGAAGTGCTGAGAAATAAGATCAATACTGCCAAAGCTTCTTTGCAATAAATGAAAATAACAACAATTTAAATCCTAACGATATCAATCTCTTCAGTTAAAAAAAGCAAATAGTCCATATGGTTTCATCAAAACAACTTAACCAGCAAGGGCCAGCACCAAGTACATCCATAAGCTCCCTCTCCTAATACTATTCAAGCCTACTTATGGAAGAAAAATAACAGTAATCATATTTTCACAGTACTGCGAATATTTAACTACATTAGCTAATGCTGTAGTTTTTAAATCTTCTAGACAACAATAAATCCAATCCCAATAACACAAAAATAAAAGGAGATTAAAAGATTATCTAAAGCACTAGCAATCTCTAGACCAGCTACGGAGACAAGAAATGAGATTAAAAAGCATGTTTGTAGAACAACAATGGTAACGATTCTCCTAGCCACAACAACGCTACTATTCCCTATAATGTAAGCCAATGTTTGTTGATAAGGGAGTTAAGTTAAGCTTGGTCTTCGATAGAGAAAAATATTACAGAATTTTTTCCCTGGAATAATAACTATGCAGGCATCAAGCCTACTGTTCAATACTAGTAACAACCACTACAATCAATCGTCAAAAAGTAATAGTTTGAAAGATAATGGACTTAACTTCAAATCTCACAGATAATAGTAACTCTCTCACTAGCCGTCCCTCTCATCGTAGTCGCATTTGCATGGATAATAACAATATTAATCAACACTGGGAGTGTTGATCAAAGCAAATCATAAGAGTAGCATTATTCACAATAGCATCTCAAAACACCATCTGCTTAGCATTATTTACCCTAAGATGCTCACTATGTCTTGACATCAGCTCGTGGGAATAGTTTAGGCAATGCAATCAAGAAATTGATAAGCATGAAAAACACATACTCACCAAGGGTCTAATAAATCTTCAATAATGGCTTGCAGTATCTTTAAATTAGTTTTTGCATAATTATTGTAGCTATTCTTTGTATTTACTATCAAAACAGTTGCTCTCTTAATTAATTGTCAGGTTCCCTTTTTTCCTTCACTAACTTTTATGAAATTGTATTTACAAAAAGGAATTCCAAAGGACCCATATGACAATAATCAGGAGGGAAAAATGGGGGAAATTAATGATTGATGACGTATGCTTAGATTTACATCAATCTGCGAAAGCAAAAATTATTAGGATAAGTTATAATTTCTATTCAGAGTAATAACTCTCTTAGAAATAGTCAAAATCAATTCAATAATGCAGGCTAGTGGCAGGCTTATCTAGACAAACGGAGCTCACCTATGAGTCACTATTTGGTTGCCACAGGCAAGGGTAAACTGCAGTAGTAAGAAGTATTTTATATAAAAGAAATTTGATTCAAGAAAGTGAAAGAGAAATTGAGTTCAATATCAACTACAAATTTGTGGAATCAGAGACGGTATCTTGGAAAACAAGATAATACGTTTATTATTAATAATGATGTCAATTAAATGACTTCTTTGATGGGTGATGCCACATAAATAATAATTACTTTTGTTTGTCTATCTTTTATTCTTCTTGAGACTTATTAATAATCCTGATACAGTTACTCGATTTAAATTACTCCTTTAATATCACCTTTGAATTTGTTTGTCTGTTTTTTTTTCTCTTTTGAGACTTATTAATGTTCCTAATATGTTATTATTTATTTTTTACGAAGCAATTGCCTCCATTTTAGCTTGCAATAGAATATTTTGTAGCTATGGCTGAAATGTAAGCTACTTAAATTTTAGAATATTTCATATCAATAAGTTGCCAGCAATTTGAGGTGAGGAGTATTAGTATCTTTTTCTAATGATACATCATTCTTGAGCCTGAGAAATAGAAACAAACATCAGAAGAAGAAGAATAAAAAGAGAGTATTTTACAATTGCAGCTTACTTTACTTAATCAATGAAATCAACCAAGACCAGCACTAAAATTAAGAAAATTAATAAATCACGTAAACTGCAGATAATAAACCAACTCATTGAAATTTAACCCAATCTAAGAATGCAATAATCTGGTTATCAGATATCTGATCTGAGTGCTGCCACCTCTCTTCTGGAGAAGATTCTCTCGCGCAAATGTAAGGTCCATAGTTCACTCGCTTGCGAATATCTCCATGTAAAACCCTCTGAATTCTCGCCAAGACTCTGCTGCCAATGCATAGAAGAAAGAAATATTCCCTCAAATGAATATGTTTTTATCCGACTATTGCTTTAGGCATCATCTAACACCACCTTCAATGCCTATCCAAAGTTGAATGACAGCTCAATCCCCCAGAAGATACAGCGATTCAAAGGCACTAGCGATAAGGTTGCAGAAGATCTATCATCTTTTTTCGACAATCTTAAATCTACAGTTACCATGGCCATTGAAAAATAGAAGATTGCCTAAAAGGACAAACTCGCTTCTCTTTCGACTTGTTACCAAGGTATCTATGACTCCCTTGCGCAGATCTCGCAAATTGAAAAGTTTAAACAACTTGTTAAAAGCGACGATGATAACGAAGGGCTGCTCAAACAATTCATCGATGACTAATATTCGTAAGCGAATAACTACACCCAGACAATTACCAATAGACTATTGGAGTACTAGAAGATCTACGAAGGATTCTCGCTAACTGATCCCAAGAATAAATTAGACCAAACAGTAAAACTCATAGAAAGCATACAATTCTTCCCCACAATCCTCCATAGTTAGGCAAATAACCCTTAATAATAGCTGGGAGGTCAATATTAATAGCCTCAATTCTCAGCAAAACCCCAATAAAAGCAGCAATAACTACTAGAACAGCAGCAATTGCAACAATAACAACAGTAGCAATAACAATAATAGCAGCAGTAGTAACAACAACAGGAGTAACAATAGTAACAATAACAACAACAAAAGTAGAAACAATAACAATAACAAAAATCAACATCTTCACTAGTGGTTTACAAGGAATATGTATCCTTAGTCTAACAAGGTGTAGATAAGGGCATATTGCTTAGGTCGTCGTCGAGGTCGAGGTGGGGGCAGCAGTCGCCGCCGTCGTGGGGGCAGCAGGAGCCGCCGCCGCCGAGGTGGGGGTATGCAGATACCTACGAAGCATGGTAGGCATTTAGCGAAGAGGAGAGACAATCATAGCTGAATACTCTTAAGTAAGTATTATGCATTTCCGACTGAAGACAAATGTGATACTATTATCATATCTGGTTTGTATGTTTTGTAACTATCTTCAATAACCATCAACACTTTTGTATGTCTTTTGGGTGTCTTCGAATCATTTCTTTTATTTAAATCTAATAGCTTTTCTCATAAGATTAATTACTTTACCCATTCAAGCATTAGCTTTTTCATTGTTATTTAATAAACATTTCCATAGTTTAATTCTTACATTAGAAGTCCCTTTGATCTTTCTCTCTCTCTCTCTCTCTTCGCTATCAGTATTTTATGATTCAATTCCCACTTCGTAATATCATTTAATACTACTTCTACAAATATATGATTTTGATTCTTATTGACCCTGATATTGACCATTGCTGCTATTCCTTCTAAATACTGAGTAAATTGCTATCAAGTCGAGATGAGGACAATCTAAAAACATTAACTTGAGAAACGCATGCAATCTTGAGGCGGCTTATGAAATGGCTGTACTAAAAAGAAAAATACAAATTTTGGATTGCTAGGCGCCATAGAATCACCAACGATTTAGCAAGAAAACTATTACTAACAGGTCTAAGTTGTTCGCTACGTTCTTCGAAAGAGACAACTCCATCATCCACATTGAGACCAGCTTAAATAACAGCAACACAAATAATCCTAATCCTTCTCGGGTGTTTCAGTACTAATATATCCTGCACTCAACTTCCAAATCAATATTTTTATTGATAAACTAAAAGCTTTTTTTAATATTTTTTTTTCAAGAGTTAACCCTTTACTTAAGCTTGAATTTGATTATTGAGTAATTATAAACATTTTCATAGCTATTTTACAAAAAAAATATCTATTTTAATTGTAGTTTTAGTAAAATAAATCAGCATCCAAGCTTTTTATGTAGTAAATGAATTCTAAATTGAAATTAAACTCTTATCAGTCTAAGTTAGAATAAGTAGCCTTGCAAGCAGGTAGTTACCCAAGCTTAAATGGGGACCTTGCTGAAATTGATGGTTTCAAAGAAATAAACCCTTTAGAAGATTATTATTATTAAAATGCTGGCGATTAGCACGATAAAGCTAATCTATCATTTTTCTCTACAGATCGAGAAATAGACGGTTAAAAGATCTACTAGAGATATGGAGTAAACCTTTGAAAACCTTATTACTATTGTTGCAAAGGCTTCCTCTAATCTACCTAATCCAGCATTTATTGTTATTGTTACTAATTATGAAGTGACTAATTTTATATTTTTGAATGAGAATTTTCAATGCTTCTTGATGGCTCTCTTGTTGTTAAAAATCCTCCTTGTAAGAAAACTTTATTCCCTGAAGTTGAGTTTAATCCAATCTTTTGAGTGCTAGATCTGTTCAAATATTTGTGGCTTTGCGTTTTTCCATCTTTTTCTGGCTTTTCAGAGTCTTGAACTTTCTACTATGGTACCTTAGCTAGTTGGATTAAAGAAACACCACCACTACCGCTAGTGCTGCTTTTGATATTATTCAGAATCGTACTTGGAGTAGGGCTATTCGCTAATGGTGGAGAGGCATTCATCAAAGTCGGTGGAGATGTTGTCAGAAATGTTTTCGTTGATCTTTAAGAAACCTATGAAGGACCTCTCCAAGACTACTGCGAGCTTTCTCCTAGATATTTTTAGTTTTTTCTGCTGGAGGATTTGTTTAAGCTTGTTTTGCTGAGCAATGTCAAAGTAGATTTAGAAACCTTTAATCCACTCTTGTAGCTTTATTAGTTCTAAATTAAGTTACAGTTACTTGATGGGGATATCACTAACCGTCTAAGAGTTGATGGATTGCTACCCATAGACACTGGTCGTATTGAGTTGCTTTCCCGTAAATCGAAATTCTTCTCCCGTTACTGGAGGAGACTTTAAAGTTATATTTTGTTTTCTTGTTTAGTATTAGTGTTATTATTATTGCTAGAGGCATTCCGATAGAAGGAATGACAGCGATGAGATACTGTATTTCTCTCTGGATTTATACTTTAGTTAGTAAAATCAGGAGTTTCATTATCAAAAGAATTTGTATTGATTTTACTGTTTTCAATATTATTATGCTTAGTACTATTGTTATTAAACGACGTAGAATTGATGAATTATGCCAGTTTCGTGTGTGTTGGTTATTAAGCGAAGACACTATCTTTTTTACCTTGAGAAAGCAGCTTGAAAAGTACAGCTAACGGTGTTTTACCAATAAACTTCATCTCGTCAGCTTATTTCCTTCTCTTAGCCTCTTTCATTTTACTTTCAACCAAAAACATAAACGAAGTTCTTCTTTTCTTTGTTGTCTCATCTTTCCCAAGTACCTCATCATCAAATACCATTGTTTTAGGCTTCCAAAGCTGCTTATATTGTTCATCTTCTAAATTCAATTATTTTTATTTATTATCTAATAATTCAAAAGAATTATTTTTGCTTTTCTCGTCATTTTCATTGTATTTTTCATTCTCATCCACACCACGATAGTTCCTTCCCTTCCTGGAATTCTCTCTTGCATCCTAAATCTACGATCTTTTATTTGCATTGCTCTAACTCAGATTTATTCCTCCACTAAATGTCATCGATTTCTCGCGTCTAAATTATTTCTTTTTTTCAGTCTAAACAACATCTTCAACTTTCTTACTTGAATTAATAGTAGAATTGCTGTTGCTGAAATTACCGTTGTTATTATCATTAATAATATTAGAACTATGCGTTATGATTCCAATTGGTATACCATTCTCAACTGAATTTATTTTTTTCGATGATTTACTTTGAAGACTCAGTTTCCCTTATGGAATCTACTCCTTCTAGTCAGCTTCAATTGTTAGTTATGTTTAGATGTTTTCAAGAGATAACGATTGCTGGACATCTTTTTAAATCAATTTTATGTCTCTTGAAGAAGAAATGTTTTTCAAAGTTGTTGAACTTTATTTGTTGTTCGTTTAAGGGATCAGTGTGCTTGTTGCTATTTAACTGTGATCTTTGCTAACCATTTTATTAAGAAAATTAACAATTTTGAAGATCCTAGTGAGTCTTGCTCTTTTATGACGCATTTATATCATACTTATGATATTTTGATGTTTTATCTCAAATCTTGTAAGAGCTCCACATTCTCCACAGCAGCAACTTTTTCTTCTAAGGCCATTTTTGACTCTGTCACCTCTGGATTGCTATTATTGTTGATTAATATTCTTGTTAATTGATTCTTTGGATTCTTTTGATTTCAAAGAGAGAAACATTTTCCCTTTTTTATCTTCAGTTTTGAGGTTCATAGAATCCCTTCTTTACAGCTTCTAGTTTGAATTACTGGTTTAGACGCTACCAGCTGATGAGTGAATTGAAGATTTGTTTGAATGAGGTGTTGAAGGATATGCATTATTGGCAGTTTTGTTATTCATTCCATTTATTATTGACTTTATTTTAAGTTTTGGATTCTAAAGATTACCCATTTTTTAATTCATTTATGGTTAAATTGCAAAACTATTCTACAAGGTTTCAGTTGGCTGTTGATAAGTGTAAAAATGATCTAAGCTACTGCCTATTAAAATAAGAAAATCTTATGTAAAATTCAAAGCAGCAAAAGAAAAGGAATATTGAAAATTTCAAATAATTAACATAAATCTGTAAAATTTGTGGTTAAGTACATTTTCTAAGCCCTTCTTTGAGATGAGTAGGAAGAGTAATCGGTGGCTAAGAAGGATTGCCAAACATCTTCTTAATTTTATTATATTTTTTAGCTTTTTTCTGTAATAATACTTAAGAATTTGATGAGTTTTCCTGTGCTTTTTCATTCTTGTTTACCCTTTAAAAAAGGTTTCTTTTAATTTATTTTGGTTACTTAATATTGTTATTGGTATTATTCCATGAATTTTCCTCAAGATCAAGTTATCTATTACCAGGACTATGCGTCTCTTCTTCACCTCCCACTGAGGAAATAAATCAAAAAAAGATAAGATGAAAAAAAAAATCAGCTAGTTTTAGAACATAAAAATAGACAAACAACAATACAAAATAATACTCGTTTGTTAGAATTAAAAATATAAATGTTCCATAGTTTTTTATTATTAGTCTTTTAACGAAAACTCCTAATTTGGGAACTCAATGTTAATCACATTTATCAAGAAATAAGAATTTCATACCATCTTCGAAGGTAGGAGAACCAGGTTGATGTCCGATTGGTGTGTTTGCGTTTCCCCAAAATGAGCGATTAGTTTAACCGCTTTTAGTTGAGCTAGGTTCAGTTTAGAGGTCGATTTATGGAGGGTTAATGACGTTGAGAGTACTACTTCTATTAGATCCATATGGATCTAAACTATTAAGAATTTAAATTTTGGGAGCTGGAAAAGAAACGGAACTATGTTAAGCATAACTACTTCTTTTTAACTCATTTGTATTTCCTTCAACAGCAAGTGCTTTCTTAAAATGAGATATCTCTGGTGAGTTCACCTACTATTTGGTGAGAAAAAAATGATTATTTTAAGGCAAATAAGAAGAAGAATCTCTTTTTGTTTGTTACTTTTTGCTCATCTAGCTAATCAGTTTTAGCATTTTGAGATTGCGGAGAGAAGAGTGAAAACCTGCTTGGAGCATTTTAGGAAGAAATACCAGCAGGCGCAAACATACTAACTGGTAGAGATGGATAAGGTTTTTTTGTTGACAAAGTTATGCTAGCGTTAGAATTGTTATGTTGTTGTTTATTAAACTTCTTCTTAGTTCTTTTGTTTCTTTGAACCAGTATTTATTGATTGAAATTGTTTCCCTTGAAAAAGTGTATTTTTCAATAAGGAATATTATCTTTTTATCAATTCAAAATAGGACAAGTACACTTTGAGTGAATGATTCTCGCTTATTTTTAATTATTTTTCTTGATTCAAGGGAAGTTAGTCGCTTCGTGGACGCAAATTACTCCCCAAACAAAACGAACTATTTTCTAAGTCTTCTTCTTTTTTTCTACTGAATAACTCAAATTACGCAAGAGAGGGAGATCAAAATTATGGTTTATTAAATAAATTAAATTTCCTTTGATGATTCAAATAAATTGTATGGAAAAACTAAGTAATCAATGATTATTTCTTACAAACAAATCTAACCGCAACATTTTCTCCACAATTCCTCCGATAAAAAATCACTTGAATGTGATTAATGAAATCAGTTGGATATTTAAGAAGATATTTTGAAATGGTATTCATGGTGGTAGATAAATCCTGCGTGGTCTGGATGGTAATTATTCACTGAATCCTTTGTTGAATCGAGCAACAGTAACATCAATTAAAAGTAGAATGTTCTATTTTAGTAATACTTGGGTTTCAATTGCGAAATATCAATTTTTTAATTTCCTGCATAAAACCTAGGTGAAATTAATGCACTTTTATTAGTTTCATAACTCTTAAAATATGACCCATTATTTTTTTTAATTGTTTATTTATTTAAAGTAATACTATGATAAGTTATCATGTTTCATATTATTTTTATTGCATTTTTGCATTGCTTGTATTTTTAATATATCATATGATCTAATGATATTTTATCAAATGAGTGGCATTCAAAGTTGTCTAGATACTTCAGAGACTTAATACCAATACTTTTATTTTCCCCAATTGCTTTCTTTTTTGAATTGCATAAAAGCAGATACAGTTTGTGATATTCGAAACTACCTTCTTTTCAAAAAAAATATTAATACTTTTACAAAAATTATGAGTTATGAAGGATTTGGTCTGAAAGGCACGGACAATAGAAATGATTAGAAATCTCTAAAGAGATAAGAACCCATTCACGAAAGCTAAAATAAAAAATAAGGGGAATGCAAAGATAATTTGTTGAGTTATTTAACCTTTTTTTGCTAGATTTAAAGAATCAAAATCAAACTCTTTCTTTGTTGCCATCTAGGCTGCCTCTTTAATAAATCTCTCTTAGAAGAAACAACAGTAAAAGGTGAATTTTACATCAAAATAATTGAATTTATCTGTAATCAAACATAACTAGATTCAAAAGCAATATTTTCTAATCACAATACTTTATTACAAAAATACACCAACATCAAGAAACTGCAGCCTGTTTATTTGTAATATTTTATTTTAATCTCCTCATCAGATAGTCTCAATCTTCCCTATTTGATAGAAATCAAAAGGATCTAGCTAGAAAAATGCATACTCTTCTTGATGATAGCTATTGACTTAATTAATCTACTTCTTAATCTCTCAATCAAATATTCGTTATTTATTTTGTTTGCTTCCTTTTCTGCATATTAAATTATTTTCTAATTTTGCCTTGTAATTATCATATTTTTGATTATTATTTATCTCTTTTTGGGAGACTAGCTGCTCCTTAGATACTATGATTATTATTCTTCTGAAGTTGATTCAGATGATTCTAACTATCCTTATTCACTGTAGATTTTATTAGCACTCTTTTAGAACTGGAATTGCTATTAGATTACTAATGTTTATTAGGTAAATTCTCCTGCAGCAGAGTATCCAAAATGCTTTTAGGGTTAGACAATGAACTTTAGTTTGATCTCTTGTGCTAACTAAATGATTATTTTGACATACTTGGCATCTATTGTACTGATTTAACCTAATTAGATTAATTTCCAAGTTCTTAATTCTGAATATTACTAGCATATTAGTTCTACTAAGAACATTTCATGTCTGCTCCTTTAAGATTACTTGGTATCACAGGTAGCATTGGAGCATTGTTATTATTATTAAAAACAATATTATTACTGCTATTTACATTACTTCCAGTTGTTACTGTATTTGTAGCATTGCTGTTTATCATCACTTCAAGTTAAACTCCTTGGATCTATTATTACTGCTATCTTTTTTTAATCGCATTAGTTTCAGGCAGATTTTGAAGATTATTTGTTTTAATTGTCTTAAAAGGCTTGTAGTAACAACTGAATTTAGCAGATCTTGCAGTGGAAGTAGATGTTGATTCCTTATGAGTTTTAGAGAATAAATCACTTGAGGAGAGGTTTCTTCTGTGATGGGATAATGGAAAATAAGCAGAATTCACTGAACCACCATTTGGAGTATTATTACTATTAAGTTAATTATTGTTTTTATGTTTTCTCTGTGAGTGTAGTGTTTCTGGACGAGATGGAGAGTAGTTATGTCTATCCAGCTGAATTCCTTCTGGAAAAGGAGGGCTGAATACCCTCTGGTAAACATTCTTTTTATTGAAATTCTAGTCAAATCTGTATTCTTCTCCTTTGAGTTCGACGAAATATGGACTAGATAACGCAGCACTGTGGGTATCTGAGAAAACTATTAGATTTTCTATTGATTTGTCTGATTAGTCTTACTTTTCTCCTTGAAGAACCAAGTGATTGGTATGCTTGTGAGTGTGCCCAAGAGAAAAACCATTTTGATTGCTATTGCTTGCACTACTGGTATCTCTCATGATTTAGTGTTTATCTTATGAACTTCCATGTGAATTAATAGGATGCTCACGAAATTAGCGGATATAGCGGTCTCGAAATTATGTTAGTGATTCCATTAATCGCTGCTATGGCTTGAGTGGTTAAGATTGTTATTATTACTCTCCATTTTAATAGTGATTTGCATCAGTAAAATCGATTTAATTTGTTTTCTTGAAATCATTTCCACTTTTGACTTCTGCAGGTGTAGATTGCTTCTTAATAATTGCACTTTCAAGTTGGGATACGATTTGATATTGATCTCTTACATTGTTAGAAGAAGAAGCAGAAGGGCTTTCCCCTTGAGGAAAGTTAGTTGATCCTTTAGTGTTATGGAGTACATTCTCGAGTGCTCTCATTCCTCTGTTTCTTTCTTTCAGTGATCTCTCCAGGACACTCTCTGATTGCTATTAATTCTTATTACCAGCGAGCTATTTGCTTTCAAGTGATTTCTTAGCTTTAAATCCCAAAGAAGAACCTAAGTTTTTCTAAAATCCACTGATATTAGGGGTGTTTTTTGAGTAGCTAGTTTTCATTTCTTGATCTTGCATATTGCTTTCTTCCATCGAATGAACAGGCAAGAGAGCTACTTAATTGAAAATGCTTGATTCTCTCTGGGAATTACGTTCCTTAAACTTCACTACTTGATTCTATTTCTAAGATGTATTATTGTTATTTTCTTCTTTTGGACTCCTATCGATAGAAGTGTTTGATACAACCGAAGCAAACCCATAATTATCATGCTTAGATGGTTTTATTAAGGGTCTAGAAAAGCTTGTAGATGTCCCGTTATTAATACTGCTCTCGATTACATAACTTTACCTATGAGTTGAGTTTGCATTATTGTTATTGTGAAGTGCATGAGGTGAGTTTGGAAATTGTGATTCAATTATTGCGTTTGATGGCTAAGATTTTTAAATTATGATAGTCCCTCCTCCAGTGGCATTGTTACTTCTTATTGGAGGTCTAATCGGGGCAGCTAGAATTGTTTTTATGCGATATTTTATGTCATAGAATTTCTTGTGCTGCGTAGGGACGAATGGAACATCAACTAGTTAGAGTTACTGAGAATTTAGCTGTCCGCAGTGAGAACAGCAGCAACTTTTACGTCGCACAACCATCCCTATGCTTTTGACATCTTTGTCTTCTTCTTATTCTTAATTTCCGTTGTCTTCCTTTTTGATTTTTTAGAGATCTTTTAAAGTAAATTTCTTTTATCCACCTACACTCAGCTGAAGCGTTTTAGTAGCACCATTCATCATCTCCTTGGTTTGCATTTTTTTAGGCTCAATTATCCTGCTATTTTAGAACTTTCTCCATTCCACTAAGCTTTCATCGTACATTTGTTTCATCATCTGTTCATGGTTGCTGCCATTACTGAAAATGCAGAAATTTTTCATTAGACTATTGTTTCTTTTTCTCTTGACTTGAGTAGCTGGATAAGGCAAATAAAACACAAAAAGATTTTAGATTCAACGTTATCTTGTTAAATTAATGCTACGTTAAACTAGTATTTGTTAAAAATGTTTTCATTTTCATTTTTGGATATTACTACTTGGTATGGTTGTTATCGATTTAGAATGAGACACTTGCCCAAAATGTTTGCCAAATGATTTCCTTGTTGAATATGACTTTTTCCCTGTGCTTCTACCTCTTTCAGCAGCTTCATTTTCTGCTTTTGTTGTAGCGATGTTTTTCTTAGAGTCATCTGGGTTGATTTCTCCATTTCGAGGCTTCTAAAGATGTAAAAAAATTGCTGTTAAAGAAATCACCCAACAACGAAAACTGAATATCCCTCCGAATCTAAATCTGCTTTTTTTGTTACATCAGCATTCGTTGCATTCTACAATACATCTTTTCGTTTGAGATTAGAATCTAGCATGGGTGATTCTTCTTCTTTTTCTTCAAAGGAACATTCTTCAAGCTGACTCATACTATCTATCTCTTTTTTGTTAGAACTGAAATTTCTCCCTACTGTTTCGCTTTCCACAAATTAAACAAAATAAGAAAAATACCTAAAGGACTTAGATTTCTCTGCTTTTGGGATTGTTTTGCAGATTTTTCTTATTTCTTTGCGTAACCAATCAACCAAAGAAGAAAGCACTGGTAAACAACTAAAAACTCATAAGTATACTCCTTCTTTTTTTCAATATTATTTAGGGATAACTAACTGATCAATCAAAAGGAATTCTTATTGAGAAAAAATAATGGTTTACTACAGGAAAACAAATTAGGTTGATTCCTAGTCATATTGTGTTTATCTAAACACTCTAAACTGAGATTAACTTTAAGATGACATTTGACTTTTATCTAGAATTTAATGTGGATTTGTGAATGAAATTCTTAATGCGATTAAGATGCTTCTGAAATCTACTAATAGGGAGTTACTATTGATTTTACTAATTTGTTTTTATTATTACTATTATTTTATTTAAAATCTAATAATTTCAACAAAAAGAAGTATTAACATTTATCCAAAAATCTTTAATCAATAAACATAAGATATCTACTAATTGTACTCCATTTGTCTCTGAAGATTCTTGAATAAACTTAAAAAAAGTAACATGTTTATTTCAAGTCATAATAGCTAAAAATTATATTTGTTCATATTTTTACCAAACTGGCAGTAAAGAATCAAAAGGGGAGTGAGATCAATTTAATCAACCTCTACAAAAAATCATTTTTTTTAATTGTTTTAAACTCTTATTTCCTTCATTTCTGTAATATTTTAAAAAGTGCATGCATATTAATCTTCGGTTTTGAATATTTCTATTCAAGGCAAAGCTTTATTGATTATTTAATTCTCCTCTCCTTTATTTGAAATCAAAAACACAAGAGATTATTTCACACTCACACCTCCTGAATCTTTGAATCTCCTTAAAAGACAATATCTATTGAAATTATAACACTAACATTTCACGCAATCAATAATCTCTCATATCTCTCTACCAGCTGAAATCTTTCCTCTCTTCTTGACAATTCCCCTCTTACTATGGTGTATCTCCTATCCGAAGAACTTCAGCGAGTGTTCAAGCAGCGCTCCTTTTTCTCAGCGACTACACTATTTATCGGCGTTCTCTATTTGTTTATCTTCTTCGTGCCCTTCTTCATTGCATTTGTCGTGGATTGTAACTTCTTTTAGATATTTATCAATTTTAAAACAAGGAAATTTTTTCATATTTTCATACTCATCTTAAGACTTATTCTCTGTTTCTGTGTTCCATATTTAGCATTCTGGAAAAGAAATATGGTCTCTTACGAGCAGCCGTATGTGAATTTTCAAGGTGATCATCTGCTGCATTGTGTCTTAAATGGAAAAGATGATATTATCTCCACAAGCATCGAACTTCTAGATTAAGAAATATCAATTGGATCAACAAGTCTTATTTTCAAAGTAATAATACAAATATCTTAAATGTTGTTGTCCTTTCATTAATTTTGCCATTTTTCATTCTAATTCACCTAAATCCTCCTTTAAAAACACCAACTTTTTACTAGATAAAAAGAGTTGATAGAAATAGTGACTATCGCTTCGAATTCTTCGAAATCGAAACAAGAATTTACATAAGTACCACTAATGATGTAAATAGCGACTGCTCCCTCTATCTCATAGCAGATTATGGACTAAGAGTAACACTTTTTTAGTTTAAATATCTTTCTTTCGATTTAGCAAAACTTTAAAAAACCCATTTTCATTTAGGACCGAGCTGTAGTGCAGATGCGAAGCCCTGTGCATTTTAGATTCAGTCGTAGTGCCAGTTAGGATGTCTCCATAATAGGTGATATCAATCTTAGTTAAAAGAATCCTCTTCCTACAACGTAAAACACTTTTATTTCATCGGCCCAGAGAACAAATTTCTTAACTTACTCTTCTTTTATTTCCCTTCTTAAAAGAACGATTCCTCGCAGCAACTACAATTACACAGTCCCAATCGTAGGTGTGAACTAGCATAACTTAGATTTAATGTCATTCTTGAGGGATGCCAACGCTAGGAATGAAACTTTACATGCAAAATACCATACTTATAGGGCAACCAAGGCCATTGCCCATACAGATTATTTTTCTGTGAATTTGTTGCTGTAAGTCCCCATGCTGGAAGATGTGCATGTGATCCCCAGCATTAGAGAGAACATGAAGTAGATCTGGTAGTATTATGTGTACTCCTTCATCCCAATATATTGGCTGCTGGGATACGTGATAGAATTTGCACTGAATAATAATATATTCAAATCGTCAATCTCCAATAATATCCCGGATAAATCACAAAAATGAACAAACGTTTGAGGGATAATCACGAACTAAACGTATTTTAATATAAACCTTAAATTAGATAAACAGATAACCATAAATATAAAATGATATATTTCCTGTAAGATGTGTTTGTTATAGCTTATTCTTTTTCAATAATATCTTACTGTGAAATAGCTTTAAACTCTTTTTTTTTTGCATTGAAATTCCACTAAAGCTATAACCTTTTTATCCTATCATTTTCAGTATCTACAGAACTGTTCTCTATTCACCACTAAATCATTATTTTACCATACCAAACACTTATCTCACTTAAAGCCTTCCTTCATTTTCTCTTAGCAGCTTGATATGTATCAAATATTGCTTTAAGTTTTTACGTATTTGACTCTCTGTACGCATGAAACAATGGCCCAAAGTTATCTGCTACTGATTTGAGCATTTCCTCTGATATTTCTTCCTGCTGTATACGCCATTTCTAAATAAACTCTTGCTACTCTGATTCTGTAGAACCACAATAAAAAGGCACTTAAATCGCTACATTAATGATCTTCTTCAGTTTCGTGAATCCTAAATAAAATGCAGCATCGAGATAAGGTGAGAGACACTTGATTCTGTCTTCTGTGTTCGTCATTGCAGCAATTATATTTTATATGAATTTGAATGAAATGGAATCGACATGATCTTGTAGATTATCAGAAATAAACGGAAACACATACTTCATAGAGCTACCATCATATCTGTGTGCTTCGCAAAATACTTAGATATTCTCAAGAACTGCTGTGCTAACTTAGAAAACAGGTATGTCTTCATCTAAATTTGAATTGCTGATGATTTCACAAAGTTCAGTTAAGTCTCTCCGAAACTAGACCCTTATGCCTTCTTCAGATATCAAGTAGATTTACTATTATGCCATTTTTTTGTTTTGTTGAGGTAAAGGCTACTACTACTTAAGATGTTAAAAAAGTGTTAGCTGGATATTTAATTATTTTTTCAATAATTGTATTGTGTTTCTCACGTTGATTTCTCTGCATCAAAAGAATAAGAAAAAGATCAAAAAGCTCTAGATGATTCCATATCATACAAGTTTGCATACTCAAAAAGTAATGAAACATGTTATGCATTTGAACTCTTTATTAGTTAATATGAAATAATTTCATTTTGTGGAAGGTTGCTTTTTCAATTTTGATCTTCTTGCCAAGCAAAATAAAGATTTATTCTCTCAATTTCCTTCAAATAGTTTTGCTATTAGATTGCCAGTATTTAGGGGGGAAATACATTAAAATGCTCATTAGAGTGATTTTCAGTTCATTTTGTTGTGTAGTTTTTGAATTGAAAGTGCAATAATTTCAGATTCTCAAATCCTTCTCATATACATACATGCCTATTGTTGACTTATTCTTTTCAACTTAAACAATTTTTTAGATTAATAATTCTTATCATTCAAGCTAAAAAACTGAGAAAGTCAAGCAAGGTGGTGAGTGGATACGATTACGATCAAGATCGAAAAAAAGTCATATCTCCTGGGTGGGAAGAAGAACTAAACTAAAATAAAAGAATCCAAAAAGAGAAGAACTAAATTAATTGCTAACAGAAAAGAATACTATCAAGACAAAATGGTGAAGGTAAACATCCTAGCTGAGGCTCTCAAGACTCTCGTCAATGCTGAAAAAATGGGAAAGAAGCAAGTTCTCCTCAGACCCAGCTCAAAGGTTCTCCTCAAGTTCCTCAGAATCATGCAAAAGAACGGATACATCGGTGAATTCGAAGTCATCGATGACCACAGATCTAAGAAGGTTGTCGTCGAACTCATTGGAAGAATTAACAAATGCGGTGTTATCTCTCCTCGTTACGATGTTCCTATCTCCGATTTCGAAAAGTGGACCAATAACATCCTCCCCTCCAGACAATTCGGACACGTTGTCGTTACCACAACCTACGGCATCCTCACTCACGAAGAATGCAGAAAGAGACACACTGGTGGTAAGATCCTCGGATTCTTCTACTGAACAAGCATAGCATAGCAGTTTTTAAAAAGGATCGAGGATAATGTTCTGCAGATCATGAAATCTTCATGAGAGAAAAAAAAAATAGCAGAAATAATAGAAAATGTAGTAAACGTAATATTAAATAGTAGTTATAATAGTTCTCTATATCTCTCTTTCCGGCTGCGTGTCTTTATGTGTATCATTCTATTTAAAAATTCACAGATTCTTCATTTATCTTCTTCAAGGGTTTATGCTGAAGTTTCTGATTCGTTTTGTAAGTATTTGTATTAGCAGCGATTATGTTATTTTTCTTTTTGGATTTCAAATACAATAAAGTAGTTTAAGAGATATATTTAGTCAAAGATGATGAATGGAAAAGTGTATTAAATTGAAATATGTTAGAAACAACAATTAATTGATTCAAAGCATTTGCTAAAGTGAAATGGATGTTGATTTTGAATTCTTGAATTGATACTGCTAATGGATGAGTCTTCAGTTTTTTGCAGATGTTAACACAGCCAGAGTTGATTACTTTTTAAAAATTTTTTGATTTGCCAATAAGAAAAAGAGAAGAAATGATTTCCTTTATTTTGAGATTTTTGGATATTGCTTTGCTAATTATTTGGGTTAAAGTTAAGAAAAAGAATAAAAAAAATTAGATTTACAGTAAAACAATAATTTTTTGGGGTTGGGGTTGGGGTTGGGGTTGGGGTTGGGGTTGGGGTTGGGGTTGGGGTTGGGGTTGGGGTTGGGGTT
>Ga0302271_10000989_pt1 | contig 27898 bp, 27 predicted proteins | sample III_Bog_N1_1_FD_198767 | JGI IMG/M metagenome (GOLD analysis project Ga0302271, IMG submission 198767) | Peat permafrost microbial communities from Stordalen Mire near Abisko, Sweden - III_Bog_N1_1 | ecosystem: Environmental > Terrestrial > Soil > Wetlands > Peat | place: Sweden: Abisko... | reverse complement strand
TTATCTATTGCTTTCTTCTTTTTTCCGTCTTCAGTCAGAATGGTTTGCGAAATTATCTCAATTGAACCATTCGGGCAATTCAGTTCGCAGATCCCGCAACCTGTACATTTGTGTTCATTTTTCTCATTATGCGGCATAACAACTTCCCCCTTGAACCGGTCGAACATTACCAGGTCTTTTCTGTTGCTCGGATACTTCTGTGTGATTATTGTACTTGGCCTGAAAAAGTATGATCCGGTGACTTTCATTCCTTTCAGAAGCGACCACACACCAAATATTATTTCCTTCAGATAATTTATTATACTTCTCATTCAGAGATAAATATAGAGTTAGTTATAATTAAAAATGCCAGCCCTTCAGGACTATAAATGCCATAATCAAAACATTGACAAGGTTGATCGGCAATAAGTATTTCCATTCAAGTGTCAGAAGCTGATCGATTCTCAATCGAGGAAATGTCCACTTGAACCACATCATCAGGAAGATCACAAAGAATGTTTTTCCTATGTACCATATAAAAGGAGGAATGAAATCCATAATATTATTGAACACCTCCCAATGACCGATATGCAATGGCATCCATCCACCCCAGAATACAGTCGCTGCTATTGATGCTACAATAAACATATTTATATATTCTGCAAGGAAAAAGAATGCAAATTTTATTCCGGAATATTCGGTGTGATAACCTGCAGTTAGTTCAGATTCAGCTTCTGCAAGGTCAAATGGACCGCGATTGGTTTCAGCTGTACTTGAAATAAGGAATATTATGAATGCTATGAAAGCAGGAATATGTCCCTTGAAAATGAACCAACCATCTCTCTGTGCTTCAACTATTACAGATAATTGCATGGAACCGGCAAGGATCACAATCGTGACTAGTGCCAGACCAACTGATAATTCGTAACTGACGATCTGGGCTCCGCTTCGCATTGCTCCGATCAGAGAGTATTTGTTATTGCTTGACCACCCGGCAAGCAGGACTCCTATAACACCCATGGCTGATACCGCCATTACATAAAGTACCCCTATGTTAAGATCGATTGCATGTAGACCTTTTGCAAAAGGGATAGCAGCGATAGCCATAAAAGAAGCTATAATGACTACAAAAGGAGCAAGGTTAAACAGGAATGTATCGGCATTCTTAATCGGTACAAGCTCTTTAAACAACAGTTTAAATAAGTCTGCAATTGTCTGAAAGATTCCAAAAGGCCCTACTCTGTTAGGTCCCAGCCGGTTCTGCATAAAGGCACAGACTTTTCTTTCAGCGTATACCAGAAACAGTCCAACCAGGGCATAAAAGAGGAGAATCAAAACTCCTATTAAAACCATTTCGGTCAGCGTGGCCCAGAATGAAGCCATATTAGACCTTAGAAATACATCTATTCCTTTTGTCAGTGATGAAAAGTCATAAATAACTTTCCACCAGGCTTCTTTAGGTGCTGTTCCCGAATTATTCGCAACAATATCAAGCAGCATATCTTATAACTTTAATTCTCAATTTTTTAATTCAAATTTTCGCCTGTTTTGTTAATATGTTCCAGGCTCTTGGTCCCCGGTCCTTGTTTCATGGTTATAACTCTCAACTCCCAACTTTAGTCACTTTAGTCACTTTAGTCACTCTAGTCACTCTAGTCACTCTAGTCACTCTAGTCATTCTAGTCACTCTAGTCACTCTAGTCACTCTAAACTTTATCGGTCAATATCTGGTATAATCAAATCAAGCGATCCTCCTATAGCTACCAGGTCGGCAATCTTAAAGCCTTTCGCAATATGATTAAGTACTGACAGATTACTGAAATTAGGAGACCTGAATTTTACACGGTATGGGTTTTTGTTTCCATCGCTGATAACGTAAACTCCTAATTCACCCCGTGCTGTTTCAACCCTTTGATAATACTCACCCTCCGGCAGTTTAATAACCGGTTTCATCTTCACTGCATATGGTCCTTCAGGAATGTTATCAATAAGCTGTTCAATGATTTTCATCGATTCCCACATCTCATCTATTCTTGCAATGTACCTAGCTAATGTATCTCCTTCGGTCTTCACGATCTCATTGAACTGAACCCTGTCATATGCACTGTATGGTTCAAGTTTTCTTACATCGCAGGCAAATCCGGAAGCCCTGCCTGATGGACCCGTTACTCCGAAAGATATGGCATCTTCTTTTGACAGTGGACCGATTCCTTTGGTTCGCTCATGAAATATAACATTGCCAGTAAGCAACTGATCGTACTCGGGCAATATCTTTCTGAAATATTTGATGAAGTCTTTAACTCTTTTCTGGAAGTTAGGATGTATATCGTACATCAATCCCCCGGGGCAGTTATAGCTTACAATCATTCTTCCACCGCAGGTTTCTTCAAAAATATCAAGAATTTTCTCGCGGTCACGTAATCCGTAGAAGAAGCATGTTAGTCCGCCGAGGTCCATTCCGAAACAGGCCCACCATAACTGATGTGACTGGATACGTGTAAGCTCAGACATTATAGTTCTGATCACCTTTATTCTGTCAGGAATATCTACTTCCAGTGCTTTTTCAACATTAAGACAGACCGCTTCATTATTGATCATGGCGGATATATAATCCATTCTGTCTGTAAGATGTATAATCTGAGGATAGGTAATACTTTCGCACATTTTTTCGATACCGCTGTGAATATATCCAACATGTGGCTGGATATTCTTCACAATTTCACCCTTCAGCGAAACTAAAAGCCTCAGCACTCCATGAGTGGACGGATGCTGCGGACCCATATTTATTACATATTCCTGCTGTTCGTCGGGAGCTGTGATAATTATTTCCTTTTCTTCCATAAATTACTTGGTAACGATATTAATATCATCAACATAGTCCTTCCTTAACGGGAAACCCCATGAATTGTCAAGGAAAAGTCTCCTTAGGTCAGGATGGTTTTTAAATTTAATCCCGAGAAGGTCATAAACTTCCCTCTCATGAAATTCGGCTGTCTGCCATATATCAGTAACTGAGTCAATCAAAGGATGTTCCCTGTCAGATATCCTGGTTTTTAGCACGATACTATGATTATGAATGGTTGATCTGAGGTGGTAAACAACTCCGAGCTCGCTACCGTAATCGACTCCTGAAAGGCAAAAAAGAAAATCAAAGTGTGCCTCTTCCTTCTCTCTCAGTTGCTTCGCAAGGTTGTATAACGAAGAAGGAGGAACGCTCACTTCAAGAAATTGTTTGCCTTCCTTAACCTCCGCCTCTCCTGCTATAGATTTGATAAATTCTCCCAATTGTATTTTATCCATTTCTTGTTCAGATTGCAAAATATTAGCAGTTCTATTTATAATCATGAGAGGCATTCCTCTCTTTTCTCGATTTAATTGTTTGTGTCTCAATCAAACGTTGCAGTTGAAGCATTCCATATAACAATGCTTCAGGGCGGGGAGGACAACCCGGTACATAGACGTCTACGGGTATTACATGCTCAACGCCTTTAACAACACTATATGAATTCAGGAAAAACGGACCGCCGGAAATTGCACAGGCGCCCATAGCCACCACATACTTAGGTTCAGCCATTTCATCATATAACCTTTTTAACACGGGGGCCATTTTGTGAACAATAGTTCCTGCAACAACGATTACATCAGCCTGACGCGGACTTGCTCTGTAAACTTCCATCCCGAACCGTGCAAAATCGTGTTTTGCAGCTCCGGCAGCCATCATCTCTATTCCGCAGCATCTTGTGGCGAAAGTCAGCGGCCAGAGAGAATTTTTCCTGCCCCAGTTAATAACGTCATCAATTGTCGTTAACAGAATATTAGTGCCGGATGCATTAAGAAGATCAAGGCTTTCATTATCCCCGAACTCTTCTCTCTTCATTCCTTTTATTCCCATATAAGTGCATGTTTTTTCCAGGCATATAATAATCCTAAGCCCAGTATGAAGAAGAATATTACGATTTCTATAAATGCTGCCATACCTGTTTCCTTCATGACAACAGCCCATGGAAAGACAAGAACTGTTTCCACGTCAAATACGAGGAAAAGGATAGCAAACAGATAATAGCCCACATTAAACTGAAGCCATGTAACACCTTCAGTCGGGATGCCGCATTCATAGGGTTCAAATTTTTGAGGGTTTATCGATTTTGGGGAAACGATTCCCGAGAAGATAAGAACCACTCCTACAAATATGGCTCCTACAAGAAAAAACAAAATCAACCATTCATTATTCATTGAAGATGGAATTAGTTTAGGTTCAAGCCGCACAAAAATAGAGTATTTTTTTATTATGTGAAATGATTAACAAGCGATATTAATGATATATATCACATGGTTAAAAATTCTATTGTTATTTATTTCACAGATTAGATGCAAGTTAGGGTCAGAAAAGAAAATCAAAGGATCAATATGACTTTTTTCATGTTATAGGAAAAGCAATAATTGTTACTTTAGGGGGTTGTATTTAATGTTGTTAACATTAGTCTAATTAGAATATTATGAGTTCAGATGCGCATCATTCCGGAATATCCGGACTGGGAGGAGAAGTTCTGGAACACACGGAGGTAAAAGTCAGCCATTGCTATCAATGTGGTAAATGCTCTGCAGGTTGTCCTCTTGCCGAAGAGATGGATTTTCCTCCCAGTGTTATAATGAGGATGCTTCAAACAGGCAATCCTGTGCTTGAAGATAAGGTATTGCGGTCATTATCGATATGGGTTTGTCTTACATGCGAAATGTGCTTCGCACGTTGTCCTATGAGCATCGACATTCCTAAAATGATGGATTTTCTGAGACAAAAATCTCTGGCAGAGAAAAAGGCAAATCCCAAAGCCAGGGAGATTATTGCTTTTCATAAATCGTTTCTGGACTCAATTAAATACACAGGAAGACTTTATGAAATAGGATTATTTGTAGACTATAAATCGAGGACTCTTAGAATCCTCGAGGACATGGCGCTCGCGCCAAAAATGATGAGCCGTGGCAAACTGAATATTATTCCCGAGTTGATAAAAGACCGTTCAGGTGTTGCTGCAATTTTCCGGAAATCAAGTAAAAAGAATAAATACTAAATATATGACTCTCGGATTTTATCCAGGTTGTTCTCTTAAAGGATCCTCGCGTGAATACGCCGAGTCAGTAATAGCAGTTGCAAAAGCCTTCGACATAAAGCTGGAGGAGATAAAAGACTGGAATTGCTGCGGAGCTACAGCCGCCCATAACATGAATAAGGAATTATCTCTGGCTCTCCCGGCAAGAATACTCTCCCTGGCAGAGAGACAGGGTTTGACTGAAATAGTAGTTCCCTGTGCCGCCTGTTACAGCAGATTAACGGTGACCAAACATGAATTATCGGAAGACCCGGCTCTCAAAGCAGTTGTTGCAGATGCCAATGGTCTGAGCTATAACGGCACTGTTAATGTGCTGAACATTGTTCAGATGCTCGACAAATACGTAATTCCTAATCTTGAAGGTAAAGTAGTAAAACCCTTTGACCATAAAGTTGCATGCTATTATGGATGTCTGCTGGTCAGACCACATGAAATACTTAAGTTCGACCGTGAGGAAGATCCCCAGACCCTGGATGTTCTCATGCTCAAGGCAGGTGCTACTCCAATTGACTGGGCCTTCAAAACTGAATGCTGCGGAGCTGGTTTGTCGGTTTCCAGAACAAGTTCAGTTGGCAGGCTCTCTGGAAAGATTATAGGCGATGCTAAAGATCGTGGAGCTGAAGTTGTTATAGTTGCATGCCCGATGTGTCACTCCAACCTCGATATGCGACGTGATTCAATAAATACCTACCTCGGAGAAAAAGTTGAAATTCCTGTATTATATATAACCCAGGCTATCGGTCTTGCCCTCGGCCTTGACAGGAAGGCTCTTGGTCTTCAGAGGCATTTTGTAAAAGTAACAGTTTGATTATTATTAAGTATATCAAGTTATGTCAAAAATTGGAGTATTTGTCTGTCATTGCGGGGAAAACATCAGTGCAACTGTCGATTGTGCAAAAGTTGCTGAAGTTGCCGGCAAGTATGACGGGGTTACTTTCAGTGTAGATTATAAGTACATGTGTTCCGATCCGGGACAAAGTCTTATAAAGAATGCTATTACTGAGAAAGGTTTGACCGGAGTCGTGGTTGCTTCATGCTCTCCCAGAATGCATGAGCCAACATTCAGAAAGGCATGTGCCGAAGCAGGATTGAATCCTTTTATGTGCGAAATGGCCAACCTCAGGGAACATTGCTCCTGGGTTCATGAAAAAGGTGAAGCTACTACTGAGAAGGCTATCGACCTTGTAAGAATACTTGTGGAAAAAGTAAAATATAACCATGAACTGACTTCCATTAAAGTCCCTGTTACAAAGACTGCTCTTGTTATCGGTGGAGGTATTGCGGGTATACAAGCGAGCCTTGACATAGCAAATACAGGTCACAAAGTGATACTTATTGAAAAGGATCCTTCTATTGGTGGTCATATGTCACAATTATCAGAAACATTCCCGACGCTTGACTGCTCTCAGTGTATTCTTACTCCAAGAATGGTTGAAGTTGCCCAGCATCCCAATATCACATTATATACTTATGCCGAACTTGAAAGTCTTGAAGGATTTATTGGCAATTTCAAAGCTAAAATCAGGAAAAAATCAAAGAGCCTCGATGAAAAGCTTTGTACCGGATGCGGTCAGTGCACAACCAAATGCCCTGTAAAAAAGATCCCGAGTGAATTCAATGAAGGCCTTGGCAAAAGAACGGCAATCTATGTTCCTTTTCCTCAGGCAGTGCCAAATAAACCGGTAATTGACAGGAAGAATTGCACCTATTATGTAAAAGGAAAATGTAAAGTTTGCGAGATTGTCTGTCCGACAGGTGCTATCCGTTTCGATCAGGAAGACCAGATAGTTGAAGTGGAGGTGGGTGCAATTGTTATTGCTACCGGCTTTACCGTAAAACAACCTGATTTTTTTCCTGAATATGGCTATGGCAAGCATGCAGATGTCATTACCGGACTGCAGTTTGAAAGACTCGCTTCAGCATCCGGTCCTACTCTGGGAGAGATACGCAGGCCCTCAGACGGTAAGATTCCTGAAAAAATCGTTTTCCTTGCTTGCGCCGGGTCACGCGATCCTGCAAAGGGCATTCCATACTGCTCCAAGATCTGCTGTATGTATATAGCAAAACATGCAATGCTGTACCAACATAAAGTACATGGAGGAAAATCATATGTATTTTATATGGATATCAGGGCAGGAGGAAAGCAGTATGAAGAATTTGTCAGAAGAGCAATTGAAGATGATGGCGTAAATTATATACGTGGCAGGGTCTCTAAGATCTACGAAAAGAACGGGAAACTTATTGTCAGCGGTGTTGATACGCTTCTGAATGCAATGCCTGTTGAAATTGAAGCCGATATGGTTGTTCTTGCCACTGCAGGAGTTGCTAATGAGGGCGCTGAAGAACTGGCACAGAAATTACACATTTCTTACGATCCATATAAATTCTTTGCTGAAGCACATCCTAAGCTTAAACCGGTAGAAACCAATACGGCAGGTATTTTCCTTGCAGGAGCATGCCAGGCACCACGTGACATACCTGAATCCGTTGCAATGGCTTCCGGAGCCGCGGTTAAGGTAGCAGGCCTCTTCTCTCAGGATGAGCTTACAAGGGAACCGATAATCGCTGTGGTCAATCGCCAGGCACCTCCAATGTATTCTTCCTGTGTCGGTTGTTTCCTTTGTGTCTCGGCATGTCCTTACCAGGCTATTGAGAAAGAGGAGATAAAAAACAGAAACGGAGAAGTTATCAAATCTGTTGCAAAAGTCAACCCGGGCTTGTGCCAGGGATGCGGAACCTGCGTTGCATTCTGCAGAACAAAATCAATTGATATACAGGGGTATACACATGAGCAGATGTATACCGAAGTTATGGCATTATTGAATGAATATTAATATATAACATTGATGGCTGAATTTGAACCAAAAATTGTTGCTTTCGTCTGTAACTGGTGCACATATGCCGGAGCAGACCTGACCGGTACAAGCCGTATCAAATATGCATCAAATGTCCGCATAGTCAGGTTCCCGTGTACCGGACGTATCGATTATATGCTATTAATCAAAGCCTTCGATGAGGGTGCAGACGGTATAATCGTATCTGGTTGTCATCCCAACGACTGCCATTATACCTCCGGTAACTTTCATGCAAGGAGAAGATGGATCATGTTCAGATCCTTATGTGATTTTACTGGGATTGATACGGAACGGATAAAATTTTCATGGGTCTCTGCGGCTGAAGGAGCAAAATGGGCTGACATTGTTAACACCACAGTGGCTGCAATCCGTGAAAAAGGTCCGTATACCGAATACAAGAAAGTTGCTAAATATCCTGAAAAGGAGGTTATTCATGGATGAACTGATTAAACGCGCGAAAGACCTTCTGGAATCTTCAGTAGTGAAGGTTGTGATTGGCTATGAGGAGGGTACAGGGAATAAAACTAGAGCTCTTTTTGTTGAAAATGCCGAAGATGCCGGTAAATTAATTTTTGACAGTCGTTGTGTGCAGAACCTGGCAGCATACATTACAAAGAAAGAAGTAAAAGAAAAAGGCAAGATGGCAATTGCTGCTACCCTGCCTGTTATGAGAAGTATTATACAACTTGCTTCAGAGTATCAGGTAAATGATTCAAATCTGATTGTCCTGGGTATAACGCCAGAAAGTAAATTTATTGAATTTGCTAATCTCGTTGAAGTTGAAACTTTTGTGCATAAGTACCAGATTGAGATCGACGCCCGTAATAAGGAAATGCTCGTCAAGCTTGAAAAGATGACACAGGCTGAGCGCTGGAAATTCTGGGTCGATGAACTAACTCCCTGTTTCAAATGCTATGCATGCCGGGCTGCATGTCCGATGTGCTACTGTCACAGGTGTACTGTAGATTTTAACCAACCGCAATGGGTACCTGTTGCCTCCACGGAACTTGGTAATTTAGAGTGGCATCTGATGCGCGCAATTCATCTTACCGGCCGTTGCATAGATTGCGACGCCTGCTATAATGCCTGTCCACTCTCAATTCCTATCAATCTACTGACTAAAAAGATGCTGGAAGATGCAAAAGAACATTTTGGTGGTTATCAGCCTTCTTTGAAGGGTGATCATCTGATGTCAACATATAAACCTGATGATAAAGAAAATTTTATACAATAAGAGATGAATATTGATAAGCGATTAGTCAGGAAAGACTCACTGGAAAAGCTTTTCGATATCTTAAAGCAGAACAGTAAAGCTATTTATGCCCCATTATCGAAAAACGGCAAGACGACATTCGGAAATGCAGTTGCTTTTGAGACAATTTCTGACGGATATGTACAGACAACACAGTCAGCTAAAGACATTGCTTTTCCACGCGTGGATGGCATGTCTGTGAGAGGAATCGACCTTAATGAGATACCTGAAGTTGTTCTGTGGGGTGTAAGACCCTGTGACGCAACAGGAATAGGGGAGCTTAGTTCAATTTTTAACTGGGACTATAAAGACGAAATTTACAATAATCGTTTATCAAAGGTTACAGTTTTTGGATTCAGCTGCAGTAAAGCTGATGATTATTGTTTTTGCACTTCAGTTGGAGGGAATCCCGGAAATACAGCCGGAAGTGATATACTGTTTACCCAGTTTGGTGAAGGAGGAGATTATCTTGCTGAAATCCTTACTGAACGAGGGGAGAAAATAGTCGGTCTGGCGCCTGCACTTTTTGAGAATTCAGAAACAGATGATAAGGAAAAGTTCCTTGCAAATGTACCGGTAAAATTTAATCATAATGAGATCCGCGAAAAACTTGATAAATTTTTTGAAAGCAAAGAGTGGATTGAACAATCGCTCAGATGCCTTGGCTGCGGAGCCTGTGCCTATGTTTGTCCCACCTGTGCATGTTTTGACATTCAGGATGAAGCGCACGGTAAAAACGGATCGAGGATAAGGTGCTGGGATTCATGCGGTTTTTCCCATTTTACCCTACATACATCGGGACATAATCCACGTGATGTTCAGTCTGCAAGATGGAGACAGCGTATCATGCATAAGTTCTCGTACATGCCTGAGAGGTTGGAAGTTTTCGGATGTACCGGATGCGGACGTTGTTCAAGGGCTTGTCCAGTTGATATGAATATACTTGAAAATTTAATTTCTATACAGGAGGTTACTGTATGATGGATAATTTGTATATGCCTTACCTTATGAAGATTGAGAGAATCACTCATGAGGCACCCGGAGTAAAAACTTTCATGCTGAAATTTGTAAATGAAGCTGACCAGGAAAAATTTACTTATAAAGCCGGCCAGTTTGGAGAATATTCTGTTTACGGAGTTGGTGAATCAACTTTTTGTATTGCCTCTCCGCCAACAAGAAAAGGATATATTGAATGTACTTTCAGACAGACAGGAAAGGTTACAAATGCACTTTCAGGTTGCGAAGAGGGTAGCATGATAGGCTTCAGAGGGCCATACGGCAATGTTTTCCCAATCGATGAATGGAAAGGGAAAAGTCTCCTTTTCATAGCTGGTGGTATTGCTTTACCTCCCATGCGTTGCGTCATATGGAACGCGCTAGATATGCGTGAGAATTTCAAAGATGTAACCATAATATATGGTGCCAGGACCGTAAAAGACCTTGTTTACAAGGAGGAACTTAAGGACTGGGAACTCAGAAAAGATGTTAAGCTTATAACTACAGTTGATCCCGGTGGCGAATCACCCGACTGGAAAGGAGAGATTGGCTTTGTACCCACAATTGTTGAGAAGATTGCTCCTTCGTCGGAAGATACAATTGCTATCGTTTGCGGTCCACCTGTGATGATTAAGTATACATTCCCTGTGCTTGATAAGCTTGGATTTACAGATGATAATATCTATACGACACTTGAGAACAGAATGAAATGCGGATTCGGTAAATGTGGCCGTTGTAATGTAGGAAAGGTATATGTCTGTAAGGATGGACCGGTATTTACACTGGCTCAGCTGAAGGAGTTGCCGGACGAATACTAAATATTTATGCAGGGAATGGTCTCGACCATTCCCTATAAAAAAGTCTCCGCCGGATATTCAATATCTACAAGGAACAATCCCTTGGCTGGAGCTGATTTACCTGCCCTGCAACGATCTTTTGCGTTAATAATATCATCAAAGTCTTTGATATTCAGTTTCCCTGTACCAATTTCGATCATTGTACCAACAATAGCCCTTACCATATTTCTAAGAAACCTGTCGGCTCTAATTGTAAAAACCAGGCGATTTTCAGATTCCTCCCATTGGGCATGATAGATCCTGCATATATTTGATTTTGCTCCGGAGTGCAGTTTGCTGAAGCTTGTAAAGTCTTCATGATTATACAACAGTCTGCACGCCAAATTCATTGTCGCAATATCGATATGCCCATGAAGATACCAACTTGAATTATCAAAAAACGGATCTTTTATCCTGGATATATAATATTTGTATGTTCGTGAAACCGCACTGTATCTGGCATTTGCATCAGGAACAACCTTTCTGATACTGCTGACTGAAATATCTGAAGGAAGATACTGGTTAAGCCTGAATACCAGATTCCTTGTTTGTAACAGATCGGGTGAACTGCTATCAAAATTTGCACAGAAAAAAGAAGCATGAACGCCAGCATCAGTTCTCCCGGCGCCAATTGTAGTTATTGGCTCATTAAGAACAACACTCAGTGCTTGTTCAAGAATCTTCTGTACAGTTACCGAATTTGGCTGGATCTGCCATCCATGATAGGAAGTCCCTTTATAAGATATAAATATGAAATATCGTGTTTTCACGTATTTGTTTTTACAAATAAAAGAAAAAGAGACTCAACAAACGAAGAGTCCCTTTTTCAAGAATATTATATTTCAGTCTACCTGATTTTTGACCCTTTTGCAGCAAAAAATACGAGATAAATATAATAAATAAACATAAGGCTTACAGCTATTATTACAGAACCGGTTACTGCCTGAATTTTACCCATTATCAGCGTTGAAACAGATGCTCCGATAACTGATGTTGCTATAATACCTGATGCAACCTTTGCATGAGGCCCCAGATCTTCAAGGGCAAGATTGTAAATAACGGGCCACATGATTGAATGGAATAATCCTGTAGCAAGGAATAACCACATTGCAATACCTGGCGCAGATGAGCTTAACAAGAATGAACTACCGAGAAGAATTGCGCCACCGATTGAGCAGATTGTCAAGATGAGAGCTGGTTTGTACTTTCTTAAGATAAAGATCCCCAGAACGCGACCTACCATCATACCGCCCCAATAATATTTAAGCATGTCAATTGGATTTATCCCCTGGATTCCCAGTTTAGCAACATAGTCAGGAAAAAAACTGGAAGGACCTATTTCAATTCCCATATAAAGGAATATGGCTAAAGAACCAAGCCAAACGTGGGTATATTTAAATGCACTTGACTTATATTGTTTATTCTCAGCAACCCCTGAACTGTTTTCATCGTTCTTTATTTCAGGAAGCTTTAAAAAGAACATAATTACAAGAATAACCGCAGTTATGATACCAATAGTTATAAATGGACCTTTAACTATATCCCTGATCGCAGAGTTTCCCATTTTAACACCCGACTCGAGTTTCGGTGTAACGAGAAGAATAGAAACGAATATTGGTGCAATAATGGTAGCCACAGAATTCAAGGCATTGGTCAGTGTGAGACGGCTGGCGCCAGTCTCAGGACTACCAAGGGCATTAACATAAGGTCCGGCTGCAACCTGAAGAATTACAACTCCGATAGCAAATACAGATACAGTGGAAAGGAAACCGTAGTAACCCATTGAAACCCCGGGTACGCAAAGGAAGAATCCTAATGAAATTAGTGCGAGTCCGCAGAGTACACCATTTTTATAACCTATTTTGGCGAGCATAAAGCCAACAGGTACTGATAAAATGTAGGCCCCATAGAAAAATGTATTTGGCAATTGTTTTTGAACATCGTTCAACCCGAATGCATTTTTAAGGAAGTCAATAGTTGAGTTGTTCATAGTTGTAATAAAGCCGAACAGAAAGAATAGCGAAGCCATTACAATCAAAGGGAACAAATAGTTATTTTTTTTAGCGTTAGTCATGGTTTTTTTCAATTTATTTCACATAGAATTTATAGATACATAAATGTTTGTAAACTTTTCCGGGTTTTAATAATGTCGATGGGAAACCTGGTTCATTTGGCGAATTTGGAAAATTTTGTGTTTCAAGACATAACGCCGAACGCATTTTATAAGCCTTTCCTCCTTTGCCTTTATCGCTGCCATCCAGCCAGTTGCCTGTATATAACTGCACTCCGGGTTTTGTCGTGTGCAGTTCCAGTACCCGGCCGGATTTTGGATCATTGCAAATGGCTGCCAGGCTTAACTCACCGGCATTTTTCTTATTTAATACCCAGTTATGGTCATACCCTTTCCCATACTCAAGTTGGTCGTAATCATTGTTAATTCTTTTACCAACTACGGTCGTTCTTGTGAAGTCCATTGGAGTTCCGGCTACCGGTTTTATTTCTCCTGTCGGAATAAGCACGTCGTTAGAAGGAGTGAACGCGTCGGCATTAATTATAAGTTCATTGCCTAAGATATCACCATTTCCTTCGCCGGCAAGGTTGAAGTATGAATGAGAGCAAATATTGACATATGTTGTTCTGTCAGTGGTTGCATGACATTCTAACCTGAGCTCGTTATCGTTTGTAAGAGTGTAGTTTACTTTTAGGGTAAGCGTTCCGGGATAACCCATTTCTCCATCTGCACTCACATAAACCATTTCAACTGACTCCCCGTTCTCTGTTTTAATTACTCCTTCAGAATTGAACATTTGATTGTTAAAACCTTCCGGTCCGCCGTGTAGAGAATTAGGTCCGTTATTAATAGGTAATTGGTATGTTTTACCATCAATAGTAAATTTCCCGTTTGCGATTCGGTTGGCATATCTACCGCATATAGCTCCAAAATAAGGATTACCATTAATGTAACCATCAATTGTATCATACCCCAGAACAATGTCAGCAAAGTTTCCGTTACGATCCGGCATATATATACTAACAACTTTAGCTCCGAAATTGGTTATCTGAACAACCATTCTGTTCTTATTATGCAATGTGTAAAGTGCAGTAGCTTTTCCTTTGAAGATACTTGTGAATGCTTCTTCTTTTATATAATTCATAATCCTTAATTAATCAAACAATAAATAGAAACAACTTTGATGGGATGATTCATTTTAATAACCATATGCTTTATAAATCAATTTTATCAGCACCTTTTTTTCTGATGAATAGCTTGTGGCATGAACCTTTTCCAAAAACATGCTCCAGTGTAGAGACATATTTATCAAGCAGATTTTGTGGAACAAAGGCCTGAATTGTACCGGCAAAACCACCACCGTGAACTCTCCAGGCGCCTTTCCCCTTTAAGACTATGTCGCTTAGGGCAAGAGCCAGTGATACGCCTTGTTCTTTAACATTATTAACAGGATATACATTTTGATTGTACATATATGAACTGAAACCTGAGTCTACAACCATAGCAAGGAATGATGTAAAATCGTTTCGCTCCAGTGCAGCTACCTGATCAACAACGCGTTGATTATCGCCCTCGAAGTGAATAGCACGAAGAATAGCACGGTCGCCAACTTTTTCCCGAATTTTTGGAGCTATTTCCAATACCTGTTCAAGGCTTACCTGACGAAGAACTTTCGCTCCTAACTCAGCTGCAACCGCCTTCATGTCAGTTGGTAACGAAGCATATTCGTCGTTAAGGTCAGCATGGTTGCCACCTGTATCGGTAATAACTAACGCGAATCCGGTAGCTACAAAGTCGAAGTTAACTTTTTTAACAATTGGTTTTAATGGATTTTCAAAATCTATTGTAACCAAACCGCCAACTGCACAAGCTGTCTGATCCATTAAACCGCAAGGTTTGCCAAAGAATACGTTTTCTGAATATTGTCCGATAATAGCATTTTGCACTGCATCGAGCTTGCCGTCGTTGAACAAATGACTCATAATAGCTCCAATAAGAACTTCAAAAGACGCGGATGAGCTAAGTCCGGAACCAACAGGTACGGCACCGTCAATACAGCAGTCAAAACCTCCAATCTGGTAACCTAGTTCTTTCATTTTTGCACTGATACCTCTTACAAGAGATCCAGAAGTATAAAATTCTTTTTTATTGGGTGAAAGATTCGCAAGGTCAACTTCAAATTTGGGATAACCAATAGACTCTATCGTAACAACATTGGTATTGTTTTTTGCTGCAACAGCAATATTATCAAGATTTACCGCCCCAGCTAAAACACGTCCATAGTTATGATCTGTATGGTTTCCACCAATCTCAGTACGTCCCGGAGAACTGAAAAGCATTATCTCTTTATTGCCAAATTCGGCTCGGAATTTTTCGATAAGATTGGTATACCTTTTTGCCTGATTTTTTAGTACTTCTTCGTTAGTACCATACAATTCTTTAAATGCTCTGTTATTCCCGTTATTTAACTTTTTGTCCATTGCTTATAGTTATTATTCCTGTTGATAAAATCTCATTTTTGTATTTGATCCCGAAAAGTATATATTTTTTCTTTCTGATACTTTCTTGTTTAACTTTTAAAGTTATTTTTTAATAAATTTAACTAGAGAAATGTAGTTAAAAAAATCAGAATGTAACATATCTTAAGCCTTATAAAGTTTACTTTTTTAACTCCGAAGAGTATTTTGGGTTGTTCAATTCACTATTTAGACACTATTTTTGCGAGTACATAAGAATACCTAAGGATATGACTTATTCATGCTTCTCTTTGTATGAAGAAAGAAAAATGGTTAAAATTTCATTTCTTAAATTAAGCCCGGACAGGAATGTAAAGATTAAAAACTTTATTTACTTTTAGATCAGTCAACCATAACCTAAACCTATAGAACAATGAATCGTAGAAAGTTCATCGAATCATCCGGAGTTGCAGCAGGAGCTGCTATTCTCGGAGGCGTAACCTCTTCAGTTAAGCCTGGAGTAATGCCTCATAGCGAACAAAAAAATCAGAAAGCCGGGAAGATAAAACTCGGATTATATTCCGTATCGTACGGAGGTATCTGGTATAAAGGTTCTGCTGTTTCTTTTGAAGAATTATGCAAATTCGCAAAAGAATATAAGTTTGATGGGATAGAACTTGATAATAAACGTCCTTTGGGAAATCCAATGGATCTTGATGCCCGTAAAAGGGAGGATATGAAGAACCTGCTGGCAAAGTATGGTCTTGAAATTCCATGTGTGGCTGCAAATAATGACTTTTCCAGTCCTATTCCCGAACATCGCGAATGCCAGCTTTTGATGGTAAGGGAGACAGCTAAACTGGCTAAGGACATGGGAGCAAAGGTGGTACGCTTATTTGCTGCGTGGCCTGGTGTCCCTATGCATGAAGGTGTAGGCACATATGATTTTGTTCATGGTGACGGTTTCTATACATTTCTGAGGCAGTATCCTTATGCAACCTGGATTGAAAGGTATAACTTCGTGAAAGATTGTCTTAGAGAAGCTGCTAAAATAGGTGAGGATAACGGTGTTGTTATGGCACTTCAAAATCATTCCCCGCTTATCCGTACCTGGAGGGACACTTATGATCTGGTTAAAGAAGTAGATTCACCATTCCTTAAAGTTTGCCTTGATTTACCGATTTTTGACAAGCAGGATAAGGACTATATTGCAAATGCAGTTAGAACAATCGGAAACCTTCAGGTTCATTCACATTTCGGAGGAGAATATGACAGGGATGAAAACAAGGTCATAAAACCAAGGTTATTGGACTATTATGCGGGTGGTATAATGCCTGATTATGAACATTATATTCAGCTAATGAACGAAATAGGATATAATGGCTGGTTTACCTTTGAACTTTGTCACCCGTTGTGGAACAAGGACCATTCAAGGGCTGGCATTGATTTTGTGCATGAACAGGTATCACTTGCACATGAGTACATGGCAAATATTATCAATAAATAAAATACATTGTAAAAAGGTAGCAGGAGCTCTAAGGTTCCAGATATGAAATATGGAAAATAAGAAAGAAAGAAGAGGATTCGGCAGTGACAATAATGCAGGAATTCATCCTGTAATATTAAAAGAGATCGCAGACTCAAATACAGGTCACGTTACAGGATATGGAACAGATGTATATACCGAACAGGCAAAAAATCTATTTAAGGAGCATTTAGGTAATGAGACCGAGACTTTTTTTGTTTTTACCGGTACTGGTGCCAATGTTCTCGGATTGTCGGCAATTACACGATCATGGAATTCAATAATAACAGCATCTACAGCACATCTCGAGGGGGATGAATGCGGAGCACCTGAAAAACTGATAGGATGCAAGGTTCTGGTCGTGGATACGCCTGATGGTAAAATCACACCGGCCTTGATAGATAAGCATATGCACGGAATAGATTTTGAGCATCACTCGCAGCCAAAAGTTGTTTCTATAACTCAGGCAACTGAAATGGGGACCATCTATGCTGTCGATGAAATATCTGAAATTGCCCGGTATGCTCATGAGAGAGGGATGTTGCTTCATATGGATGGAGCAAGAATAGCCAACGCATCTGTGGCCTTAAACCTTCCATTTAAGGCCTTTACAACCGATGCAGGTGTTGATGTTCTTTCATTCGGAGGAACCAAGAATGGTATGATGTTCGGGGAATCAATATGTTTCCTTAAGCCAGGTTTGTCAGATGATTTCAAATACATCAGGAAACAGGGTATGCAGCTTGCTTCCAAAATGAGGTTCATCTCAGCACAGTATATTGGATATTTCAAAAACGACTTGTGGAAAACGTGTGCTGCAAATTCAAACGCAATGGCCCGGCTGCTTGCTGATAGACTTAAAACTATTCCTGAGGTTAAGATTACACAGAAGGTTCAGTCGAATGGTATTTTTGTTATCATGCCTGCCGATATAGCTGAAAAGATGAGGAGCCATTATTTTTTCTATCCCTGGGATGAGAAGAAATCAGAGTACAGGTTGATGGCAAGCTGGGATACTAAAGAGGATGATATTGAAAATTTTGTGAAGTTGCTGAAGAAAGAGCTGGGAAAATAAAATAGAAAAGGCTGAATCTTGCGATCCAGCCTTTTATTTTGATTGGTAAACTAGGATTTTACTTCAGTGTATAGGTAATAGGAACCATATACCATACAGGTACCGGTTTCCCACCTTGTTTCCCTGGTTTAAATGCCGGAAGAGTATTAACAACCCTGATAGCTTCTTTATCAAGTTCGGGGTCAACGCCCTTCAGTACACTTACCTGGCTTACACCACCTTTGGCGGTAACACAGAATCTTACAATAACTCTACCCTGGATATTGTTTTCTTTCGCTACCTCCGGGTACTGAACATGTTCCATAATGTATTTAAGAAGTTCAACGTCCCCACCGGGATACATTGGCATTTCTTCAACAACTACAAATGGTACTTCTTCAGCTTCAGCTTCCTGAACTTCTTCTTTAACCTGCTGTACAACTTCAACTACCTCTTTGTTGGTAACTTCTGATTGAGCCTGGTCAGCTGTCATAAGCTGCTTTACTTCTTCAGGTTTAATAGAGTCCACAACTACAGGTGGTACATATCTCTGTTGTTGTACGACATCGGTAGGAGGTGGAGGGGGAGGTGGAGGAGGAGCAACCAATTCAGTTGGCTGATCGAGTTTCTCCATCTTGATCTCAACCTGGCGTTCAGCACGTTTTGCTCTGCCTTCCAGTGCTTTTGCATTGATATAAGGAGTAATAACAGCAGTAGCTATGATAAGGACACCAATCAGCAATGCTATACTGACATTGCGATTATATCTCTTACGTAGTCTGTATGCTCCGTATTCCTTATTCCTATCCTCGAACACTATGTCATCAAAGGCAGGGGCATTCATATTATCTTTTGCCATCTTTTTACGGTTTACGGTTTATTTCTTGACTGGTGTTGTAACAGTTGAAGCAATTCCAGCTGCAGTTTCCACCATCTTCTCATCGTACCAGGCAATCGGGACGAACGTATAACGGGCAATTCCGCAGATACTCATTTCATCGAGTATATCTACAAAGTTTCCGTAATTTGCTTTCTTATAAGCTTTTATAAGAACAATTGGACCGGTATCATCGTCTGTTTTCAGTTTACTGATAGACTTCGCGATTGAATCAGGTGGAGCAATAGTTTTTGCTTTAAGTGATTCTTTTTTAAACTCATCAATCTTTCTAAAAAGAGTCCTGTTTCTTTCCAGAAGCAGTTGACGAATACCATTTGAATTTGCACTAAAATCGGCTTCCGCTAAAGGAGGCAGATTGTTATAATCCTCTGCTTTAATCACTCCTGGATAATAATATATTTTATTATTAGGCCCAAGAATAATATTCAGAGTACGGCTGGCTACAATTTTTGGAGGCTCAGTTTTCTGATCTTTAATCTTCTCAGGAAGATTAATATTCATAACCTTTGCCTTGGCGAAAGCCGTGGTTAGCATAAAAAATGTGATCAGCAGACACATCAGGTCAACCATCGGTGTCATGTCGATGTGCGGTGCGTGTTTTTTCGCTTTCCTTTTACCGCCAGCTTTTTCTTCTTGAATTATTTCTGCCATATCACTTCTGTATTTCTGCGAGATTAATTTTAGCTCCTTCAAGAGATGTGATCAGGTTAAATTTGAACACATTCTTATCAGCCATGATATCAAGAATCTTCTGAACAAGCTCAAAGGTGGTTTTTTGATCACCTTTAATACATGCTTCAACACCTGGATTTACTGAACGGGTACAAAAAATCCAATCGGCAAGCTGATTATCAGTTGAGTCGATCGGTATCCCAGTCTCTAAAGCTTTTCTTATTTTCTGATCCCTGGTATCAAGAAAATCCTTCATTTTCAGAATAGGTACTCCAATTGAAGAAGGAAACTTTTCAAACTCCCTGAGTTCAGTTGCTGTAAATTCGAGGTTGTATCTCTTCCCCATCTCTGTGAGGATCTTAGGACGAAATTTTAACAAGGTATCATTTCCGTTATCAAAATTTATATAAACTTTATCATCCGATGAGAGAAGAAGAGTCATTGTATTAAAGTCAGGAGTCGGTTTCTCTGAAATTGAAGAGGGCGTAACGACAGTAGCCGGTTCGTTTTTTGTCATAGTAGTTGTTAACATTAGAAATGTTAAGACTACTGAGAACAGGTCAACCATCGGCGTCATGTCGATATGAGGCGACTTTGTTGGTAATTTAATCTTTGGCATTGTAGTTTTTTATTAATATTATTAAACCAAAAGATAAAATTTAAAATTAGTTGGTCTTCAGTGAAGCGGCAAAGTTCTGAGTCAGACTGAAACCTGCTTCGTCAATTTTAAAAGTATAACCGTCGATTGTTGAAGAAAAATAGTTGAATGCAATAATAGCCAGGGTTGATCCTGTAATACCAAAAGCTGTGTTTACAAGAGCTTCAGAAATACCGGTTGCAAGAGCCAGGGAATCAGGAGCACCAGACTGTGCAAGAGCAGCAAAAGCACGGATCATACCAAGAACTGTACCTATAAGACCAATCAACACTGATATTGAAGCAAGAGTTGAGAAAATAACCATATTCTTTGATAACATAGGTAATTCAAGAGCTGTTGCTTCCTCGAAAGATTTCTGAATTGAAAGAATTTTCTGATCTTTTTCAAGTTCCTTGTCTTTCTGAAGGTCACGATAACGTAACAAACCAGCTTTCATAACATTTGCCAGAGATCCTTGTTGTCTGTCACATGCTTCCATTGCGTCTTCAATCTTATCCGAAGCAAGATCAGCCTGCAGCTCACTTACGAAAGAATTAAGCCTGCCTTTACCTTTTGCTCTTGAAAGAGTTATGGATCTTTCAATAATGAAAATGAAAAGAACTAAAACGCATGTCATAAGAAGAGGAACAATCTGACCACCTTTATAGATGATTCCAAGATAGTTGCCTTCAAGTGCTTTTCCGGCATGATTACCACCTTCAAAATTTACACCGTTGCCCATGACTTGTGTGAACAAAACCTCGGCTACTACAAAAGCTATTAAAATAGCGCTAGTTGCAAAAATATTCTGCAACACATCTTTGAACGAACTTCCTTGTTTACTCATTTTTATCGATTTGTTTAGGTTTAAGATTTTTACGATTTGCAAATATATATTATGAATTGTTTTTTTCCAACTTGGTAGACAATATTGTTAAACTTTAAGAATAGTTTAGAATTATTTAGAATCATTCTCCAAACACTATGACCGTTTAACATTATCATACCCTATATTATATTGTTCTTTTTTAAACCTGAGTCTTACCAATTATTTTCTATTGTGCCAAAGTAACATTATATACTCTTGATTTTGTTATTGGAATCTCCTGGGATTTGTAGCCTTTAGCATTTACAATCAATGTTTCAGAACCCTGTGGAATCTCAAATTTAAACTCACCCTTCCCGTTGGACAGATTTTCAGCTGCGGTGTCTTTAACCCTGATAGAGGCGTAAGGAACTGGCTGACCAGCTGCATTACTTACTTTTCCCTTTATCTCATTAGGGTTAATACCAGCTTCAATTTGTTTCTTAAATTCTGCGATATAAGTAATCTGGCTCTTGGCATTCGTATTGGAAGGATCTAATGCAAGAATTTTGTTATATGCTTCTGTTGCCCTGGTTAAATATGGAAGTCTTCCCTCATTTGTTTTTTCCGTTGATGTTGATCTGAGCTCCACAGAACCTATTCCATTATATCCCTTTATTTTATATTCCTTATTATTAGGATCAAGATTGACCATCCTGGTATAATAATCCTTTGATTTGCTGAAATTATTATTCATCATATGGTAATAACTCAGATATCCGAACGCATCCATCATTGCCGGTGCATTTTTAACTGAGTCAGTCTTGGCAACCTCAATAAGTTTCTCAAATTTGGGTTTTGCAAGTCCAAGCTTCAGGTCCGGATCCATTTTTGAATAGTTGTTGGCAACTGCGAGATATGCAGGAACATAATCTGGTGTTTTAGCTATTATTGCACTGAAAACAGAATCTGCGGTTTTATATTTTTCACCATTGTAGTATGCTCTTCCGATTTTCATGAGATCTTCGGTGTTGTCTTTAGACGGATCAAGCATTTTTACCAGGGTTTTTGCAACGCCATCATAACGGCGGAACAAGTTATAGTTCACTGCCATCTCACTAAGAAGACCTTTATCTCCAGGTTTTAATGTCAATACTTTATTATATTCACCAAATGCCCTGTCTATTTCAGCATTTGATTTAGCCAGACCAGCCTTAAGAGCTGCAAGTTTTGTGGTCATGTCTTCTACACTTGCTTTGTATTTTGCTTTATCGGCAGCAGTAGTGGCAATTGCCTGTTTATTTTTTTCTGCATCAAGTTGTTTTTCTGCGGCAGCGGCGTCATCGGCCATTTTTGGATAATTCAGGTTTCTTTTTACAAGAATCCTTGCCATATAATGATAGTCTTTCCAGAGAATTCTTTCAGGAGCAACTGTTTTAAAGAGTGTCTCCATATATGCCAGAGCTTTGTCATAATCGGGAGGAGTCTTTTCATAGCATGAATATCCGGCGATACGGTTCATATAAGTTCTTGACTTGTCAACTTTGAAAATATCTTCAACATTAGATATAACTTCATCATAATTCTTTGCATAGAAAAGCGCATTCACATATTTTATTTTAGCAGGAATATTGCCAGCTGTTAATTCAAGGTATTTTCTGAAATTCTCTTTTGCCTGATCAAATCTCTGGGCAAGTAGATAAACCTGTCCAAGTTCGCGATAAGCAGGGGCGAAGTTGGCATTGAGCTGGATAGCTTCTTCATAATATGGAATTGCCTGCTGCAGGGCACGACCCTTAACATATATATTACCGATTTTCATATTGGCAGTCGGTGATTGAGGATCAGCAAATTGTGCCAGCTTGTAATTAGCAATAGCTTTAGATCCGTCATTTACAAGGATATAAATATCACCTGCAATAAGCAATACATCTTTGTTCTTGTTGTCAATCTTAATCGCCTCCCGGATAAGTGGTAAAGCCTGTGACGTATCTACTTTATTATACTTAATATATGATTCTGCAATCTTTGCCAGAGCGAAAGCATAATCTGGAGCAGCAGGTACTATCTTTTTTATATTTTTATATGGGAGGAGCAGGCTTCTGGCTTTTGTGCGCATTTCCACAGCCGTTTTATTATCTCCCTGGTAGAATGCAACTTTAGCGAGGCCAATATAGTTAAGAGGGTCCGTGGCATTTGCATCAACACCTTTCTGGTAAATTTCTTTTGCTGATTTTGCAGCGAGTGTTAATGAGTTGGAAATTGTATCGGCAAAATAGTCAAGCATATAATTTTCCCCCAGGAAAAAATAATTTTTACTGTTTGCAGGTTCTTTCTTTATTAAATCAAGTAACATGGTCTGGGCTTTATCATACTGCTCGCTTCTTGTCAGAAGTGTTGCCGCTGTTAAGTCCTGCGCCCTTAGGTTAACCGAAAATCCTGTTAATAAAACTGCCAGAAGAATTGCTGGTCTTAAAATTAAACGTTTCATAGCTATCATTATTTGATGTCAATTTTAGTACAAATTCTTTTATTCTTCAAATTTTCTTATTTCTAAATTCCCAATTATCAATTTATTCTTACGAACACCTGATTTCTAACTCCAATTTGGTTTCTCACTTCCCCATATTCCTAATTCCTAATTCCTTATTCCTCACACCTCACACCTCACACCTCACATCTCACACCTCACACCTAGTTCTTAATCTGTACCAGCCTTATCGGCATTGTGGCAGGTACAAGACCTGATTTCAAAACAACTCGCTGTCCCTGTTCACCGCACGCCCAGTTTATAAATCCAGAACCCAATCCTGAAAAAGTCTCCCTTGAAATCAGGTAAATTTCCCTGACAAATGGGTAAGATTTATCGTAAATAAAACCCTGGTGAGGCCTGTAATAACTTCCATCATTAACAAACTGCTGGGATACTGCCAGAACATTAACCTTTTTGATAAAACTCATACTCAGGGAGTCGTTTTTATCACTTATCCAGTTCACGCTGATTATTCCAAGCGCGTCAGGATTTCTTGAAACAAAATTAATGACTTCTTCATTGCTGTTAACAGCAAAGAAATTTTTACCAAGCGAGTCCTTTATTTCGAAGAGTTCCTTGAAATATCTGATATTACCCGATTTATTATTATCAAAGATAACATTGATATTATTAAGTTTCGATTTATCATTAACATCTTTCCAGCTTTTTATTTTTCCAAGAAAGATGTCCTTTACGGTAATATACTTGATAAGTGTGTCGTGATTATCCTTATTGGTAATAAGTGCCAGGGCATCATATGCATAGGTGGTTGTGCGGGCAATAATAAGTGTGTCCCGAAGATATTGGATCTGTGCGTCGGTGAGTTTTTTGCTGGTAACAATAGTTCTTACCGAATCATTCATGAAGTTGTTAATAACATCGAACTCCGGTTTAAATAAAGGTTTAATTGTTGCCCCTTTGTAAAGATGTGTAAAAGTATAGACCTCGGTTTCAATGAGAGGCTGAAACGATTCATCAGCGATGATCCTTATATTACCTCTTGTTGGTGTCTCGTCGGTAGCTTTTTTGCCCATGGTTCCGCATGAACCCATCATAAGCAACATGACAATAACCGAAAAGTAGAAGACGAATTTATTAATCATAATTTTGTTCACCACCATGGCGGATGTTAAACTTTTCTTACGGCACGCAATAATAATAAATTTTTGGATAACTGATACTCTGTTCATATTCCTAAATTTAGTTAAGGTTTGAATATTTTTATTCAACATACAGCAAAGTGTGTGCCAAGCCACTAATCATCATCTTTTCTTTTTGTAAAGAAAACCTCAACTATTTTAACGTAAGTTCTGTATGCTCTGTAAAGTCCATAAAAGAGGAATGTTGATCCCATAATAACCATTATGGATTTGTCAAGTGTACTATTTTTGAGATAAAAGATAAGATAGGTGCCAACTCCAAGGTAGAAGAAGACCATGAAAATAGAAAAAATTGCTACTACCTGCTGCATTAACCTGTTTCCGTCCATCGCAAAATTATTTTTGTTTAAAAATAACGAAAATAAGATTTATTGTCAAAATTAAACTAATAATTTCGTTATATAAAGCTAATTTGATGAAATGCTATCAATTATTGATGAATGATATACTTACTTCAATAAAAGAGAACAGTCTCCGTAACTTAAAAACCTGAATCTGTTCTTTAGGGCAAATCTATAAATTTCTTTCCATTTGTTTCCGCTCCATGCTGATATAAGAAGCAGAAGTGTACTTCTCGGCTGATGGAAATTTGTTATCATACCGTCTATTAACCTGAATTCATATCCAGGAACAATGATTATCCCGGTCGAAGCTGAAAGTATATCTGTGTTTCTCTCTTTCAGCAGGTTTAATAACGTATTCAAAGACTCCTTTACTGAGACATTTGAAGGTAATTCATACGGCTCCCATTGTCCCAACGATAAATACGCGTTCTCTCCGGGTGGATTTTGAAGAATCTTGACCCCCAGCCAGTAAATACTCTCAAGTGTACGTACAGATGTAGTACCAACTGGTATAATCTTGCCGGAGTTTTCCAGGATTAAAACAATTGTTCGGGCATCTATAATAAAATGCTCGGAATGCATTTCATGATCCAGAATACTGATCGTTTTTATGGGTTGAAAAGTTCCTGCCCCGACATGAAGTGTTACTTCTGCTGATTTTATTCCTTTCGATTTTATCTTCCCGAAAATATTTTCAGTGAAGTGCAGTCCGGCTGTTGGTGCTGCTACTGAGCCATTTACTTTTGAGTAAACCGTTTGGTATCTTTCAGTATCCTCGGCAGTATCATCTCTGTTCATATAGGGAGGGAGAGGAATATGGCCCGTAGCCTCTATTACCTCTGCAAAACTGACGACTCCGCTATTCCAGCTGAACCTGATTCGCCATGCCTCTCCCTCGGGCCTGATTTTTTCAGCTATCAGTTTAATATCTGCTCCTTTAAGAGTAATATGACAACTTAGGTCACCTGATTTCCATTTTTTTAGATTTCCTATAATACATTTCCATTCAACGGGGGAGGTCGAACTGAAGGAAAGTGTATAATCACAAGGAGTCAATGGTTCAAGACATAGTATCTCGATTCCGGCACCGGTATCTTTCTTAAAAAGTAAACGTGCCCTAATAACACGTGAATTATTAAATACCAGTAGTGAATCGGATGGAAGATATTTATCTAAGTTGCTGAAAGTGTCTTTTAAGATAGTATTTCCCTTATAAACAAGAAGTTGGGATTGATCTCTTTCTGCGACCGGATGCTGGGCTATAAGTTCATCAGGCAGGTTGTAGTCGTAGTCGTTGATGTCGATAGCTTTAATGTTACCTGCAATCTGTTTTAATGTCTTGCGCTCTTGTGGTCTTGCAGTCATACAGTCTGGCTTACTTTGTATATTTGGTGTATTCCCTTGTGTATTATGGGATTGACAGATTTCAACTTTTTAGTTTTGTCTTTAACATGTTTTTCGATGCAAAAATAACCAAATTAAAGAGTCTGTATAAAAATTTGACCGCATTTTCCTACCTTTGCATCGCAGCAGGCTGATCCATCGACCACATTGGCTTTAGTCAGGGGGGTAGGAAAGTCCGGGCAACACAGAGCACCATACTTCCTAACGGGAAGATATCCGCGAGGGTATAGAAGTGTAACAGAAAATGTCCGCCCTTCCTGAGCGAAAGCGAAGGAAGTGGCAAGGGTGAAAAGGTGAGGTAAGAGCTCACCGGTCCCGATGGCAACACCGGGAGCCGTACACCTTATGGGTTGAAAGACCATGTATACCGGATGTTTAGGACTGCTCGTCCGATGCCGGGGGGTAGGTCGTAGGAGAACGGTAGTGATACCGGTCCCAGATAAATGATGGAATCCGGTTTTAACTTCTTTTACAGAAAACAAAACCGTACAGAATCCGGCTTACAGGCCAGCTGCATAACAAAATGACGGGTGAAAGCCCGTCATTTTTTATTGATTGAAAGAATTATTTTCTTATTTGTAGAATCAGATCCCAGACCTGTCCCAACGTTTTACTATTACCCTCTCTGCTGCATATTGAGAAATGTGCATTGAGAGGAATTCAATTCAATTATTTGATTTTAAATATATCATCTTCCATTGGTGTATCAACCTCAACCTTTGTGAAAGTAATAACCATATCCATTCCTTGTGCTGACGTACTCATCTTCATTGGAATCATGATTCCGTTTGTCTCAGTGTAATCTGTTGGATATGATTCCATTGATACCCCGGAAGCTGTTGTAGCCGTTTTTACCAGAAAGAATGAACTCTTGTCAATAAACATATCAATGACAGTCCCGCCTTCAACAGTAGCCTGAAGCTTATAAGCAGGCTTATCTTTTACAGCTTCTTCTCCGGCTAAAGTGAGTTGTCCGTTTTTAAGATAAGTTGCCATATAATTCTGAAACATACTGCTTCTTAGTGTCTGTTGAACCTGTTCAGGAGTCATTTCCACCGGGTCAGTTGATCCTGTCATAGGATTAACTGCATAACCTTTTTCTCCATCAAACACCTGGATCATATCCTGTCCGTTAAAAGTGGTAACAGATTTAATTTTGTTAGGATTTTTCATCCACATAATCATTGGCATATCCATGCCCATAACCGACAGGTTTGCAGTTATCTTTATGGTTTTCAGATTAGCCACATTGTCAAGTTTGTTTGCAGCAGTATATTTCTTAACGATTTCATCAAGTGATTGTGCACTAATGACTGACATCATTATCAATCCTGCCATAATAAAAATTAACTTTTTCATACAGTTGGTATTAA
>Ga0302271_10000988_pt1 | contig 27905 bp, 12 predicted proteins | sample III_Bog_N1_1_FD_198767 | JGI IMG/M metagenome (GOLD analysis project Ga0302271, IMG submission 198767) | Peat permafrost microbial communities from Stordalen Mire near Abisko, Sweden - III_Bog_N1_1 | ecosystem: Environmental > Terrestrial > Soil > Wetlands > Peat | place: Sweden: Abisko... | reverse complement strand
TACACCCCTCAATAACACGGGGGGGGGGGGATATATTAATGTATGGCAAATAAGAAAATTTGCCATAAGACTCAGTTATGTATCGAGTTTAATAAAGTAACATCATAAGAGGTTGTTTTAATCAAAAGAAGAAGAAGAAGAAATTGTGATTGAAGGTAACAAATTCATTCTTTTAGTTGCTTTTGATACTATACGTTGCGAACGGAAATTATTAATCACAAAGTCGAATAATAATTTGGAAAAAGCTAGTCGGAGCTGAAGGAAGGGAACACAGAAGTAGGAACAAATCCATCATATTTTATATTGTTCCTCTAAAAACAATCTCTCTTCTTGCTTGTTCTAAGATGGGAAATCAGTGTTGCTAAACAAGTAGTTAAGAAGAAGGTATGATACGTATTTAGTTGAGTACGATCGTTAAGTGTTAATCTTAGTTTTTAAAAGGGAAAACATAATAAAGTTTAAAAATATTTAGTTAACTACTACTATTTGAAATGATAAGGATATTATTTAGTACTATTTGATGATATTTTGTATTCGCATTAGGTAAAAATACTATTAGTTCGAGCAATAACAATGGAATTAGCAACAATAAGGACTTTGTTGGAAGCAATTCAATTCAAACTAACAGTGGAGATAAAGATAAACAAAAAGATGAAGAATCATCTAGACAGTTAAAAGAAAAATATGTAAAATAGCTTTTAAAATAAACAATAAGGATTCAATTCTTTGGAATGATAAGTGCACGATGGAACTAAGATAGATATTGTTCTAAGAAATATAAACTAATCTATTGAAATTTGAAAAAGGGTAAATCAATTGTGAGTCACAATTCAAAGTAAGACTATTAAGAAGGAGAAGATAAGCTGATTGGAAGTCAGAGTAACAATATGGCAATAGAAGAATAGTTCTCCAATGCTGAAAGTAATTTATTTCTATGATTATTTTGGAATTCAAGTAAAACTCCACAAATTTTGCTAACAAAAATACAACTTAATTTGGGATTCTCATAGTAAAAACGGAAATTAGACTATTGGGTGAGTAAGCAGAAAGGATTCTAATGTAGATATTCTTCACAAAATAACAAAATAGGCACTATTTTGACGATAATTCATTGTTTTATTTGATTCTAAAATGAGAATTGAGAATAAAATCACAAGCTTTTCATCTCTAACTCTTTTTTTATTGAAAAGAAATGCATGCTGACAAACAAGGCTCTCATTCTCACTAACTTAATACATCTTAAAGAGAAAACCCAAACCCTTAGGAACCTCCTAAATAAATAGTTAAGCTTGGATCTGGAACAAATCTTAAGAGTGTACCTGTTGCATAAATTTAAAATAATGGAACTAACAACTCCAAATCTACTGCTCCAGGAGAAGGACATGGTTCTGATTAAAATGGAGCGACTAATTAAAAGGAGGGAGATAAACAGCGCTCAAATGGAAGTCTAACTGGAACACAGCCTATTGTAAAATAATAATCAGGTGGAGGAAATAAATCTGCTGAATCTAGAACTAAAACACCATCAATTTCTGCTGACAAAAATAGTGGAATACCTCCAGTGACTGCAAATTTGCCCAGTCAAAATAAAAATTAAACTTCAGGACTTCCTCCACCTGCATAGAATTCTTCAAAAACTAAAAAAGTTGACCCTGTAGCACCTCCTCCCTCTAAAGCAGTAGACACTGCTAAAAACAAAGAGGAAAGCGAAAAACCTAAAAAAACATCCCCTCCTGTTTAATAAACTCCTCCTCCTAAACCCAAAAATTCTCTTTCAGATTTTAATATTTCAGCAGAAAGTTTTATTATTAATAAGAAAGGACTTGTCACAGGAAGTTATAAAGTTGGTGAAATCCTCGGAGAAGGTAAGGAGAAGTGTTGAATATCAAATATTTTTGTTTATTCTTTTTCTTGTTTAGGTGCTTTTGGTTAGGTATCCAAAATTATCCATAAAACAACTGGGATTGTACGCGCAATGAAAACCATCAAGAAGAGTTCTATTATTAAAGAAGAGGAAGAGAGATTGTTCTCTGAAATGAGCATTCTTAAGAACCTCGATCACCCAAATATTCTTCGTCTCATCGAATTGTTCCAAGATAATAAAAATTATTATCTAATCACTGAGTAAGATTTTATTGTATGAAACAACAGTTTTATGTGCTTTTCATATGATAGATACTGTTCTGGCGGAGAATTATTCGACAAAATAAAATCCATGACACATTTCACTGAAAAGATGGCTGCAGATTACATGAAGCAAATTCTTTCTGCAGTTGTATACTGCCACCAAAATAATATTGTGCATAGAGATCTTAAACCTGAAAATTTGCTCTTCGACTCAGACAGAAAGAATGCCAATTTGAAAGTCATAGATTTTGGAACTTCACGTCGTATGGATAAAACCAAAAAAATGTCTAAGCGCCTTGGAACTGTAAAGTAACTCTTTTGATATAGAAGTATATTTGTTAATTTGTTTTCATTCAAACAGCCTTATTATATCGCACCGGAAGTCCTTGGTAACTCTCATCAAATGTAACATATTATCTAAATGCTATTTTTTACAAAGATCAAAACTATGATGAAAAGTGCGATGTTTGGAGCTGTGGAGTTATTTTGTATATTCTCCTTTGTGGTTATCCTCCTTTTGGAGGCAAGTCAGAAGACGAAATCCTTAAAAAAGTGCGTTTAGGTAAATTCAAGTTTGAGCCTGAAGATTGGAGCAGGATCTCGACTGAGGCCTAAAGTTTAATAAATAAAATGTTGACTTATGATCCTAAAAAGAGAATTTCCGCTGAGGGAGCTCTTAATGACCAATGGATTCAAAAAAATGCTCCTTCTAATCATATCAGTACTCGAGCACTCACCAATCTGTCTTCATTCTATACAAGATCAAAACTTAAGCAGGCTATTCTTACCTTTATTGTCTCACAAGTGGTATCTCAACAAGATAAAGAAGAACTCTAAAAAACATTCAGATCATTAGATAGAAACGGTGATGGTACCCTTTCAAAAGAAGAGCTGGTAGAAGGTATTAAAATTTAATTATTTTCATATGTTGTCACCATCACCAATTATGTTTTACAATTACTAAAACAGGATATACAACAGTTTTAGGTGATAAAGATAAAGCAGCTGTATAAGTAGAAAGGATTTTAGATGAAGTTGACGTGAACAAATCAGGCAAAGTTGATTTCACTGGTAAGCATTTCTTAAAATAATATCCTTTTAATATTATTATTGTCTTAGAATTCTTGATGGCTGCATCGAACAAAGAAATTCTTCTCTCCAAGGCAAAAGTAGAGCAATCATTTAAAATTTTCGATGCAGATGGAAACGGTAATATAACTAAAGACGAGTTGTAATACATCATGGGAGATATCCCTGATGAATTCTGGAAGTAGATTCTAGAAGAATGTGATACAAATAAAGATGGTATGATTTCACAAAACGAGTTCATTGATCTTCTGATGATGAAGAAAATGCCTCTTTGAAAATTGTTCCGATAACAATTATTTTTGAAAGTTTAAATTATCTGAAGTGCAAATTGTTCATTTCTTGTAGAATTCAATCAATGTAAATAAATAACTATCTTTGACTAATTGCTAAATACACTGTAAAAATCTATTTTCAAACAATTCAATATTTTTTTCCAAGAAACTCTAAATTCATATTGTCTCTAATTTTAATGGTTCATCGAGAAACACTGGTTCTAATTTTTTTAATAATTTGGTCAATAAGAAATTATGATAAAGTTCATTTTTTTGTTGTTGTTGTTGCATGATTATCAAAGAATCATTTTATGCTAAATTCTTGATTTTATAAATCTCTCCTTTGTATTGATTATTGGATATTTGAGATTAATTCCAATTTAATATGCTATTTAACTATTTTAATTTAGTTTGTAATTATCAAATGAATTAATGGGATTTTAGCTATTTTGTTCCCTATGATAGCTAGTTAGCTAATTATTTAAAAATATATTAAAATAAGATTTCACAATTTTTTTCAATAAGACAAATCAATAAAATGAACGAATACGACTACCTATTTAAATTCATCATTATTGGAAATACAGGTCAGCTTTTGATAACATTTTATTTGAGCCGTATTGATAATCACATATTGTAGCAGTAGTAGTTTCTGAGTTCTTTCTGTTGCAGAGGCAGTGTCAATCTAATTATTTCATTTCTTAACAACAGGTGTAGGAAAGTCATGTATTCTTTCTCAATTTATCGATGGTAGATTCAAGAAAGAACATGATGCTACAATAGGAGTTGAGTTTGGTTCAAAAAACATCGAAGTAGATGGACGTTCAATTAAAATTCAAATCTGGGATACAGTAAGATAAATAAATGATTCTAAATGAAAAACTTCCTTTTTAGGCAGGTCAAGAGCAATTTAGAAGCATCACTCGTTCTTACTTTAGAGGGTAACTATTTTTTAAAATCTTAGCATGCTAATCAAGATTAATAGATCAGTTGGAGCAATGATAGTATATGATGTAACGAAGAAAGAATCATTTGAAGGACTGAGTTAATGGTTGAATGATGTTCACTAAAATTCAAACAAACAACTCTCCGTGATGGTCGTTGGAAATAAAACAGATTTAGAAATGTAATTTTGTTATCTAGAGAGCTAGAATTCATTATTAGTTATGAAATTGCTTTTAAAATTGTATTAGAGCTAGAGAAATTAAGAGAAAAGAAGGAGAAAGCTTTGCAAGTGAAAAAAATTTCCTTTTTGAGGAAACCTCTGCCTTTTCAGGAAAGAATATTAAAGATATTTTTAATTCTCTAGCAGCAGATGTCTTAAAACGAATCTAAAATGGAGAGATTGATCTCACTGATACTGTAAAGTATTATTACCATTTTAGTTAATAATTTCACTTTCTTTTAGAGTTCAGGTGTCAAGGTTGGATAAAAGTCAAACAAACAGAAAAACTTCTTTCAAGATCAAAGTAATTCAGGGTCAACAGGAGAGTTTAAAAAGACAAATATTGAGCTTGAGAATAGCTAAAGCTAGCAACTCTAAGCAGGTCAGCAATGTAAATGTTGATATTGCAATCATTAATGACAATAATATCTGTTAAGTGTTACATACATGCTTTATATTAGGTGTAATAACGAAATAGGGAGGGAATTTTAATCACAAATATTCTGACAAAAAAAGTCGGAAGTAAAGAAAGATCACAGGAGCACTAAACGTCAGAGAATCCATCTATTTAAAAATATTGTTAGGACAAATAATTTAAGGGAAGTTACTCTGTCGAGAAGGCCACCATGACCGGGGAAGATAGAGCCTGAGTCTTTGATTCCTGAAGCTCTTTTTATGAATGATTCAAGGAGATCCCCATAAATTGAGGCAATTGAGCCAACCAATCCAAGAATAATGTATTGGTAAAGTGGCAATGAAGGCAGTATTGAAAGGTTGAGTAAATAAATCAGCACGTTTGTTCCCACACTTTAAAAACAATAAAACCTCTTCATTTGATAATTAAGTCATTTTAAATAAGTTACTTGAGTAGAATAGCCCCAAGCACTCCTTCCCAAGTTTTCTTTGGAGATATTCTTGGAGAAAATAAGTGTTTTCCAATTGCAGAACCTAAAAAGAATAGTTTATTTCATGTTGAGAGTTGTAGTATTACCTAAGAAGAGAGCACCATTATCACTTTAAAAGGCTGAAACAATCCAAAAGATAATAATTGCGTATCCTTTCCTAATTTGAATTAAATTAATCTCATGTGAAGTTTCTAAATAAGTAAATAAAATTAAGATTACTCAAAGCTGTAAAATTGATATGCCAAACTGAGAGGCTAAATAAAGAGCAAAAAGTAGAAAACATATCCAGTTATGTATGAGAAAGTAATCAGAAGTAGTTAAGGATCTTCTAAGCCGTCTTTATTTCTGCCGCACAGCAAGTATTTCACGAGTCCACTTACAGAGATGAGTAGGATTGTTATCTAAAAATATCATTGTTTGACAAATTAATAATGAAATAATACCTTACAAACTAATAAAGTAGGAGGTCATCTGAGGTAGAGGAAAAATGCACAAAGATGAAGAAGAGGGCAATCGGAATATTAAGAATCTAGTTATATTAAAGTTAGGACAACACTTTGTTAATTTTTATACTTTTTTTTGGTGGAGCTCATCGATGTAAGAAGAATACTTAGGAGGAGCTTGCTTTTTAAGTACTTCCTTCATAATATGTGCAAACTCTTACAGCGAGATGAAGCCTACAACTATTAGATAAATACAAATTAACTAAATTGAAGAGAAGACTAAGATTTATACATTGTGCAACGACAAACGCTGTAGCCTTAAAACTTGCAGCATAGAAGAGTAGCGGAACACCAATAACTGCTGTCGCGATTCTTTTTTTCCAATCAACCATAAAATAAAGAGATATCAGTATTTGTTTTGACAATTAATAAAGTATATTAAAGAAGCTGAATATTGTTACAGGATTCAATTAATAATTGGGATTAGAGTCTAGCGGGAGATTGAAACTAGACTTTTTAATAAAATACGAATGTAATTGATTTAAATAAGGAAATAGAAAATAGAGATAAAAACGATTAAGTGTGAAACAGGAGGATGGTGACTGTTCAAACAAATAAGTATCAAAACAATCAATTATCTCTAAAAGGGATATTAACCTTGTATGCTCGATATTAATAACTGTTCCATCTCCCCAAAATCCTTAAAATGTTTCTCCGAGAATCGGGTTGAATGGCTTCAGTTATTTGCATCCGTTGTAAAGTCCTGAAACCGCAAATGCGATTGTCAATCTGAATCTCTCTACGACATCCTGAATAATATATTTAACTGCTGAATTTGATAAAATAATAATAAAAGTACTTTTGTATTAGCTGCGAGCCGCAGATAAATAGGCATGAAAGCCCAAACATCGCAAATTCTTTCAATTGTAGAACGAGGTTCAAATATTCTGACAGGTAAAGATACTGAAACTACATCTTTTCCTTCGATGAGTCTCTTTCCAACTCTTTTGATCAACTCCATGATTAGCCCTTCTTGACTTTTAATTTCTTCCTAAAAAAGAGTGAAATAAACAGAAGATTCATTTGGTTAAAGTTACTTTATTGTAGCATCCAAGTCCTCCTTCACTAACTTTCTTATAACCAGCCTTACGTTCCTCTATTGCAACTCTTTTAGCATCAGTAGGAACTTACCCACGAATTAGCTACTTAACTAAACTAATTTAAGAAGAAAAATCCGAAAACGCCTTAGTAATATCAAATAGTTAATTCATTGTGAATTGAAGCCTGTTTTTGGCTGGGGTTGAGAGGTTTTCAATTTAGCTGAGTGATCTCATTCCATTTATCTGTTGATTTGATTGTAAGAGATTTCTTTCAGACTACTCTTCTTACTGCAGCTTCTCTTCTAAAATTATTTCTCTTAAATTAGATAGCTGGATTAACCTTCTTTTGAGAATTGAGTATTAATTCCCTGCAACTTTGGATCCTTCCACTGAACAATAGTATCTGATCTCACTCCTTTCTAGCAGTCTTTAGTAAATCGCAAATATTTCTTCCATTTTGAATCCCTTTCCTTCTGTCTTTGCAACTACGAAGTATCTAAAGGAAAAAGTTTTCAGAAGCTATTTATTTACTTGCTTGACATACCTTATCTTAGAATCATTTAGGCGGAATGAAATCTTTGATGAAGTGGCTGAAACAGAAGATATTGTTTGTCCACTTGATTTAACGAATCTAAGCTAGTTCTTGGTAATACTTTTGAAGACATCTGATTTAACGTTCTCAGATTAAACTGTATCTGAATCAATAGATTTTCTTGAATCTGACTCTTTGAGTTTTTGAAAAACGTTATCTGCAGGATCATCAATAATTATCTAGCCGATGATTTCCCTTTTAGTGCTTGCATTTTATTAATTTCTCTTAGCTAAAACAATACACATTGCAACTAGAATCAGCACAGAATTCATTGCCATTCTGTAAGGGAGAATATTAACTTAGGTATTCTGTAATAACCATCTTACTGATTAAGAACTAAAGATTAACTGCACTAATAGCAGAGCCAATATAACCTAGATAATTGAAACTACAAAAACATAAGTAAGGATGAATTGATAAAGTTCCTTACAAATGGAAGAAGACAGCTTGGGGGTTCTTGCTGATTGGAATATCTTGATCCCATTTCTGTATTTCACAAAATTCCAAATGGACTCTTGTTAGCAATTATCTTAGCAGTTGAAATCATTATCAAGCTCGTTTATTATGCTGCTTAACTAACTTGCCTCTTTCGGAATGCTTTCGATTTCAAGCTCTTAAAATTTCAACTTAAAACACAAATAATAATTGTTTTTAGTTCCAAATAATTACTTCTCTTGGCTGGATTTGAGGAATTCTCTTGCTCAATCCATTAGATATTTAACCAATTGGAGCTTGTGCTTGCTCAGAATTCAAAGTCTCTTTAATTTGTTGTCTCCTCTTATTTTAAATATAAATCAAACAATATCTAACCCTATTGATCTTTTACATCAGAATTGGTTGCATTCTAGATCTCTTATCTCCATGCTTCAGTTTCTTCTCTTGTATTTCCGCTGAAATAATATCTTTTAGGAGGAGATATTGACTCTACGTAAAAGGAATGGTCTCTTTCCTAAAATCAAAGGCAAAAATAATCCTCACATTATCTCAAAGCAACCTGTTTTACCTCTTCTGAAATAAGGCTTGAAACAAAGCAATCTTTGAGATGGATGTATCCACGAGGTGCCTTATCAAATTGAGTTTTAAAATAGAGAAGATTTTCGCAGTCAAGGACTAAGTAGCGCTCATTCCAATCGAAATCGATAGGCCCATCTCCTTTTTTGAAGATTTTTCCTGTCTTTTTTGTGATAATATTCTGGATTTCACAACAACAATAAATCAATTAATTTCATCTCTAAATTAAACTCAACAAAGTACTCTCTTAATCACTATCTCCGAGGAAGAATCACTAATAGGACTCTACTATCCGCGTTGCATATTTCTAGCATTCAAGGTGTTTTCTTAAATGGAGTCTTGATAATTCTAAGCAATCGAATTGGAAATCTTCAAAATATACCATCAATCTTTTAAGTATCGTCTTAAGGAATAATTATGTACTTTATTTGAGAAGCGAGGCGCAACAAGTGCAGATTTCTCTGAACTCATAGAATTATCCTTGAATATTTGTGAACTCTTTCTCATTATCCTAAAAGAATCTGCTTTAAAAGTAGAATAGCAACGAAAGAAGTAATTACTTATTGTAGTTAGTTCGCCTTTAGAGATCGCTGAAGGAAATGATATTGTACTAAAAGATTGATTCAGAATGATCGTATTTAGGGTTGATAACCGTGAGGTGCTTCTATTTTTCTTCAAGCATTTTACTGTTAATTTTAATCCATCTTTTAAAAGTGATGAGCATAGCTTTGTAAAAGTAGATGAAGTATTTCTCAACCGAACTTATCAACGTTTCCTCCAGCTTAATCGTTAAAAATAAAAAGAGTTTAGTATTATAGAGGATGCTGGATTATCAACAAATATATTCTCTTGCTGATTTTACTTATGATGTTGCTAGATCATAGGGGATACTGTATGCAATTTACTTTGTTATGCTAACAATATGGTTTGCTCTTTGCTGCCATTCCTACGGGTTATTGATATTGAAGTCATTCTTTAGATTTACAGCAATATCTTCTTCGTATCCTTTGAAATAGTCTAATTTCTCATTTACCACATCTAAATGCCTAATCTATTATGAAAGAGTTCGAATTTGCACTAGTTAATTATGATAAAGTCGTTACAGAAGGAGTGATAGATGTGTCTTAAGTTCTTCCTTTAGATGCGATCGAGTTTATTCCACATTGGAACAGTCCAAACTGATTGCACTGAAATCATAAACTCGTAGCCAATTAATATCTCCATAAAAAGAACAATACCTTATACGACGCTTTGTAATCCGCTCCTTAATAGTTCTTTTTTTGAACAACCTACACAACGCTCGTGCCTATTATTTCTCTAAATAGACTAGGCAGAGAAGCTCCTAAGATGTAAATCTTATCTTCAAAAGTCTAACAAAATTGTTAAAAGTCAGAATACATAAGAACAGTTACATTTCCTTGAAAGAGAACAGTCTCATTGGTCGATCGCAAGATGTCAAAATCAATGAGATAGTCCATATATTATTAACCTATTTTGAGTTGCTAAAATCCTATTATTCTCACTCTTTACAGACATAACACTTACTTCCAAACTTAGAGGCAGCTCAAACACGAGCTTAAGTTGTTTCATGATAGAAATAGATCAGAAGAAACTAAAAAGATGCTAAACAATGATAGAATTAGTTGTTTATTAATATTAATTCTTTATCTACGTGATTGCTTTAAAGATTTATTTATTGTCAATAATTCATTCAAAACTGTAAATTATCGTTTTACATTGTTATTTGTTCTTTTATTAGCATGGAATCAATCAGTCATAAACAGACTAGCTAACTTAAATATTTAAAATCGATTTAGCTAGCTTTTGATGGTATTGTTTAAATAAATTGTTTTATTTTTTAAGAATTAACAAAAACCAAGAAAACAGATTTTAAAACTCAAAATACTCATAATATCTCCCTTATCCCTGAAATTCAAAGTGATCGCAAATACGAACTAAAATAATCATGAAAATAGTTCACTCAACAAGAAATAAGTAAGATCACAGTTTTAATTTTAAGCCACACTCATAGCATAGCAGATCAGCCTTATCTGAAGAATTCTCTATTAAATGTAATGACTTTGTTGATATGCCTATCTCATTCTTTAACTTTGCGACCTGATTTACCATATTTTCGTATGCGCGCTATCAGAGATCTTGATAAGGAGTTACAAAGTAGATCTCACTAAGTCAGAATAATGTTGTTAATTGGGATGAAAACTAATTTAATGAGATATCCAACAACACCCATGACAGCAAAACCAATTGCGCAATAAGCTGTAGTCTTTTTCAGTTCTGATAAAAAAAAGGTAAAATCATGATTAGTTACATCGAATGTTAGTATTCCATCGATAAAAAGAAGAAAGTGTTAAGTTACCCTTGATGCTGGGCTTAGAGCATCTTTTGATGAATCTCTTGGAATCTTCAGCGAAGTCCAAAGCTTTCTTTACAAGAGTTTATGCTTCGTTTTTCGAGTCTGAGGACATTTTTTATTGAGAGAGATGAGTTTTAGTTTTTTTTAAATTAGTTAATTAATTAATTATTTACCCCTGTTTATCTTTTGATGTATGTATTTATAATGGCCTGGCTTGGAAGCAGATCACGTGGTTGGATAGGAACAAAGATATTTTATTATCAGTCTCTCTCACACACACATATCTTAATAACTATCAAAAACTCTTCTTTATCTTCTTTCATATTATCTAATAAACATCTTATTTTCTTTTAAATAAACGTTATTAATTGTTTCATTTTCACAAGCAGATACGCCGTATTTTTTTTTACAGAATCTTAGAATCTTGCAATCAAATAAACGTTCTTCTTTACAAATAAATGAAAAGTACACCTCAAATACAAATTAACTTAATCTTTTTTATTGGATTCTTTTATCCTAAAACCATTTGAAACAAAATGATTTTCAAGATATTTCCCACCACGAAGAAGGTCCAAGTCCATCTCCATCCATTGTCCCCTTTGTGTAAAGTGATGGATATTGTGATGCAAAGAATCATATCTTGAATAAGTTACCACTATTTGAGTCTATTCTTCAGGGTGAATTTCATCAAGCTTAGCTTCTGATAATAGTTAGCAAATCAATAAGAGGATAAATTATATTAAACAAGATATCTGATTACGAAAGTTAATGGCACAGATCTTAAATTTAACGACTGAATTTGTCTCATAAAATAGTACACTTGAAAGGTCTTCTAAGTCATTCTGCCATACCCATTGATTTGTCTCTTTCATCCTATGCATAATAAGATGATGTTAATTTGAATGATTATCCTATTTTCTTACAGCATTGAGTTTTGTTGAAGCAAATGTTTTCCAATAAACACATTAAGCTGTCCATATTTAACTTCAAAGTTAATAAAATGATTGTCAAATATGAAGAAAACATAAATAATTCCTCACCAAATATTCCTTTTGCATTCTATGAAGAAATAGTTCCTTCGCAAACTTCGTCTTTGACGATCTGCTGCAGCAGATAAGTCATTTCTATCTATAAATTGATGAAGTTATTAGATTTTTAAAGCTTTTATTGGTATCCTCTTTTACCTCGAACTAAGCATGACCAGTGACTTATTCAATATATCCATCAAACAAAGTGACTTCTTTAATAGCAACAATCACTTCATTTTCACTCACTGCCTGAGAAAATGAAGGTGAGTTTAACATTATGTATTCAAAATCTAGATAAAATAGGATAACCTTGAACAAGTATGTATCGTAAATGGCTTTTAGAATGTTCTTTTTGTACGCTTTTCCAAGGGTTTCAGGCTTGAGTCTAATTTTTTCTTTTTTTGTGCAGAGGATAAACATTTTATGCAGAAGGCTCAGCTTGGTTTGTAGGAGAGGCTTTATATTTAATTATTCTTTTGGGCAGTAAAGATCAAACGTATTGAAGATTGAGTCTATGTTAAGCAAGTTTGGTTTTTTGGCTTTTGAAACACACGAACTGCAATGCTATTTATTTTGCCTTATCAAAAATATTTACTTTTTGCTTTTAAAAAAAATAATTAGAGTTTTAAAAGGAGAATGAATGAGAAGAAAAAGTATTTTAAATTTTAATTAGCTTTTGTTAGATATTATGTTGGCTTTTAATCAAAGATAATTTGAAAGAATTGCAGAAATAAATATCTTTAATTATCTTGGGAAAAAACAAATTTTAGAGGAGAATTGTAAAATGGAGCAATAGGATAAGAAATAACTGGCAGAGATTACTAAAAAAGCATCAGAAAGTGAATCTTCTCAAGCATAGAAATATTAGAAACAGAAAGAAGAGGAAGAAATTATGATAAGAAAACCTATGCTTGGGCGAGATTCAAGCTGTTCTTCGAATTCTAGTAGAGATAATGCTTCCTCATGTTCATCAGATAGTTTTGCTGATGAAGACAACATTAGTCCAAGAAAAAATGTTTTACGAAATGACTAAAAGATGAATTCTAATGCTCAAAAAGATGCTCACATTCATTCTCATGATTGCAACCATCATCATGATCACCACAATGAAAGGCCTAAGCAACACAAAACTGATCATGACCATAGAGATCATAATCATGAAAATTGTGATGGACACCATCATAGCCATCATCATAGTTCTACCAAATAATCTTCTCAAAAGGAAAAATTAATAATGTCAGAAGAAGATAAATAGGTTCTTGAAGAAGCTTATTAAGATGAAGAAATATTAAATAAAGCTGAGCCTTATCCGATTTTGCTCAGAAACGCCATAAAAAACTGTTTTCACAGTCAAGGACTCGATAATTTAGAAGAACTCTTCGATTAATTTCTAATTCTGCTTACAAAAATTAAAGTGTGTGATATAGCTGTTCTAGATATGAATTTCTTTAAAAAAGTGATGCTGCTAGCTTAACTTGAGAATCCTCGAAAGTGTCTTAAGGTTGTCATCTTATTCAAAGAGCTTTTCAATGACGAAGCAGTGTTGAATCAAATGATTAGTCTTTCTGAACATAATAGATTAGTTGTAGATGTTGTAAACTCATTCTTCATTCTCATCGATAAATTCAAAAACACACGTGTCGAGATAGAAACTAGAGTTTCATTTTCTCGCTTTCAAAAAATGATTGAAAATTTGGAATTATCTTCAGAGTTGGCTGCATTAGTAAAAAATCAAACATAGCTCAAACCCGTTGACTCCATAGATCTTACAGCTGAAGTATTTTAGTTTTTTTGTTATGATTACGATTAAATATTTTTAAATATAAAAGCAAAAGGAATTGTTAGAGATGGTACGACATTTTTCTAAATTCAAGGAAGTTGGCTCAAAGCAAGAATCCTTAAAGTATATGACTCTTCTCTTGGGTAAATGTGAGAGCGCAATTGAGCAATACAAAGTAACTAAAAATACAGTTAGATTATGAATTTTATTAAATATTTTTTAGATATTGGTGTACCATCTCTCTCCAGTGTTTTAAGATTTGGTGAAAGTGACATATGAAAACAAAGAGACTTGGCTAGCTTTCATAAATTAAGTCCTAGATCTGATAGATCGCTATGTTTTTCCAATTGAATTTCTCATTAATATTGAAACCACTAGGATCCAGGGGATACGCACTTACCATTTACGTGGTCTTAGCACCATCCTTGAGCATTTCCCAAAGATTATTACTCTAGTAGGGGGCTTTCTCAATTCAGTATTGACAACGCCAAGTGAGATACAGCTGAATTTAAGGGCTCTTTTCATCATTAGGAGACTTTATTATTTCTTTTTTAAAGATGATCAAATCAGACCACTTCTTGAAGGACCAATGTAACTCAACCATAAATTCTTATTAGATTTATCAAATTTAAACTCTTTCTTTTCACAGAGTGTTAATCCTAAGCAATGTGTCGGCATTTGCTAAAGACGTTGTTTAATTGAAGGAGCCAACTCTTTTTTTACATAAACTGCTGGATGACACCAACACTACAAGCTCTCTTAGAGAAAAGCTAGAGTCAAGTGAGCGAGTTTAGTACTTAAAACAGAATAAAGTAAATATATTTCTGAATATCAATTGAATCTGAATAATTTCGTAGTATTTTAGTGTGAAAGCAAAAAGTTATCCTCTTGACATCGATGTCTAATACAACTTCAACACCCTTAATTTCTAAGTTATTTACCCTCTCTTCAAGAATGTTGAAGCTGGATCTTTCTTCTTCTACAATATTCTGGTAATAAATTTTATACCCACCTATTATTTTTGTTATTATCTGAAAGAATTAAATCATGTGTTATTGTTGATATCTGAAGGTTACCAAACCAGATACCATAATCTACTGGAGTTTCAAGACTATCGATTATGATATAAAGTTTGGTTTGTTCAAAATGGAAACCATTAGCACCGAACTACCCATTGAATCATATGAACAAGAAAAATAAGCCAAAGCTATTGTCAAATTGCAAAAAGCAAGTTCACATAAAGATCCGGTCATGGTAACACACCACATACAAATAATATTTATTTTCATTTCTTTTTGTTCAAGGCTTACTCACTTGTGAATCAATCTGGCTTTTACAGAATCGTCTTTGATAACTCTTATTCATATTGGAGATCAAAAGAACTTCTTTATAGTATTTAATTTCTTGAGCCATGAAACAATCATCGTTTAATTATTCAACAAATGGATTAATCCCATACAATTTGTGCATGTATCATTTCTGTTTAAAGATACGTTTTACAGAATTCAAGGCTTAAATACTTTCTTTTTGATGCTGAGTAATAAATTGATTGTGATTGAATTCAATAAGGCTCTGAGCAGATTTGCTTAAATTGTCAAAGTCAAGTTGATTGAGTTTAAATGGCTTTATCATCAGGATCAGTGAAAGTGAATATATTATGCAGGCAATATTGCTAAGAATGCCTAATAAAATGATTGTCCAGAATTCGTTTAAGATGCTAAAGAATATTATTTAGCATGCTAAATTAGGTATTTATTCAAGAATTAGTTTTAGCATTGTCGAAACTTACCTCCTGTTTACCTTTTTTTGTTGTAACCCAATGTAATTGTTTACGAAGACTTGATCGTAGAATGTTTGTAAAACTTCTTATTCTAAAATGCTAGGAAGAGTGAACTTGGAATTAATCTGCACTCCAGCTTGTAGAATTATCGAAAGGGAAATCCATGAAACAAACACTATGCCCATTATCGTTTCGTTATTATCAAAACATAATCTCACCAACACGAACTCACAAAATCTATTGAATGCCAATAACTTTTCAATACAAACCAAACAATAATTGAGCAAGAGAGATAATTATTTTTATTTATTACTGCAGAAAGGAAGTAGGATTTCCAGTTAAGGCTAAAGATGATTTTAGGAGTTGGCTCATCTATTAAAGGTATGCATTCAGGGATTTGAGTAATAGCTTTGAAATGACAAGCGAATTCCACTAAATAATTTACAAGCAAGAAAGGAAGCATGACACTCAGACCTATCCAGAGCTTGTCTGTTACGAAGGTAATTCCAATCAAGCAGAAAAGATAAACACAGAGCCAAACCACCAACAGAATATTAGGAACTTTTACAATTTCCCATGATTTAAGCCCAACACCAAGGTCGTTCTTATAAAGGCCTTTCGAAATAAAGTCAAATAGAGCAAACAACCATCTCGAAATTGTTTCTTTGAATTGTGATTGCCTGTAAAGAGTTAAATAAATATCAACTGAAAAAGAACAATAATTTTATGAAAATAATACTACCTTTCCAGAGGAAGGAAATAGTATTTTTCTCTGAAAATAACAGCAAGTTCATCAGAAGATTCTTTAATTTTAATTGACCTGACATCGCAATTCTCAAAGTAAGGATGAGTAGAGCACACGTTATATAAAAACTGAATAAACGGAAAGCTAAATGAATTCTGGAGAAATTTCACACTTGAAGGAGGAATGCAATTGAAGAAATCTCTCAAGGTATTCTCATCTATGTTATTGATTTCGATATGGTAGTTTAAGTACACTTTTTCGATGCCATTTTGCTTGATCATAAAAATAAAATAAACCCAACTCTACTTTGAATTTCACAATCCAATTAATTGAATTGTTAATGATTACTTTCGCTGATCGAAGGAGTTGAACAATGAGTTCCTTAGAGTAATTCGATGGCTAAATTAGATAGTTTGGATGATCAACGATAACTTTAGTTATACCAGCTTATTTTAAAAGAGAAAAGAACTGATCATTTAGGAAGTATAATACGTAGTCCTATTCTGTTGGTTGGATGGGATATAATTATAAAAATCTGCTGATAAAACTGTTGTCAATGAAAAGGCAATGAGAATGAACAGAAGATCTCAAGCACTAAGCAAGGTCATCGAAATCAAAAGAGTTAAAAGGATAAATACAGTGAAGAGACTGTAATTATTTCTTATTAAGGCTTGTATTTGATAAGTCCATGCTAATATCAATATTACTTAGCTAAAGGAATTCATAAAGCAAATTATTTGCATAGTCTATATCTCCTTTTGGTAATTGTTTATAGACTAAGCTTATCAATCCGTTCTAAATATCTCCTTCCCTTTGTAAACTATTTATTTTTTCTTAACCTGCGCTCCCTTTGGTAATAGGTTACCTTAGGCTGATCTCAAGAAGTGACTTTTTAAATTATTGAGGTATTCCATCAAAAAGGAAGCTCAAATCAATACACTTTGGAGATTACTGAAGGAGAAACTCAAGAGAATTTAGGAAAGGTTAATCTATTATTACTCCTATTAGTTTTAATATGCTAAGTTACATACAGTTTTTTAAATTGACAATAGTTTAAAAGGTGAGCAGTCTATTATGTGAAAGATCGAGATATTCAAGAAATTGCATATCCCTTAATGCATAGAGAGATGTATCAGAAAGCTATTATGCACTCAAATCAAGGTGCTTAATACGACGACTAATCGTCTCGATAACTTCTTGAAAAATTGGCTGTTAGACAAGATATCTCTGCTTGAACTCCAACTAAGTTGTCTAAGCAAACTCTAAAAGAAATTAACTTTCATTTCTTCCGAAGATAAATGTCTCTAGCTTAATAAACTTAAGCACAATGTGATGAATGAGAGGTAATAATTCTTCATTTTTTTCAATATCCATTTCATTGAAGCTAATCATGTCGTAACTATTTTTATATTTGAAATGAATCATCTCAAAAAAAGGTATTATTGATTCTCCTGTCAAAAGATCTTCGTTTCTTTGACTAGTTCTAGCCACAGTTTTATTCATAGATATATCTACTGTCGCAAGGGAAGCAAAAGTCAATTTTTCTAACTGCTAAGTCAGCTTAAAAATCCATTTATCTTTTAAATTCATGTCTCTTAAGAATAATCTCTGGAATTTAGTTCCATTAATAATATTGATCTATTCCACTAGATTTGCAAGGTCTTCAATCTTAATAAGTACTTCCTTAGAAGAAGATATTACTTTATTACCAGAAATATCAAGTTCTTCAAGGATCCTGAATCCTGCTGAATATAATCTCTAACTAAGAGATTAAATAGAGCTACCATTTAGTCCACAATACGATAACTTTAGAGTCTTTAAAGTCTGGCCACATGAAATACTTACTGATCTATTAAAGCAATGTTATGAAAAGTGCAAACAAAGATAATGCATGAATATATTACCTAATGAACGTTGCGAAATCAATGTTGATAAACTGATTGTAACTGAAGTCAATTGATGTCAAGCTCTTGAAAATGTTGTACGTAAACATTTCAATGAGCACATTCTGCTTTGTTTGACCTTAATTATTAAAATAAGTTACTAATCTCTTAACAAAATAATTTACTGATTCCTAAGTCTCTGATGTTAAGGATTTGGAGAGTAGTTTGTGATGAAAGAGTTAGGCCAGTAAGGAGAGTTTAAAGAGCAAGAGGAGAATTTTATGAAAGCCCTGAAAAGTTGACTTCTCTTAGCTTTGAATATCTCTCAGCAAGATGATGGCTTAGCGATTCGATTTCTTAGTCAGGAAAATTAGTGTAGGAAATATCTAAAAATTCTAGTTGATTTGAATATCTGCGGTTTAATATATCAAGGAATTCGCTACTTTGTGTACAAGCTATGTCATTGTGAGAGATGTTCAAGTGAGAGAGCTTCAAAGTATTATATTATAAAAATCGGTTTAAAGAAATCAATTTATCTTTTAAGGATAAATATGACAAATCCAGTTCCCTTATGCAAGCAGATCCAATACGATTCAAGGATTTTAAAAGAGATGAAAATTCCTTTGTGCTTAAAGCACCGTTTCCACTTAGTTTAACTTTTACAACATTACTTTTTTTAATTTCTGGAGAATTTTAAGGATCTTCCTCTTCATCAATTATTTAGAACTAACGCTCTGGATCATCAAGTATCTTTTGTTATTAAATCATTTTTTAAAGATGTTCTTATATGAAAGATCCATCAACACATCCAAAAAGATTAGTTAACTGTTGGGTTGGTAACACTTTTTGAGATTCTTCTTAGAAGCTTTACGATTCATTAGAAGAACTACTACATTTTGGTCCATTCTCAGAAATATCAAGTGTCTCCATTTAGTTAGTCAAAATCAATTAGCAAAGAGATTACACTCTTGAAGAATTCAAAGAGGAGTTTCGACAAGAAAAGATGCGTAAAGATCTAATCAATCCAAGAATTTCAATCAGCCTCTAAAAACCTTAATCACTTGGAGAAGAGTTATTTGAAATATCTAAGCAAGAGAAATTCTTAATATTTGCATGACTTTCTTCAATAACTTCAGCAAAATTATGAATTATTTCGTCACTAAGATTGATACTTTACAAAATGAGAGTTGAAAAAGCTGAGAATTAGCTTCCTAATATGATGTTAAATAGCCTTTTCCATTATGATGCAGCTACTTAATTATTTCCACTTAAATTAATTTGTCGCAAAGAAAATGAAATACTACTCTCTGTAAATTCATCTTCAATAGTATATCTAGATTAAGAAGTATTCGGTCTACCCATAAATGCATCTACTATTGCTGCCATTTAAGAGCTACTAAGCTCCATGAAGCTTAAATTGAGCTCTTTCAAATGTTTTAATTATCCTAATGAAGTAATTATTTCTTTGAGAATAATTTCATTAACACCTTTATTTTATGATAAATCTAAGTTTTCAAGCAGTTGAAATTTTGATATGATTGAAAGAAAGTTAATTTACTTTAAGTTGTTTAATCCTATCCCTTGAAGACTAATCTTTTTAATAGTCCTGCAATAAAGACTTAAATATTTAAAATAATTTTTAAACATCTCATCATTGCAGCACAGTTGCTTCGAACCACTGATGTCAATTTCAATAATATTTCCTACATTAGATTTCTCAAGAACTTCTCTACCAATAGTTGAAAGTTGATCTTACGAAAAGTCATTGTTTCTTAGAATAATTGATGTTAAATTTGCTTTGTTTTCTCTTCCAAGCAATGAAATAAATTCAGTCAATGATGGTATACTCAGAGAACCTAAATAATTATTAGATAAATTGATTTCTTTGATATTATTCAACCTTTTTTCATTGAGAGCCTAAATAAATTGCTATACTTATGTTTCTTTCAATCTGATATCTTCCAAGAAAATAGAGAAACTCTAACTCAATGAAGACAGATTGGAATATATTAAGAGATCAACAAGACTGCTTCCCATATTTTAATTTTCAGAAAGATCAAGTAAATTTAATGACTGAAGGGCCCTTTTACTTCTAATTTATTTGCCTCCTTATTGCTATTCTTCAGCCTCTTTTAGGATCAAATAAAGTTTAGAATTAAGCGAACCAAGAACAGATTCATTGAGTTCGCAACCACGGAATATAAGCTACTCGACAGTGCAAGCATTATCGATAATTTCGATGAGATCATATCCATTTATCCCTCTTGTGTAACTTAAATTTAACGTCTTTAAATTTGAACATAGTCCAATGATTTTAGGAAGATTTTCAAAATCCTTCTCAGCGAAATCCATTTTTTTGAGAATAATTTTCTTGAGGAAGGCAGTGTTGAAATATGAAAATAGCCTCACTATTTTTTAATCTCCATTGAATTAATTTGCACTAAAATCTACCTCTTCAATAAAGCTGCTCACATCCTATTTTTCGCTTCCTTGAAAAAGAAAAATATGCTAAGTATAAATAAAATCTTGTTTTCTTACTTAGAGGAATTTAGATATTCTAAAAGCTGCAATTTCGCAAGCAAAGTCTGCACAATGATTTACTGCAGCGAGCGATCTACAATAAAAGTGCTAAAGTTCCAGGATGTGCGCTGTTAAGAGGGAAATTATCTAGCACAAGAGAGGTCTGATAAAAATGAGAAAGATGACTAACAAGAAAACTTTCATTTTCTTTGCAGAAAACACCGCCTTCAGTTAAAATATCTGGTGATTTTCTTAATTTAAAGATTTTTTCTTGTTTGGGATAAGCTTCTTGAAGTACAATCCTTTTTAACAAATTTAAGATTAATTTTTATTTCAATAAAAAATATTTTACTATTTAGAAAATTTGTATATCGCATTTTGAATTCGTTCAGATTTCCATTCTTCAAGATCATGAACTATTGGAATGAGATACTCTTTCGTAACTTATGGATTATCACACACTATCAAACGATTGAGCTTCCAAAAATCTGTGATTGATAAATTATTTTATGAGAAAATGAACTTTAAATCTAAATCATTCAAGGAACACTAAATAAAATATAACTCTTCTAGTTTAAATCGTTTCCAGTAAATAAAGTTTTTTATTAAACTAATGATTTCCTAATTCACTTAGAATCTAATAAATCCTAGTATTTTTAATGATCCTAGATCTCTTAATTGTATTAAAGTTTTTTAAAATATTTAGACATCTATCTTTCCGATATTCAGAAACAACACAACCTCAATATTACTTCCATATGCTAGCAGAAATTCTTTAAAATATCGATATTGATTTGCATCAATAAAATATTTCTAATCAATCACAATCTTATTTTTAGTTCCATGGATTCCTATTTACCTAAGCAAAAACCGAGTCTCTAGATCAATCGGATTGGTAAAATAATTATCACTCATAGTTAAATGCTGTTTCATCTCTTCTTCTATTTTTTATTCTAGAGATTCATACTCTTTGTCATCTCCTAAATCCACATTAGATTATAAAATTTTCATGACTATCTTTTTGATCTTGGGAATTCTTTTAGGCCTTGTACAACTATGGAAAAATAAGTTCTAAAGACAACTGACCCTTGACATATTTACTAAATGCGACTAAAATAAAAAAGCGTTTAAATATTATGTCTTTTTAGATAATTTTTACATTTTCAATAAAGATTTCCTCTAGAGTATCTTTAAATAGTAATATTAGCTCCTTCAAAGAATTTCCATTAAACATTGATCCTTTAATGATTATTGATTTAATTTTCAGATTATTGAGTTTCAAAGATGAGAAGCATCTCTTTTCTTTCATCGCATTCTGTAATACTTGTAAAAGTTCGATGGTGCAATTTTAAATCTTGATTTTCTCAACACTTCTTTTTTCGATTAGGAATTTCCTTTTGATATTTTATTCAACTATCTAACTATTTACATCTTTGCACTCCTTAAGACCTCTTAAGAAAAGAACTTTGTCTGTTCAGATTATAAAAAAATCCTTTGCATTAAATATTATTAACAAATCATATTTGAATAATACTTTGAAGAGATAGAACCATTTTTTCTCTTTCACGCAAAAGTCCTCTTTATTCTCTATCCTCTTCAATTTATTTTTTATCTTGTTCCATTAAGTCTTCTTTTATTATTGGAATTGGCTAGTTTTTATAAGATTTCATTGTTATAATTCATATTACAAATCTTAATATCTATTGATAGATTACTTTAGCAATTGAATTGTTTAGTAGATAACTGTTATCATGAAGTTCTCCTTACTTAACAGCTCCTATTGTTAGATCTTAAAGCTCAAGCGTTTCAGCAACGTATGATTTTTGAAGCATCGAGATTTAGTCAAATCTTTGTTTGAAATCACCAGAATAGTTAATTATGGTAATAAATGATATAATAAAGAAACCTAAAATTTGATTTGAAAAAAGACGCCAAATTAGTTATGTGTCGAATTAAAAGGAAGAAGAAGACTCATACCAAAAAAACAATCAAATTTATAAGAATCAAAAGAAAAGGGGATTGTTTTAGAGCTATTCAAAGGAGAAAAAATAAATAATAAATTTGGCAAATTAAAAAATTTGATTAATTTACAGAAAAATATAAAGACATTAGTAAGAAGAAAAGCTACGCAAAAAGATGAGCGATTTAGCATAACTTAAGAATTTATTATACATCACCTTCAAAGGTACTTCTTCAGAATAGATCAAAAAGGCAGAATAAGAACTCATCACGGCTGCTTCTCATCCAGATTTCTTATAATACCTCCAGGAAATCATGAAAGAACCCACTGTTGATCGTATGCATATTTAAAAAGAAAAATGACCAATAAATGGTGTCAAGAATTAACAATAATATAAATAATGTTTTGTGATTGTATTTTAGCTTAACTTAGACTCTCAGCTTCAACTTTTGTGCAAACCTATGTGAGAACTATTGTTTAAGGAAAAGGCTTCACAAGCGAGAGTTAGTAGAAAATAATTGAATTGTTAGTCCTTATGATTAGAGAGGAGAATCTCCCTTTAAACGCCAAATAAAATGTTGCTAAAGGTTTGAGCATCGTTCTTTGCTTCGATAAAGGTGAGTCTATTTAATTTTAAAATGGCAATCGTACTAATTTAATATAATTTTAAAAATAAACAGGAAACAGCATCAAGCTTTAGTTATTCGAACTGGCAAGAACATGGATCTTATCTGACAATAATGTAAAAATAACACAGTTTATTATTTTATACTCATGAATTTTCATTTTCATCAGAATCAACTCATTGGAACTTTGGTGATCCTTCAAACAGTTATTTTAGCAACCACAAATAAAGACTTCCTGCTTAATTTCTTCAAAACTCTCAATCTTCCTTTCTGCCAAGTTGGTTCCAAGTTTCTTGGAGAAATTTCTAGCTCACTTCAAACTATTTCTTCACTTGGTGAAGCAGAATCTATTTAAGTGTTTTCTTCAACCATTGAAGGGTTGAAAGTACTCAATATGTGGGCCTCTGTACTCAAGGATTTAGTGAATTCAATCATGGATTCAAAGAAACATAATCTTATTATGATGATACTAGATAACGAAGCTCTTGCCAATCTTATCTGTCATGGTATTTGCGTGACTTTAGGGACTCCAAAGTAGATCTCAGATTGCTTAATATGCACTTCTGGAAAAGATTAATTTGACTATTAAGCTAATACCCTGAAATCAAGCTTGCTCAAAGCTTACACTAGAATCAACAAATAAATGTTTGCTGAGCGCAGTAAATTCGATCTCTAATCAACTCATTTCTTCAAACTACTAGCCCAAGCCCTTCCCATTATTTTAAAGGGACTCATTATCTTCTGTTAGTAAACTCCAAATTTCTAAAACGATCTTGAGGACTAATCATTAGCTAGCATTGTTATCGAATGCCTCAAATTTGCAACAATTTGTGCAGAGTAAAGCGAATTTTACAGCATCTTTTAGGAATGTTCAAGAATTTTGCTTCTTGAGGTCGTTTTCCCACTTATGCGTACTTCTGTTTCAGAAGAAGAATCTCTTCGGACTAATCCAGAAGAATTTGTAAAACTTGCGTTAGACACATGCGATCGATAGGTATTTATTTCTCTTTTTATTGAAGTATTAAATAACTCATATTTTTAAAATTCTTAGGTTTCTTACACATATAAGTGTGCAAGCGCTAAATTTCTAGAGACGGTCTGCGATTACATTGATGGTTTTGAGACAATCGTATCTCTCACCCTGCTCTCAATCATTGATTTTTCAGTCCAATTTGAAAATCTTGATTCAATCGACGCAAATTTTCCTAATTTGCAAGCAATCAAATAAACTATATTTTTAGCTAAGACAGATAGGATCGTAAGAATCGAAACATGCCTTGTTGCGCTCTCTGTTATTAGCTACTTAACCCCTAAAAGGCCAGATATTGTTGCTAAAATAGAAGAGTTGTTTAAACGAAATGAATCCTTTTTTTTCAACTTATCTTTGAATCGTAACGGTTCTTCAATTATCATTTAGATTGACATTCAAATTATTAAGATTCATTGACTTATTTTTATTATTTATTTTTTGTAGATTTATTAAAGGCAAGAGTATGTTTGATGCTAGGATATTATACAGATGCAATATTTTAAGAGGATAAAGAATCATACAACAAATTATTTTTCTTTCTTTTGACATGCATTCGCCTTGAAGACTAAGTAATAGCGATCTAATAACATGAATTATTTTTAACAATATTCTTTTTTTAGGAAGATTAAGGGATTGTGATTCAAGCAATTGACTCCCTTGGCATAATTTATGACGATGAAAATTAGATCAAATAAGTTAGCAAAAGTGCGAATGATGTGGTTTAAAATATAGCACCTCTTATTGTGACTTCTGAATTCAATAAATTATTTGACGTCATTTCTCAAATCATTAAGTATTTCCCTACTTTCATCATATTCCTTTGATAATAATTTTTTGTTGAAAAGAATGTAGGCTTAGTTCATATCCAAAGAAAATATTATACTATGCGTAAGGTTATTGGTAAAACGAATTATCGATGAAACCGATCTGATAGAGTAGCAACTTAGATCTGAAAATCATATTTTCATTAATTTAGCATGGCATGTCATAACAGAAATTGCTGAAAACAAGTAACTAGTCCCTTAATACATAGAAGAAATAATCGTAGAGCTCAAACCCTTATTGCAGTGTCTTTAGTATCCTGAGAAAATAGATTTTGATGAAGAGATTGTTGTTCTTGTAGGAAAATTTGTTTAACTGATGAACTCATTGCATCCAATTTGTTGTGATCTCCTGACATGTTTTCCTCTTCTTCTAAAGAAATAAAATGGTGTATTAGGTGAAATGTTCTCAGCTCTTAATAAGATAATTACTTATGGAAAAAGCTTTCTTGTTCAGAGTCCTTCACACGTTATGACAGTAACAATCTAATAACTTCTTTATTTTTTTTAGAAATGAAGGTTTAACTTATTTGTCTTTTGTTTGTCCAGATAATAGAGATGGCTTATCAAGCAATGATTTCTGATACCAAAAATTCAAAGGACGCAAATATTGGAGAAGGTGCTATGATCTTGCACCTTGTGATACAAAATCTTGGAGATTCACTAACTGATGAAATGTGGAAAGGGATTTTTACTGCTACTATTAATAAGCTAAACTAATAGGATAAGTTTAAACATTTTTTTGTCAGTGGAAGGTAATTAACTAAAAATAAAAGGGAATTGCAATAACTTTGCTTTTTGTTTCTTTTGTAGGATTGCGGGTATTTTTTTGAGTGGGTTCCTTGCTAATTTAACTAAAACTTAGTAAATTTTGACAGAGATGAATCACCTAGAACCTGTCTTAGAACTTATTATCTCTAAAATTTCAATCTACAAACGATCTTACGATTTAAAGGTACATAATTTTATATATTATTGCAATAAGTTTGCAAATGGTTTTTAGTTATTTATTTTAAGTATGAGTCACATCATCATGAATATGAGTCTTAATGCTGATATACTAGTCAAGCTATTTGATGCTCTTATTAGTCTGCTGAAATAATAGAGAGAATTAGAAGTAAAACAATAAGCAAAGCTTGAGAAAAAATAATAATAGCAAAGCAAAAATAACTACAGTGACAATGACTATGACATGGAAAATGATAGTGATGATGAAAATGAAAGTGAAGAAGAGGAAACAGAATAAAATGGCTCTGATAATGAAAACGACGACGATCATGAATTTGATACTTCTGTGGTAATATTTTTTTTCTCCTCTTTCAATTAAACTGATTTTATTTGGTTTTTTTAGGGGTTGGATAAGCTCATGCTTAAAGAATTAATTTCTCCAATCAGCTCAATTGATGAATTCACAATATTCAAGCAATCTTTTTTGACAATGAAGACAAAAAATGCACAAGCTCTTTAGCATCTTATTGATAGCCTTACTTAGGAAAAACAAGATCAACTAAAATAGATTTTAAGTATTTAAAGGGTATTAGTTGGAGACTAATAGGTAGCCAGAGTAATAAGAAAGAGAAAACAACATTCTGGGATCTCATGACAAAACTAATTTGATTTTATTTTTAGCAATATTGTGAATGAGATTCTTGCATATACATTATTTGAAGTTTTTGTATGTTAAGAAGTTCTATTATTTTTATTACAATTACAATTAACCAATTAAGAAAGAACTTTTTTTAATAAAACTTCTCATTTTATTGAATATCTTTTTTTTTTTATCTTTTCATTCACTTTTAAATATTTATTTCTCGCTACAAGCTATTCGAGCTAATATATCAAAAGTTAAAATTACTCATGATAGTTATTTTTGAAATTCATAATTATTTGGTTTTATTGACATAGTATTTGATTTTAGTTCATATTCTTTTTTACTAAAGCAGGTTTACTATTATTTTGCATTTGCTTTATTTAGGGAAAATTATATGCTCTATCTATTGTAAATCATGATTGATATTGAAAGAAACGCTCTGTATCAGCATTTATCACGAATGCATTGTTCGAAGTTTATGAGAACATATATCTTGATGCATATAGGCTCGGAATGGAGGGTGTTAATCTCCCCTGGCAGGTTTAAAAAACTCTGGAATTGAATGGAATAAACCCACTTCATCTCATTCGGGTGTAAAATTATGTTGAGGATACCAACACTTCATTTTCGAGGCCTTTTTGTATTTTTCTTTTCCTCTCGCAGGATTTAATTTTAATTAAAATAAATTATTTGAAAAAGCCATGCCTTTTTAAAGAAGAACAATATTTTTTATTTAATTTCGAAGGTAGAGAGGAAGGGGGGAAAAAATAAAAGGAAAATAAGATAAATCAAAAGATGATTGCGATTTCGATGTAGTAATGAATTATAAGTTAAAAGAAATATTGAGCAAGTAAAAGGAGCTTTTTGTCTTGTTAAAAAAATAACTAATTATGGAGAAGGGAGATTCCTAAATAAGAGAAAAGTCAAGAGAAATTTGCATTTTTGGGATTAATTAAAAATAAAACAATAATTAAAAGGAAATAAAATAAGAAGGAGAGGGGAATCAGGAAAATTTAAGCGTCTGATTGTTCCACTACACCATAGCTGAGAAATAGTGCCGAAT